>Ga0207421_10002348_pt1 | contig 23519 bp, 21 predicted proteins | sample SodLakKL_010_SED_4_FD_187542 | JGI IMG/M metagenome (GOLD analysis project Ga0207421, IMG submission 187542) | Alkaline sediment microbial communities from Lake Tanatar, Kulunda Steppe, Russia - 8KL_010_SED (SPAdes) (version 2) | ecosystem: Environmental > Aquatic > Non-marine Saline and...
TTATTGCCAGATATACCTCGGAGATTGGGCGGAGGCCAATCAAGAATGAGTCCCAACATCTTTGAGTAGCCCGTCTTTAACAAGGATTTCAACAGAGCCATTAACTTTTACCATAAGTTGTCTGGAGAGTTTTTCATTGCAAATAGATGTTACTGAACTCCTGGAGGAGACGGGACATAGTCTTCACCTGGAGGAAGAGATTGACTACAAAGGCCATGAATTACAGGATGGTCGGGCAGTGTTAGGGAGCGTTGTTTCGGTAGACGTTACTCTGACTCATCTGTCTGAGGGGCTGCTGGAATTGACCGGCACTTATGCGGCAGATTTAATTGTATCTTGCAGCCGCTGTTTACAGGATCTATCACTGGAGCTTGAGGAAGAGCTCCTGGGACTATTTATTCCGGAAAATTATGAGCAGGATATCGAACCACGCGAGGGGCGATACCGTGTAGAATATACGGGAAGCTCTGTTGAATTCTGGCGTCTTATTCGCCAGGATTTCCTCGTTAACATCCCCATGCGCCCTCTCTGTCAGGACGACTGTCAGGGTCTCTGCCCAGAATGTGGAGCAAATTTAAATCAGAATGATTGTGGCCACGATCTGCAGCCGGAAGTAACCGATCCCCGGCTTGAAGGATTAAAAGATATCGATATTGAATCTAATCAGTAAGAGGTGATTTTAATGGCTGTTCCTAAAAAGAGAACTTCAAAAGCAAAAACCCGCAGCCGGCATGCTCAGTGGAAGAAAAAAATGAGCTCGCCACCAACCGGTGAGTGCTCAAACTGTGGTAACCAGAAGCTGCCCCATCGAGTCTGCATGAACTGTGGTCATTATCGAGGCCGTCAGGTGCTTGATGTAAGCGAAGGTTCTAACCAAGGCTAACATGCAAACACCTTCAATTGCCGTCGACGTGATGGGCGGTGACAACGCCCCCGCCGCTGAACTGGGCGGGATAGAGGCGGCGCTTCACGAATATGATCTGCATCTGTTGCTTGTCGGGCGTAAAGATGAAATTGCTCCCAGGCTCTCGGCACCTGATTCTTACAGAGGCTCTTATGAAATTCTTCATGCCCCGGAACGAATAGCTATGCAGGAGGATCCGATAAGCGCGGTTCGTCAAAAACGTGACTCCTCGCTTATGGTTGCCGTAGAGTCTGTTCGTGAGGGGCAGGCCGATGCTATTGTTAGCGCCGGTAACACCGGTGCTGTCACTACTGCAACTAAAATTCGCTGGGGTGTTCGCGAGTCAGTCGAGCGTCCGGCTATTGCTACTCTGTTTCCGACTCGTGAGGATGACTACACCATCCTTATTGATGCCGGTGCTAACTCTGACTGCACTCCCGTGCAGCTCGTTCAATTTGGCCTCATGGGAAGTGTCTATTCTGAAATTGTTCTGAACAAAAAGAACCCCTCAGTAGGACTGCTTAATCTTGGGGAAGAGGCGGTAAAAGGAAATAAGCTGACCAAGGAAGCTTTCACATTATTTGAACAGCAGCCCCTTAATTTTACCGGGAACGTCGAGGGAAACCAGATTGCCGACGGTATTGTCGACGTTATTGTCTGTGATGGTTTTGTGGGCAACGTGGTTTTAAAGTTGTCCGAAGGACTTGCAGTTTATTTGCGTGATTTTCTGAAAGAGGGTATCTATAGCTCCTGGCGCACCAAGCTGGGCGGCTTGATGTTGAAACCTGTTTTTGAAGATTTTGAACAGATGATTGATGCCGAGGAGGTCGGCGGAGCTCCCTTGCTGGGGCTCAATCACGGTTGTATCATTGCTCATGGAGATAGCTCTCCTAAAGCAATTAAAAATGCTATTCGTGTCGCTTGCCTCTGCATACGGGATAAGTTTAATACGATTATAGGAGATCGCATGGCGGAGCTTAATCTGACGGAGGCTGAACAATGAATAAAAATCCTGTTATTCTGGGAACCGGTTCTTATCTGCCAGAAAATGTTGTGACGAACACTGATCTTGAAAGCCGGGTGGACACTTCAGACGAATGGATCCGAACTCGCAGCGGGATTAGCGAAAGGCGCATCGCGGACGAAGATCAGTCCGCTTCTGATCTGGGTGTTCCCGCTGCTCGTGCCGCTCTGGAGGATGCTGACGTATCGCCGGGTTCCATTGATCTTGTCGTTGTTCCCACCTCCACGCCTGACATGGCTTTCCCCTCGACTGCCTGTGCCATACAGGATCAGCTCGGCATCTCTGGTGCTGCTGCCTTTGACATTTCCGCAGCCTGCTCCGGTTATATATACGGTCTCTCTATCGCCCATAGCCAGATTAAAGCCGGTGTGGTAGAAAATGTCCTTCTGGTTGCTCCCGAAGTCTATTCCCGTGTTCTTAACTGGGACGACCGCACCACCTGTGTGCTTTTTGGCGACGGTGCCGCGGCTGTTGTGCTTGGTAGTTCCGCTGACGGGTCGGATGCTGGTTTCAAGTCGCTTTATATAAAATCCGACGGCGAAAACCGCGATATTTTGACCCTGCCCTCCGGTGGTTCCGCTCTCCCTCTGACCCCTGAATCGGTTGAAAAAGGCGAGCATCTGCTCTCCATGGATGGGCGGGCTGTCTATCGAATTGCTGTCCGTCGTATGCGCTCTTCGGCTTTAAAGGTTCTTCACCGGGCTGACATGAAATCTGAAGATATTGACTGGGTTATCTGTCATCAGGCTAATACCCGTATAATTGACTCCGTTCGAAAACGGCTGAAAATGCCTAAAAAAAAGATGATTGTGAATCTCGACAAATACGGTAACACCTCGGCCGCTTCAATCGGAATAGCTTTGGATGAGGCCCGCCGTGATGGCCGTGTTTCAAGTGGAGACACCGTGATGTTCGTTGCGTTTGGCGGTGGCCTCACCTGGGGCGCCGCAATTGTTACTTTACCTTAATAAAAACAGGTGATAAAAATGTCTTTAGCTATTGTTTTTCCCGGCCAGGGGTCCCAAAGACGGGGAATGGGTCTTGATTTTGTTACAGGTGAGGAGCGCCAATGGTTTCAGGAGGTTAACGAATCACTTCCTTTTGACCTGTATGAATTGCTGGCTGAGGGAGACGACGACAAACTGGCTCGTACTAAATATACCCAGCCTGCTATGTTTGTTGTTTCTCATCTAATTTTCCGGTATCTTACCCAAAATGGAGTAGAGGCTGATTATTTTGCCGGACATAGCCTCGGTGAATATAACGCTCTCGCCGCCGGCGGCTGGACCGATTTCCAGGAGCTACTGCCCGCCGTTGTTGCGCGGGGGGAAGCTATGGATTCCGAAGCTCAGAAGCTTGACGGCGGTCTGGCAGCGGTGCTAAAGCTTGAACCCGAACCTCTGGAGGAGCTTTGCTCGATGATCAGTGAAGATGAATCCGTTGAAGGTACTGTTCAGGTTGCTCTCTATAACTCTCCCGGCCAGTCCGTAGTCTCGGGTTCTAACGCAGCTATCGAGGCTGTGGTCGATCGCGCTCGTGATGCCGGTGCTCTCAAGGCGGTTGCTCTCGACGTCTCCGGCCCCTGGCACAGTCGTTACATGGCTGGTGCTGTTGAGCCTTTAAAAGCGGTATTGACTGAAGTTGATTGGCAGGACGGAGTCCCTTATGTACCTAATGTAACTGCTGAAATCCATAGTTCCGGTCAGCCGGTACAATTTTTACTGGATCAACTCGTCAAACCGGTTCGCTGGGTGGAAACGGTTCAGAGCCTGCTTGAAGCAGGGGTGGATACTTTTGTTGAAGTGGGTCCCGGCAAAGTTTTGAACGGCCTTGTTAAACGGATAGCCAAAGAAACGGACCATGACCCTGAAATTTACCGCACCGATAATATTGAACAGACCAAACAAACCCTGGAGGCGATCAAATAATGGCTGAACTTTCTGAACAAAAAGTTATTGTTACCGGTGCTGCTCGCGGCATTGGTCGAGCTATTGCCGAAAAATTTGGCCGGGCTGGTGCCGATGTGGGTTTGCTGGACTTAGAACCAGACGTCCTGGAAGAAACTGCGTCTGCTCTGGCTGATGAAACAGGTGCTAATTTCACACCTCTGGCTGCCGACGTAACTGACCCCGAGGCAGTAGAATCTGCTTTCTCCGACTGGCGGGGCGAGCATGATGTTATTCACACTCTGGTTAATAACGCCGGTATAACTAAGGACGGGCTGATGTTGCGGCAGAAGAAGTCCGACTGGGATGCTGTCCTCAATGTCAATTTATCCGGCGCCTATAACTGTGTTCAAGCTGCTCTTAAACCGATGATGAAAGAACGCTGGGGCCGAATCATCATGGTCTCTTCAGTCATTGGTCTGCAGGGGAATGCCGGTCAGACTAACTACGCCGCCTCTAAGGCTGGTCTTATTGGCCTGACTAAATCCGTCGCCCGGGAATTGGCTGGACGTAACATTACCTGTAATGCCGTTGCTCCGGGATTTATACGCACCAAGATGACGGAGCAGTTGCCTGAAGAACAGCAGGAAGAAATTCGTGAAATTACTCCGCTGGAGCGCTTCGGCGAGCCTGAGGAAGTAGCAGACTGTATACTTTTTCTGGCCGGCAAAAACTCCGCTTTCATTACCGGTGAAGTGATAAGAATTGATGGCGGACTGGCAATGTAATCAAAAATCTCTTGAATTTTCTAAAGAATTTATCATAATTGTTCTCTCTAACTAATCCCTCTCCGAAAAGTCCCCTCTCCCCTGGAGGGAGAGGGCCAGGGTGAGGGGGAAAGTTTTTTGGAGATAGTTTAACTAATCCGTAACCGTTTAGCGGCTCCGGGGTGTTGTGGGATTGAATGTCATTGTGGACTCCGATCCGCAATCCATTATTCGATATTTTCGGTTACTGTTCAACATCTCAATCGGGACGACCAAAAGCCCAAGATGGATTCCCGCTTCCGCGGGAATGACATTCAAGACCTCACGGTCGTCGTTATCGGGACATCATTTGTTCCAAGAATGACAGTGAAGGCGCTAAACAATCACACTAATTCCTTGCCTGAATAGTTGGGTGAGGCAAATTGGTTGGAAAACTTAGAATTTATAAATTTTTAGGAGGTGAATCTGAATGGCAGTAAAAGATCAAGTTGCCGAGATTATTGAAGATCAGCTTGGCGTTGACGCCTCGGAGATCACGGAAGACGCTTCTTTCACCGAGGACCTGAACGCCGATTCTCTTGACCTCGCTGAGCTCATCATGGCTTTTGAGGTTGAGTTTGACATCGAAATCTCGGATGAAGAAGCCGAGCAAATCTCGACTGTTGGTGAAGCGGTCGAGCAGATAGAGAACCTTCAGTAACTGGAGATTATTCCCTGAGAAGTGAGGAGAAATGACCATGGGACGTGAAGTTGTTGTTACCGGTCTGGGTGCCGTAGCTCCCAACGGCATTGGAGTAGATAATTTCTGGTCCGGTGTTGTTGATGGCAAAAGCGGTGTTTCCAGGCTCGAGCGATTTGATACGGAGGATTATAATTCCAAGATCGCCGGCACTGTTGATGATTTTGAACCGGGGGACTATTTCAACCGTAAGGAAACCCGGCGTATGGATACTTTTGTTCAGTATGGTGTTGTCGCCGCTCGTGAGGCGGTCGCCGACGCCGGTTTTGATCCGGAAGATCCTGGGTATGATCCTGAGCGTGCCGGGGTTGTAATCGGTTCTGGTATCGGTGGTATTGAATCCATCGAAACCCAGCACAAGCGCCTTCTCAAACGAGGTGCTCGCCGGCTTTCCCCCTATTTAATTCCTAAACTGCTAATTAATATTCTTCCCGGGCAGGTTGCCATTCGGCTCAACTGCCAGGGTCCCAATCAGGCTGTTGTCACCGCCTGTGCTACAGGCACACATTCGCTTGGTGATGCCGCTCAGTTTATTCTTGAGGATCGTGCTGACCTGATCCTTGCGGGTGGCAGCGAAGCGGGAACCACACCTCTTGGATTTGGCGGTTTCTGCGCTCTGAAAGCGCTGAGCACTCGTAACGATGACCCCGAGGGGGCTTCCCGTCCTTTCGATGCGGAACGTGACGGTTTTGTCATGGGTGAGGGGGCCGGTGTGCTGGTCCTGGAGTCCAGGGAACACGCTGAGAAACGTGGCGCTGAGATTTACGCCCGTCTCTCCGGTTTTGGACAGACCTGTGACGCTCACCATATTACAGCGCCGCGCGGCGACGGGCAGGGAGCTGTAGACTGTATGAATCTTGCCCTCGAGGATGCTGACATTTCTCCCGAACAGGTCCAGTATGTAAACGCTCACGGCACCTCTACCAAGCTGAATGATAAGGCCGAAACTAAAGCTATTCGTTCTGTTTTTGGTGAACATGCCGACAACCTTAAGGTTAGCTCTATAAAGTCGTCAATTGGTCATTTGCTTGGTGCCGCTGGAGCTGTTGAAGCCATTGTTTGTGCACTGGCTATTAAAGAAGGAGTGGTGCCGCCGACGATTAATTACGAAAATCCCGACCCCGAGTGTGATCTTGATTATGTCCCCAATCAAGCAGAAGATTTAGAGGTTGATACCGCAATCAGTAATAGCTTTGGATTTGGCGGACATAACGCCTCGATCGTTCTTGAAAAACCCTGACACGTTTCCTAACTGGTCATTTCTCCTCCGCTTCTCCACCCGCTTTTAACCATCTCCTTTCGCAGGGATGGTTAAAATCCTTTACTGGTTCCCTCTATTCTGGAGAACGAGGGACCAGGGTATGGCTGGAGCAACTTTTTAACTTTCACACTTTGCAACTTTTTAACTTTCACACTTTGCAACTTTTTAACTTTCACACTTTGCAACTTTTTAACTTTCACACTCTCAAAAAGGAAACTTTCTATGGCACTTACGGACAATCAATTAATTGAAAAGCTCAAGGAGAGGTTCGATTTCCCGGTTGAGGAGAACTATTCTGTTTTTCTTGAAGCCTTTACTCATCGCAGCTACCGTAATGAAAACAATCTCGATTACGATAATGAACGGCTTGAATTCCTTGGAGACGCCATCCTTGAGCTTCTTGTTGGCGAATTTCTGTTTAAAAATTTTCCCGAGGCGCGCGAAGGACGTCTCTCTAAAATAAAAAGTGCTGTAGTAAACACCGCTTCCCTCAGTAACATTGCTCGCCGGCTTGATTTTGATCAGTATCTGCGACTGGGTTTGGGCGAAGAAAAGGCTAATCGCGGTCTGCGTCGCGAACGTGCCGACGTTGTTGAATCATTCACTGCCGCGCTTTATCTCACCGTGGGGCTGCAGGAGACTCGACAGTTTATCATGCCCTACCTGGAGGATGAGGTTGAACGATATTTGTCCGAGGGCAGCCGTAATTTTAAAGGACGTCTGTTGGAAGCTGTTCAGCAGCGCTGGGACGATCCCCCGACTTATCACGTAAAATCTGTAAAAGGGCCCGAACATGCGCCCCGTTATAATGTCGTAGTGAAAGTTAACGGGGAAGTCTATGCTGACGGTTCTGGAGCAAATAAAAAGGAGGCCGAACAGGAGGCGGCCCGCCGCGCACTTAAACAGTTCGAACCTGATGAGAGCTAAGTTTGAATCACCCTCCTGTCTTGCCGGTTCTTTAAGAGTCCCCGCTTCTAAGTCTTATACCCACCGTGCATTAATTGCTGCAGCTCTGCTTGTCGGTGGGCGCGTCCATCACCCTCTGAAAGCTGAGGATACGGTCGCCACCCGGGAGGCTATTAGTGCGTTTGGTGTTAAAGTCAGTGACACCGGCACAGGTTTTGACATTAAGGCGCCAGCCCGGCCACAACTCACTGCAGATAGAATAAATACCGGTGAAAGTGGCACCCTGCTTCGTTTTCTGGCCCCGATTTGTTCCGTAATCCCCGGACCCGAAAAAGTTGTTCTTGAAGCGAAAGGAACTTTACTATCCCGTTCTCATGAGGAGCTGGTCAGGACTCTGCGGGACAATGGATTTAAAATCGAAGCGACCGGTTCACAGGCTACTGCCCCCTTGACCTGTTTCCCCGGCCAAAAATTACCGCAGTCGCCCCTTAAATTAACTGCTGAAACCACCAGCCAGCACCTCTCGGGCTGGCTTATTGCGCTCGCTTTTTCGGGCGGCGGAGAAATCGAGCTCGCTGGTGAACCGGTAAGTGCACCTTATGTGGAGATGACCGCCCGTCTTCTCCGTCGGGCCGGGGTCTCTGTTGAAACTCCTGAACCAAATCACTACCGGGTAACTCCCAATCAACTAAAACCGCTTGATTACGAAGTGCCCGGCGACTATAGCTCCGCCGCCTTCCATATTATTGGTTCTCTTTTGACGGAAGGTAAGCTTGAACTGCAGGGCCTGGTCCCCGACGATCCTCAGGCCGACCGCCAAATTATTTCTCTGCTCGCTAACTTTGGTGCCCCGGTTGCCTGGCAGGGTAGTAGTTCCAATTCCTCGCTTGAAGTGCGCGGCCCGTTTCGTCCCCCTAATTTTCACTACGATGCCGGCGCCTGCCCCGATCTTGTGCCGGTACTTGCAGTATTTGCCGCCTTTGCTTCCGGGGAAGAGGTAGTTCTTGAAAATATTGCTCATCTAAAAAATAAGGAGAGCGATCGGCTGGCGGCCACCTGTACCGAGTTAAACAAAACTGCTGCCACAGCTCGGGCCAGTGCTGATAAATTAATAATTAAACCGCCATCAGGAAATTTTTCGGAAGAAAAAATTGTTTTTAATACATACGGCGACCACCGCATAGCTATGGCTTTTTCTATTTTTGCTCTTGTCCGGGGAAATTGTGAGCTGACCGGTGTCGAGTGCGTTAGCAAGTCTTATCCCAATTTTTACGACCATTTGAAAGAGCTGGGCGTAAACTTTGACTTGCTCTGAATTTATATTACTATTGTACCGAGTTGACTCCCGATCTTTTCCCCCCTTAAAGGGGGGGATGAATTCCGGTTCAAGGCCTGCCCTTGAACTTGACGTCATCCCGGCCCCCGAGCCGGGATCCATCTTGATTTTGACGTGGTTATTCGTTCAAAACACAAGAAGTTGTTGCGGGTCAAGCCCGCAATGACGACCGATAGAGCAGATCTGCAATGCCGCTGGGGACGTTAAACAAGTAATAAAACCTCATAAAAAGCTCCTCTGTAAAAGGAGATTGAAAGAAGATGGTTATGATGCTCAAAAAAATGTTTTTTATCCTTTTACCCTGGCTTATTCTGACCGGTTGTGCAACCACGGGCACCGGTGAGTTTACCAGGCTGTCAACTGATATCGCCGGCGATGGCCTTGCCATACCACCGGTTCAGGGTATTGGGGCCACAGAAGCAGGTCAGGAACTTCTCGGCCGACTGGACCTATCCAATTTTCGCAAGCGTTATGGATCTGTTCAATTTATTGCCCGTGATGAGCTTGAAGAGCTTGAGATATCGGAGCTTACGCCGCCACTTTCCCGCCGGCGTCTCGATCTGTTGCGTGATAGTATCGACTCTGATTTTATGCTGATTGTCTATGTCGACCGTTTTGCCGAGGAGGAGTTTACTACTGAGGGGACCCGGACTCTTTATCATTATCGCGACCGGCGTGAAGTAAAAGATCTCGAGGATTTTGATGCCAACGGGGATACTCCGCCTGTATATACCCGTTATCGGGACGGTCGCGTAATGGTCAGGGAACGTATATATGACGCTGAGGAGGTTCCCTTTGACCGGCCTCGGGTTCGTTCTGTTATTTCTGTCTCCGCTTACCTTTACGATCTGCGGGCCGGCGATCTCGTCTGGTCTGGAAACAGGGTGGAACGTGCTTCGGGGGATATTGACCGTATTTCTGCTGTTGAACTTTCGCAGACAGTTCAAGCTCGCGTTGCCCGCCGGCTGTCCGACGCTTTTGCCCCATAGATAACCATAATGTATCCAATTAAATCATCCCGCCGGTTAGCTCCCGACATCTACCGTCTGGAGGTGCAGGCCGACCACGTCGCCACCTCCGTCAAACCCGGCCAGTTTGTTGTCCTTCGTCTGGATGAAAAGGGGGAAAGGTTCCCCCTGACAGTGGTTGATGCTGACCCTGAATCCGGTTTTATCTTCCTCGTTGTCCAGGCCGCCGGTTATTCCACTAAAAAATTAGTTAACCTCTCCCCCGGGGAGTCTATTCTTGATCTGCTCGGCCCACTTGGAGAACCTACTAAAATTGCAAAATTTGGACGGGTTGCCTGTCTGGGCGGTGGTGTGGGTACTGCTCTTGTTTATCCAATTGCGAAAGCTTGTGCCGCCGCCGGAAACGAGGTTGTCTCTTTTATCGGGGCACGCACTGCTAAATTGGTTCTTCTCGAAGATGAACTTGACTCTGTCAGTAATGAACTTGTCATAACCACCGATGACGGGTCCCGCGGTATACAGGGATATGGCGCCGATGTGCTGGCTCGACGCTTGCAGGCGGGTGAAAGCTTTGATCGGGTCTTTGCTATTGGACCGGTTCCGATGATGAAATCAGTCTCTGATGTAACTCGACCTGCTGATATTGAAACGATTGTAAGCCTTAACCCGATTATGGTTGATGGAACCGGTATGTGTGGAGGCTGCCGGGTGACTGTTGACGGCCAGGTAAAGTTTGCCTGTATGGACGGCCCGGAGTTTGACGGGCACGATGTTGATTTTGAAGAGCTGGCAGCCCGCCAGCAATATTTCAAGGACCATGAAGAGTGTTACCTCCAGAACCTCTAACCACAAGATGTACTTTTTTTCTGTCATTCCCGCGGAAGCGGGAATCCAGCGACGTTGAATTTTTAGATTCGCACGAAACAGCTATTGCAAATTAATCGAACGGAAGCTTGATAATTTTGAATCAGGAAAAACCAGAACGTCAACGCATCCCCCGGCGCCGGCCGGAAGAACGGGTGGAAGACTTTCAAGAAGTAGCCCGCGGGTATACATCAGAACAGGCCCGCCGCGAAGCTGAACGCTGTCTTCAGTGCCCCAAACCGCAGTGCGTAGAAGGTTGCCCTGTTCGCGTTGACATCCCCGGTTTTATTAAAAAAATTACTTCTGATGAGCCGCAGGCGGCCGCCGAAGTAATAAAAATAACAAACGTTCTCCCCGCTATCTGTGGTCGCGTCTGTCCCCAGGAGGACCAGTGTGAAGCTCGCTGTATTCTCGCTGCCAGTGATGAACCCATAAATATTGGTGCGCTTGAACGTTATGCCGGTGATCGTGCCCGCAAACAGGAAAAGCCTTCTGGTAATCTCACTAACCCCCCGGTCGCCGTCGTCGGCGCCGGTCCTGCCGGTTTGACCTGTGCCGCTGACTTGCTTCGCCTTGGTCACCCTGTAACTATATTTGAGGCTTTCCATGAACCCGGTGGTGTGCTGGTCTATGGAATACCTGAGTTTCGTCTGCCTAAGGAAATTGTCCGTGAAGAAATTCGTCATCTTGAGGATATGGGAGCCAAAATAGAGACAAATGTTCTTGTTGGACGAACAGTTACTATTGACCAGCTTCTAAACGAACAAAAATTTGCTTCCGTATTTGTTGCGGCAGGAGCCGGGACCCCCTGGTTTTTAGGACTGCCCGGCGAAAACCTTCCCGGCGTTTATGCTGCCAACGAATTTCTTACCCGTGTTAATCTGATGCGTGCTCACCGGTCCGACTACGCTACCCCTTTGAAACTTGGCGATCGGGTAGCCGTAATTGGTGGCGGCAACGTTGCCCTTGACTCTGCCCGCTCTGCTTTACGTGTCGGGGCCTCTGAAGTGTTGTTGCTTTACCGGCGTGACCGTGAACAGATGCCTGCTCGAAAAATGGAGGTTGAACACGCCGAAGAGGAAGGGGTTGAATTTCATTTTTTAACCAATCCTATTCGTTTCCATCCTGATGACCAGGATCACCTGGGTCAGATTGAATGTCTGCAGATGAAGCTTGGCCAGCCCGATGATTCCGGCCGTCCGCGGCCGCTTCCTGTAGAGGATAGCAATCATTTTTACGACGTCGATAATGTTATTGTTGCTGTCGGATCCCGTCCTAACCGCATTATTGGTGAGACGACGGAAGACCTCGAGACTAATTCCGATAATACGATTGCCGCCGACGAGTCGAGCGGCGCCACCTCGCGGCCCGAGGTTTTCGCCGGCGGCGACGTGGTCACCGGCTCCGCCACCGTTATTGCCGCCATGGGCGCCGGCCGCCGCGCCGCCCGCTCAATCCATAACTACCTCACCTAAAACCAAAACAAGATTGTTTAAAACAGTTATCTGTTTATCTGTGATCATCCGTGTTTATCCGTGTCCCATATACCAGTGAACATGAATTGTGGGTCAAGCACGCAGTGGGGGGAGCGTGCGTTTTTGACCTGCAATAAATTAAAATTGTTTTTTCCTGCACGTTAGTTATAATTTGTCTTCCCCCACCAATCCGTTTGCAAATGAAGGAGGTGCTTATTATCGGATTTTTAAATTGCCGTCACTATCACTGCCACTATTATGCACCGGACCCAGCCGGTTCATCATAAAAACCGGCTGGGGAGAATGAGATAATAAGATACCTCCTTTATTTTTGACACATCTGTAACCATAACCATGGGGGAGCGCATATAATTTTTTAACCCGGAAATGAGGTGATCTGTTCAGTGTGGGATATTGCTGTTGCCGGGGCCGGCCCGGCCGGCTCTTTTCTCGCCGGTTTGCTGGCCCGCGAAAACTTTTCAGTCCTTCTTCTTGAAAAGGAAACCTTCCCGCGAAACAAATCCTGTGGAGGAGGACTGCCTCCCCACGCAACCAAACTACTCGACTCATACAATCTTCCCTGGCGCTCAACTGTAGTTAACTCCGTCGAACAAGCCCACCTCTTTTTTGATTTTAACTCTCCGATTGAAATAAATCTTTCCGACCACCCTCTACAGCTTGTTACCCGCCGTCAGTTTGATACCGGTCTTGCTTCCTGGGCTGTAGACCAGGGTGCTGAACTTCGGACTGGCTCTCCACTTCAGTCTTACAAAATTAATGATAAAGAAATTCAGCTAAATATCTCCGGTACGACGTCGGAAAAATCTCGTTATCTCATCGGCGCCGGCGGCGCCGCCGGACCTGTAACTCGCCGCCTTAATCCCGAAATCCCACCCCATGCCGGGATGACCGCTTATCTAAAAGTCCCTGACGAAATTTTTGCAGACTACGCTGATCGAGTAATTTTTGACGTCCAGCCTGATTACCAGGGCTACGCCTGGATTTTTCCGAAACAAGACCACCTGAATGTGGGGTTGGGGGGATACGAAACAGAAGGTTTGAAACCCGGGCTTTATCAATATCTGGAAGCCACTTTCGAAAATATTGATTATCGCCTTCAAGACAGCGTTGGCCATCCGCTGCCTTTTTATTCACCCGGCCGACAGATTGTCGATTCGCCTGTAGCACTGGTGGGTGACGCCGCCGGTCTCGTTGACGGCTTGATAGGGGAAGGTATTTTTTACGCTCTAAAAAGTGCCGAGCTGTGCGCAAAATCTTTTGCCGCTGGTAGCTCGCCTCTCATACAGTATAAAAAGGAGCTAAAAACTCGGCTGTTGCCCGAGCTTAACTGGTCCCGCCGCATTGGTCGCTTCGCTTATCAACATCCCCGTTTAGCTTATGAATTTGGGTTTGAAAATGCTGCGGTCCGGGAATATTTAAAAGATATTGTTAGCGGTAAATGCAGCTACCGGAACCTGGTAAAACAGTTTTCCCCCCGACTTCCGGTTTCCCTTTCTTTCCCCCGTAGGGAAGATTGAGATGACGACAAATCCGGGGGGATGAACTTGAAGTCATCCCGGCCCCTGAACCGGAAAACAACAGCTTAAAGCTCAAAGCCAAAAGCTGAAAGCTAATTCAAATTCATCAAGTGCTCATAATCTTGTTCATGCTCTTGAACTTGACGTCATCCCGGCCTACGAGCCGGGATCCATCTTGAACTTGACCTTGATTTTCGGTCTTGCGCATCTTCGCCTGCTCGCAAGCTCGCCTCTTCGATCTTTCCCCCCTTGAAGGGGGGGAGACAAAGGGGGGGGACGGGTTTCGGTTTACGAGTTACTGGTTGAAGCCGAAAACTAAAAACTATAAACTGAAAACTGAAAACTGAAAACTGATAACTGAAAACTAAAAACTAGAAACTGAAAACTGAAAACTTGTTCTCATACGACATCAAATAAAGAAAGAGGCGCGAGTAATTTGCTAAAAGGAAAAGAACAATTAACCGAACTCTTTGCCGCAGTCCGTAAGCAGCTCGTCTCATCGGCGGACAGGGAAGAGTGGGGGACCAGTATCGAGCCCCTTTTAAAAACGCCCGATGATGGTTCGGATTCGGCTCTCTGGTCCGCTCTTGAAGAACTCCTTAAAAAATACGTCAGCTTCGGCGAAGAAAAATTTTTATGGGAAGCTGTTGCCCGTCTTGCCCGCTTGAGTGACTGGTATCTGTCCCGTCCGGTTACCATTATCTCCGGTGTCGGCAAGAAGCGCGCCGAAAAACTTGCTAACCTGGGAATAGAAACGGTTGCTGACTTATTGCACCATTATCCCCGCGCTTATACCGACCGCCGCTACGTCGATCAAATAGCCGATGTCGATGAAGTAAAATATTATACCCTCTATGGCGAGGTCTTATCCGTTCAGGTCGTTCGCGGCCGCAATCCCCGGCTTGAAGTTCGTCTCGGTGACGACAGTGGCAGTATCCGGGTTAATTTCTGGAATCAGACGTACCTCGCCGACAAATTTACACGGGGAACTAAACTCTTCTGTTTCGGGCGGGCGGATTTCTACCGCGGCCGTCCGCAGCTTAATAACCCCGAGTTTGAAATTATTGGTTCGCCGGAAAAACTTGATGAGTCTCGCTCAATAATGCCCGTTTATCCGCTCTCCGAGGGTCTTTCTCAGCGTCGCCTCCGCAGTTGGTTGGCGCGCGCCCTTGACTTTGGCCGCCCGTTGTTAACCGATTCGTTGCCCGCTGATTTGCGTCGGGAAAACGAGCTTCCACCTCGCCCCTGGAGTATACGTAATCTTCACGAACCCGAAACTGTTGTCGCCCTTGAACAGGCCCGCAAGCGTCTTATATTTGAAGAATTTTTCTATTTCCAACTCATATTTGCCCTCCATAACTGGAACGTAGAAACCATATCTAAAGGCCGAGAATATACCGCGGCCGAGCAGCGTGACCGCTTTGTCGACAGTCTACCCTTTGAGTTGACCGGCGATCAGCATCAGGTTCTGGCGGAGATTGAGTCCGATCTTTGTGACAGCGCTCCCGTTCACCGGCTACTGCAGGGCGATGTCGGCACCGGGAAAACGGTGGTTGCGCTTGCTGCTATCCTGCGGGTAATCGACAGTGGCTATCAGGCTGCTCTCATGGCGCCCACCGAGGTGCTGGCTGAACAGCACTACCGGACAGCCTCTGAACTGCTGAACGGTATCAAATGCAGCTATGAGCGGCTCACCGGCAGCCTTTCCGCGCCCAAAAAAGAGACGGTCCGTCACCGGCTTAACTCAGGCGAACTTGATCTTGTTATTGGTACTCACGCCCTTATCCAGGAAGGAGTCGATTTTTCTCGTCTGGGCTTTATCGTCGTTGATGAACAGCACCGTTTTGGTGTCGATCAGCGGCGCCGCCTGCGTGAGAAGGGCCCCTCTGTCGATATGCTGATTATGTCGGCGACCCCAATACCCCGCAGTCTCGCGATGACGGCTTATGGTGACCTGGAGGTTAGTACCCTCGAGGAGTTTCCTCTCCAACGCCGCCGGGTTCAAACCAGGGTGCTGGATCGCACTGCCCCAAATCGACGGCAAGTTTATGAGCATGTCCGCCAGTTAGCCCGTGAAGATTGCCGCAGCTTTTTTATTTTTCCGGCGATTGAAAAAAATGAGTCGACTGAACTTACCGCTGCCGAAGATGCCTTCCAGAGGGCTCAATCATCTGAACTTTTTGCCGGTCTTGGGCTCGGACTTTTACACGGCCGCCTGGATTCAGAGGAAAAAAAATCTGTAATGGACCGTTTTCGTCGCGGAGAAATACAGGTGCTATTTTCCACTACTGTTGTTGAAGTTGGGGTCGACGTTCCCGAAGCCAGTTGTCTCGTTGTTTTTGAAGCCGAACGTTTTGGACTCGCTCAACTTCATCAGCTTCGCGGAAGAATTGGGCGTGCCGGTCAGCAGGCCTACTGCTATCTCTTCCTGAACCAGGCTGTGGCCCCCGGTTCCCGGGAGCGTCTCCAGGTGCTGGAACGCACTGACGATGGTTTCCAGGTTGCCCGCCGCGACCTTCAGTTCCGCGGTATTGGCTCGCCTACCGGGACTGAACAGTCCGGCTGGGGAGAGTTTGAAATAGGTAATGTCTGGGAAGACCGCGAGATAATGAGCGCCGCCCGCTCCGCCGCCGAAAAACTGGTCGCCTCAACGAATGGCCTCGACGCCCCCCGTCTGGCCCTCCTCAACCAAAAATTACACTCCACTTACGCCGACCAACTCCAATTCGCCCGCATAGGCTAACATTACCTCGGAGGTTGAAAGTTTGAAAGTTTAGTATAAAATCTTGTTACTATGGCTTATCCAGTTAGGTTGTTTAAACCCGGTTATTGGTATCATGTCTTTACTCGCGGTCAACGAAAGGAACCGCTATTTTTCTCACCCGTGGATCGGATTGCGTACCTATCATTTCTTGACCATGAATTTTACAGAAATGATGCTCGCCTTGGTTCTTATTGTTTGATGGTTAATCACCTGCATTTATTGGTTCGTATGGGTGAGGTTCCGCTGGGAGATATTTTTCAAACTGTTCATATGAAATATGCGAGGTATTTCAATAAAAAACGTGATACTGTCGGACATGTTTTCCAGGGCCGGCCTGGTATGAAAATAGTCTTAAAAGATGATTATTTACAGCAGCTTGTTATTTATATACATAATAATCCTGTGGAGGCAAATTTGGTTCAAAAACCATTACAATACGATTGGAGTTCGTGGCACTGGTTTTGTAATGGTAGAATAACTGAAATTAGAACCGCCGAGTATCCGCCAGGCTTTACGGATCAAAACCGTGGTCCGCGTTTTATGAATTTGTTAAAATCTGATTTTACACTATCAGGCGATAAGAATTATTGGGGTACTTCTGAACAGTGGGATGAGATTGAACGTCGAAAGTCAGGGCGGGAGGGCAGAAAATTTAGAGAAAAACGTGGAAAGTCTTCCCTGGGTGAAATTGCTCAGCAGGTCAGTGACCAATTTGAAATTGAGATAGATATGTTGAAGAGTAATTCTCAAAAAACTGAAATAGTAGCAGCTCGAAGGGAAGCAATGGGACGAATGTATGAAGAAGGCTATGGACCAACTGAGATTGGTAAATTTTTCAATCAAACTCCCAGTTCCGTAGTACACGCTTATGAAAAATGGATAAAAACATAAAGATTTTCAAACTTTCAACCTCCGAGGTAAAATATTATGGTTCTTGATGAGGCGCAGTTGAATGCTGTTTTGAATGCGAATACCCACGATCCGTTTTCTATTCTTGGCTTACATCCCCACAGGAAAAATAGTCTGCGGCTTGATGCTTTTCTGCCCGATGCCCGGCGGGCCGTGGCTATACCCGACGATGACAGTCTGCAGCCGCTAAACCTGGAGCGCGTTCACCCGGACGGTTTTTTTGAGACCATTATTGAAAACTCCTCCGAGCTTTTTCGTTATCGTCTCTGGATTGAAAACCACAATGGCGATGAACGTGAATTTTACGACCCCTACCAGTTTGAACCGGTCTTGACTGATTTTGAGCTGCATCTTCTTGGCGAGGGGAAAAATTACGAGGTTTACAAAACTCTCGGCTGTCAGCCCCAGGAAATTGACGGCGTCGAAGGCTACTGTTTTGCCGTCTGGGCGCCAAACGCCGAGCGGGTAAGCGTGGTTGGCGATTTCAACGCCTGGGACGGTCGCCGCAGCATGATGCGTTGTCGTGGTGACTCCGGTATCTGGGAGATCTTTCTACCCGAGCTGGTTGAAGGTGACAATTATAAATACGAAATCAGAACAAAATCCGGCGATCTGCTGGAAAAGTCCGACCCCTTTGCCGTTCGCTCGGAGCTTCGACCTAAAACGGGCTCCGTTGTTCACGAGCTTGCTGACTACAACTGGTCCGACGGCGAATGGATGAAAAAAAGAAGTCAGACAGACCATCAACGTAGTCCGATCAACGCCTACGAAGTCCACCTGCAGTCCTGGCGACGTAGCGCCGACGGTGAAATGCTCGGCTACCGGGAGCTTGCCTATCAGCTGGTTGATTACCTGGAGGACATGAATTACACTCATGTCGAACTGATGCCTATTTTAGAACACCCGCTGGACGAGTCCTGGGGCTACCAGGTGACTGGGTTCTACGCTCCCACGAGCCGCCTCGGGGACCCCGAAGACTTCATGTATTTTGTCGATTATCTGCATCAACACGGGTTTGGTGTTCTGCTCGACTGGGTTCCCGGCCATTTTCCGAAGGACGACCACGGCTTGGCCCGCTTTGACGGTACATGTCTCTATGAATACCCCGACCCCCGGAAAGGACATCATCCGGACTGGGGTACCTGTATTTTCAACTACTCACGCAATGAAGTCCGTAATTTTCTTGTTGGCAATGCTCTTTACTGGCTCGACCGCTACCATGTTGACGGTCTGCGCGTCGATGCCGTCGCCTCCATGCTCTACCTCGACTACAGTCGCGAGGAGGGGGAGTGGGTGCCCAATAAATACGGCGGCCGGGAAAATCTTGAGGCGATATCTTTTCTGCAGCAGTTCAACGAAGTAGTCCACGACAGATTCCCCGGCGCTCTCACTATCGCCGAAGAATCTACTGATTGGGGCGGGGTGACTCGGCCCGTTTACGCCGGTGGTCTTGGTTTTGACTTTAAGTGGAACATGGGCTGGATGCACGACAGTCTCGACTATTTGAGTAAGGACCCGGTCCACAGGAAATACCACCACAATAACATTACTTTTATGCTCTATTATGCCTTTCATGAGAACTTTATGCTCGTGCTTTCCCACGACGAAGTAGTCCACATGAAAAATAGTCTGCTGAATAAGATGCCCGGTGATGGCTGGCAGCAGTTTGCCAACCTGCGCCTGCTTTACGGTTTCCAAACAGCTCACCCCGGCAAACAACTGCTGTTCATGGGCGGTGAAATTGCTCAGCGTCAGGAGTGGCGCCACAACCAGAGCCTCGACTGGCATCTCCTAGGGCACGAGTCACACTCAAAACTTCAGGACTATGTCGCTGAGCTAAATTCTTTCTACCTTGATAACGAAATGCTCTGGCGATTTGACCCCGAAGGCGATAGTTTCCGCTGGATTGATTTTACGGACTCTGAAAATAGCGTTGTAAGTTTTCTCCGCCAACTGCCCGGTTCAAATGAACATCTACTATTTGTTTTCAACTTTATCCCCGTTGTTCGCGCTGATTATCGGGTTGGTGTTCCCACGAATACTTCCTATGTAGAAGTTTTTAACTCGGACGCTTCTGATTACTGGGGTAGTGGTTTAATAAACGAGGGCGAGTTGTATCCGGAAGAACAGAACTGGCACGGTGAACAATGCTCACTCCGGCTAACTCTGCCCCCACTGGCCTGGATCGCCCTAAAACCAAAAAAATAACTAATGTTGCCAGTTTCCAGTTTAAAGTTTCAATGTAAGTGTTTAGCGTCCCCACTGTAATTGTGAGCTTGATCGAATGATCGTCATTGCGGACCACGATCCGCAATCCATTTTTACGGTTTTGAACGATAACCGCTTAAAAATCAAGATGGATTCCGGCTCGGAGGCCGGAATGACGTCAAATTCAAACTGGTTTCCGGGTCGTTCGCCCGAAACAACGGACCCCGGGATATTTAGTTAGGATCACGCTAAACAAGTACGTTTCAAGTTAAATTCAAAATCGCTAGCCCTTTGAAATCTTTGTCGAAAATTATGGGTTGCGGGTTCAGGTGTAAACTAAAAACTGGAAACTTCAAACTAAAAACGAACTTTAAGGTTTTACGATCTAAGGTGTTAACCCGCAACATGGTATGACGGTGATTAACGTGGAAAAAGAGGAAATAAATGATTTCTTCAAGGTCTTAACCGACGAGACCCGACTGCAAATAATTCAGCTCCTGCGTGACGGGGAGCTCTGCGTCTGTGAACTCCAGGAGGAGCTGGAGATGTCCCAGCCCTCCGTCTCCTACCACCTCCGTCAGATGGTTGAGGCCGGTTTTCTGCTGCGCCGTCGCGAGGCCGGCTGGACAAATTACCGTCTGAACCCCGAGCTTCCGGAACAGGTCGACAAAATCCGCGAGGAGCTGGGTCTCTATGAAGGCGGTTTTGAAACGACGCTAAAGGAGACAAAAAAACGTCCCTGCAGTTGAGACCTTATGTGCGTGTAAAGTTTCCAGTTGTCAGTTTAAAGTTAACTTCAAAATCGCCAGTCCGGTGAAATCTTTGGCGAAATTTATGGGTTGCGGGTTTAGCTGTAAATTGAAAACTGGAAACGTAATTATTTAGTGTCTTCACTGCCATTCCCGGAACGAATGAGTTCCCGGTAACGGCGACCGGGAGGTCTTGAACGTCATTCCCGTGTAAACGGGAATCCAGCGGAAGTTCAGTGTTCGGTAATCGGTAGTCGGTGATCGGTAACTTCGGTAGTTCAACATCAAGGTCAACGTCAAAGCCACTGGATTGCCCGGGCAAGCCGGGCAATGACGACCGGAATCCATCTTGGGCTTTTAGTCGTCCCGGTTGAGATGTTGAACGGTAACCGGGAATAACGAATAATGGATTGCGGATCGTGGTCCGCAATCCATTTTTAACGGTTGATGGTTTTCAGTTTTCGCTCTGAGGTGTTAACCTGCAACACGCAACTAGCACCCCGAAACATGCTCTTAAAGGAGGTTATTACCAATGAAAGACAGAAATCATCTCGTAATCGTCGGTGGTAACGATGCTGGTCTATCGGCAGCGTTAGCCGTCCGCCGCTGTGGTGACGAGCGCAAAATCACCGTTATAGAGAAGAACTCTTATCTTGGTTTTGCTCACTGCAGTTTCCCCTATGCTGCCGGCAGCGGTGAGATACAGCGCCAGGATTATATCCACCAGGATCCCGATGAATTTGGCAGTAAATACAACATAGATTTTCACATGGAAAGTGAAGTTTATAAGCTCAACACGGCCCACCGCCAGGTTCACTATAAGAAAAAAACAGGCGAGGAGAAAACAATCTCTTTTGACAAACTCCTCGTCGCCTCCGGCGCTGAACCAATAGTCCCCGCCAGTTTCAGTGCCGCTAATGAACTGCACGTAATCAGTAAGGTTGAGGATATTGAAAACCTCAACCGTGACCTTATTAAAACTGACCCTGTCTTTATTATCGGCGGCGGTACAATTGGTGTTGAAACTGCCGAGACTCTTGCCGACCGCGGTTACCAGGTAGGGCTTGTAGAGGGGCGTCGTCTTATCCTGCCGTTTAGTCAGGCGCTCTCTGAAGAAGTAGAGGAGGAGCTGGTGGGGAAGGGCGTTCAGGTTTTTAAAAATCAGATGGTTGAGGATGTAAAAAAAGTAAACAACCGGTATCAAATTCAGACCCCCGATCGCAATCATACTGCCGGCACCGTAATTGCCGCCCTTGGCGTCAAACCGGTTACCGGTTATCTGTATGACCCCAGCTTAAATAAGGACGAACGGGGCTGTCTGCCGGTTGATAACCGCATGCGCACCGGTGTTCCCGGGGTTTATGCGGCCGGTGACGTCATCCTGCGCCAGCAGTTCGACGGTCAGCGTGAGATGTGGCCGGTTGCCAGCGCAGCTTCTCTCGACGGCTGGACGGTCGGGATGGATCTTGCCGGTCGCGGCGTTGATCGCAGCCGCGGTGTGCGCCGGCTTGGATTCTCTCTCTCCGGAACCGGTTTTGCTCGCATGGGAACCTTACCCGACAATTTACCGAAAACGGCTAGCTGGGTTGAGGTTACCACGGGTCTTACTTTCCTCGGCGAGCGCCGCCGGGTCAGGGCACGAGTTGCCGTCGATACTTCAAATAACTTGGTTCTGGCGGGTGAAATAGCGGCCGGCGCCAACCTGGCCGGGTTCCTGCTCTCACCGCTGGGACATTTTCTCCAGGAGCGCGCTCCAGTTGAAGAACTGGCCGGTCTTGAGGCTATTTATCATCCAAAACTTAATGCCATGAACCATCCCCTGGCCATAACCGCCCGCAAATATCTGCAGACTTGAAATTACAAGAAGAAGTGCATACCGGTGTGATTAAGTTTGGTGACGAAAAGACTATTCTGCGGGCCGTCGGAATCGGGTCCTGCGTGGTTGCCGCTGTGGCTGACCTGAAAGCCCCCCGGGGCAGCATGGCCCACATAATGCTCCCCGGAAAACCTCCCGCACACAGGCGGGAGCGAATTGGTCGCTACGCCCGTCCGGCTCTCGAACGATTGATAAAATTGCTCTGGGGAAACGGCAGTCGCAGTAAGGATCTGCGGGTGGTCTTAGCCGGCGGCGCAAACGTTCTTGCTGAGGAAGGCAAGGACATAGGGAAGCAGAACATTCGTTCAGTAAAAGAGATTCTCGATCAGATGTGCTTGCCGATTGTTGCCGAGTCGCTTGCCGGCCGCCGCCGGCGTAGTGTTACTTTCGACGTGGAAACCGGTGAAATCCAATGCGCTATTGGAAACGAAAAGCCGCAATTACTCTGGCAGCGTAAAGAGATATCTGACTGAAAAAGGCTCAGCGCATAATCTGTAACGTGTCACGATAATTCCGTGTAATTCATCAAATCAAAACTGCTTATGATTATACGGTTTTGACTGTCATCCGAATTATATCCAGTCAATTAAGGAGTTTGGATTCACGGGCTTAATTCGAAAGGTTCACCGGAATAAATTCGAGACGTTACACAATTATTTATCTGTGCCCATCTGTGTTTATCCGTGTCCCATAAATCATCAACACTATAACTCCTGGGCAAGCTTCATAAATTCTTGGGCGTCATCTAAGTCTCGTTGAAATTCTTTGACAATTACGTCGAAGTCGTCCTTGTCGATTTCCAGCGCCTTAAAAACCCTGTCGTCAACCAGCACACCAATTTTGTCGCCCGTCCAGCCGATCCCCTTGGCTCTTACAATTTTTTCGCCGGCGTAGACAAGTAGCGGAAACATTTGTACCTCCGGCGGAGCCGAAAATGGTTCGTGATAATAGCCCAGTCCGGCTATTGCTGCTTCCGGTAAATCCCAGCTTTCAGCCAGCCAGCGTCCCATCTCCGGGTCACGAAATCCTAAAATCTCCTCTTCCGCCGCTAACAGACTGCAGCCTTTATCGTGAGCATACTCCACTGCCTCCTTCAACTCGGAACGGAAGTAAAGGGCCAGTATTAGAGTACCGAGCATATGCAGCAGGCCGCCGATCATGGCGTCTTCAGCCTGTGGGAAGCGGATTCTTCGTCCCGTAGTTTCTGTAGCAATACCCGTTGCAATTGATTTTTCCCACAGTCCTACCAAATCAATGTCCGTCTCTTTCAAATCCCCACTTACCTTGTCCCGGGTAATTGTCAGGACGGACGCGCCGACGGCCAGGTTGCGCACCGTATTAAAAC
>Ga0207421_10002349_pt1 | contig 23506 bp, 24 predicted proteins | sample SodLakKL_010_SED_4_FD_187542 | JGI IMG/M metagenome (GOLD analysis project Ga0207421, IMG submission 187542) | Alkaline sediment microbial communities from Lake Tanatar, Kulunda Steppe, Russia - 8KL_010_SED (SPAdes) (version 2) | ecosystem: Environmental > Aquatic > Non-marine Saline and...
ATATCTCAGAAGACCCCAAATAGAGTCAGCCATCGTCGTGCTGACAAGATCAGGAAACGGAAGGTCATAGATCTTTGGGCTGAAGAACATCATGGGAATACTGCATCCATCGGTATCCGATGCGAAGCCGGGATGTACGTGAAAGAATTCATCCATGGTGATGAAGGAAGGACTTCTCCCAATCTGTCTGAAAGTTTGGGTGTTGGATGTGAGGTCCAAACCCTGGATGTCACTGAGATACACTACGAATAAAGAGAAGTGGTATAATGAGGCGATCTAAAGGAACCCGTCAGGGAACGAGGAACATCCTCCGAAAAAAACCGCGCGATAGAGGGCTTATCCCGATAACTCGAGCCCTACAACAGTTCGAAGAAGGTGAAAAGGCAAGGATAATACTGGAGCCTAGTGTCCATAAAGGACAACCACACAGAAGGTTCCACGGCAAGACCGGAGTAGTGGTCGGGATGCAGGGAGAGGCTTTCAAAGTCAAGGTTTTTGATGGAAACATGGAAAAAATTGTACTCACCAGGCCTGAACACTTGAGAAAGGTAGAATAGAGGGATGACCATGGGTGAAGATAGTTCAAGATATGTAACATTATCTGAAGTCAAGGAACTGATATCTAAAGAGGCTGAGAAGCGTGAACTCACCTACGAACAGAGCCTTGCGTTGTCCCATGCTGAAAAATTTACTGACATCTCAGGTGAAGATTCAGTCAAACTAGTCGAAGAACTGAAAGAAAAATTTGATTTTTTGAATGAAAAACTCGCGTATAAGATGGCTGATATATTACCGCTAGATGAGGACGGTGTTAAAGCTGTGTTCTCTAAGGATAGATATACACCTTCTCAAGAGGATTGTGAAGCCATGATCAACGTGATAAAGGAATATCTGTGAGAGGATGAGATATGGAAGACTATGCCTATGTGCTGGACTATCTACCCGAGGGTAGACCCGACCAAAAAGGATACAAACACGAAAGTCTGATACTCGCTTTGGGTGAAGACGAGTTAAAACTTTTCGAACTCATACCTCACAGAGGAGTATCGGTATTGATCGGCGATAGGGTGTACATAGGTAAGGACATCGAAGAGCGAAAGAAGATCAAGCATGTGAAAAGACGTATCAGTTGGAAAGAACTCACACATGCCGCTCAAAGCGAGGTGCCATATGTATTGGAAGAGATCATAGATAGCAAAGAGGATAAATTCATAGATTTCTTCAACAACGCAAGACCGATCACCAAAAGATACCATATGCTGGAACTTTTACCCGGACTGGGGAGTAAGAAGATGGAAGCTGTCATCAAGGAGAAGAAGCAAGGCGATTTCAAAAGCTTTGACGACCTTGTCGAAAGAGTTCCACTCCTACACAAACCAAAAAAACTCGTTAAACAGCGCATCCTTGAAGAGCTCAAGAACCCGAGCATCAAGTACAAAGTATGGGTGGCGGAATGAGTCTTTACGAACAAGATATCGATCCCGAAGATCTTCCGGATTCCGGGGAGATAACCCAGTTGTTCTTTGTGTTCGATAATCTGATCGAGGGGGAAGAACTGGGTGGTATGATGGCCCTTGGATTATTTCAGCGTATCCAACTCGAAAGTCTCCAGTGAACGACCGGAACTTTTTTATACCTATAAATAGTTTTAATAATGTCTGACGATGCGTCAGACCTATTCGGTCAATGGATGGGATATCAATGCACTCTGACCTAAAAGAAGCAAAGCAAGTAGGATTTGACATGTTCTCCAGGAGGGATACCGTTTGTACTTAAAGAACATAATGATGGAGAACTTTAAGTCATTTGGAAAAAGGATGGATATACCAGTTGAGATGGGATATACGAACATAACTGGACCAAACGGCTCTGGAAAATCGAACATCTCGGATGCCATATTGTTCGTGTTAGGACCCAAGAGCTCGAAGGAGATGAGGGCCGGTCGTCTGACGGACCTGATATTCAACGGCGGGCAGAAAGGGAGACCCGCACAATACTGCAAGGTGAGTTTGACCTTCGACAATCATGATAGAGCCATGCCCAGAGATGATGATGAAGTAACGTTCACCCGAAAGGTACAGCGATCCGATAACGAGATCGGTTACAACTCGTATTTCTACATCAATGGACGTTCATCCTCACTTACCGAATTTCAAGAGCTTCTTTCTCATGCACGTATAGCCGCTGGAGGCTATAACCTGGTTCAGCAGGGGGACATATCCCGGATAGTCGAGATGAGTGATCATGAAAGGAGGAAGATACTGGATCAGATCTCCGGTATAAGCGATTATGATAAGGATATAGATGAAGCGGAGAAAAAGAAAGAGGAAGTCATCTCGGACCTGGAAAGGATCAATCTACTCCTGGATGAGATCGGAAAGCAGGTAGAAGAGTTGGAAGCCGACCGAAAAGAAGCACTGAAGTACCAGGAACTGTCAGACAGGTTGAAAGATGCTAAACAGATGAAGGCTTGGAAGACCAGGGAAGAGCTGCAGAACACCCTGGTAGGGATAGAAAAAGATATCGAGGATAATAGGAATAAGATAGAGGCATACAAGGAGGATAAAAAGAAGAAGACCCAACACAGAGACCGGTTAGAGAAAGAATTGAGGGAGCTGGAAGAGGAGCTGGATTCCAAAGGAGGAGAGGATACTAAAGAGCTGAGGGAAAAATTGACGGATATCCGTCTAGCAAAGGCGAAGGCGGAGGATGATATCGAGGGTTACGAAGAGACGATCAAAAGAAATGAGGATGTCATCGGATCAGCCAGGGAAAGATTGGAGAGGTACAAAGAAGATGTCACGACCAAAAAACAAGATATATTGAAACAAGAAGAGGAAAAGGAGAAGCTGGAAAAAGAATTAGAGGAGGTTGAAGGAGAGATAGCGACCATAAGAGATAAACAATCGGAATCTGACGGCAGGATAAAAGACCTGAGGAAGAAGGGTTTCGAACTAAGAAAGAAGAAGGACGATAATGAAGAAAGGCGTTCTTCTTTACAGCTGGAACTCGATCGGACCGTGGATCGCTTAAAGACGCTCAGAGAGAACTTAGCGGATGAAGAAGACGAACTCGAGGATATACAATTTCAGAAGAAGGAGCTCACCTGGAAACTCAAAGAACTGAAAGGCGAAGACAAAAAATTGGGTAAACAGTTGAAAGATTTGAAGGATGAATTTCACAAAGAAAGAAGGAAAGAATCTAACCTGATAAAAGATAAGGAGGATCTAGAGAACAGAGTACAGAGGTTGGATAGAGAGTACAGTCATCTCAAGGCTCAGGATAAAGTAGCAAAGTCCGTGAGGAAAGGATACAGTCGGGGTGTCGAGAAGATATTGGAAGCCAGGGATCGAGGTGACCTTGACGGTATCCATGGAACGATAGCCGAACTCGCCAATGTTGGTAAACAGTACGAGACCGCCCTGCAGGTCGCTGCCGGCGGAAGGATGCAGTCCATAGTAGTGGAGGACGACCAAAAAGCCTCCGATGCGATAAAGTTCCTTAAAAAGAGTGGTTCCGGAAGAGCGACCTTCCTTCCGTTGAACAAGATGATGGGCGGTAGGCCCAGGGGAAAGGCTATAAGAGCGGTAAAAGACGATAGTTCCATCGATTTTGCCATAAATCTTGTGAATTACAAAAATGATTACGAGAACGTATTCTGGTATGTCTTCGGAGACACCGTAGTTATGAAAGATATCGACTCCGCCCGGCAGTTGATGGGCGGGGTCAGGATGGTTACACTCGACGGCGAACTTGTGGAGCGAAGTGGAGCCATGGTAGGAGGGACCATCAACAGGAAGATGATCGGATTCGACGCTCCGGACCGTGGAGAACTGGATAGGATCGGTAAAGAGCTGAAGATGACCAGGAAAAAATTGGGAGAAGTCGAGAGCAAGCTGACCAAGGTTCGAGACCACATACGAACCCTCCAAGAGGAGATCAGGGATGTCCAGACAGAAGCTGGAGGGACCAACAGTATCGAAACTTACGAATCCGACGTTAAAAGGTACAACCAGAAAATAAGTAAGAAGGCAGAGACCATAAACGGAATGAAAGAGGAAAGCCTCCAGCTCGAAGAAAAGAAGAAGGATCTTGAAGACAAGCTAAAGAGTGTAAAAGATGAAGGCCGAACTATTGACGAAGAGATAAAGAACATCTCTAAGAAGATAGAGGATATAAGCCCGGAAGAGCTTTCACATAAACTGCAGGATCTGAAGGATCGGGAAGTCGATCTGAATAAAAAACTCAGTGAGACTGGATCTTCGATCAAGATAATGGAAGGGGAGCGAAAAAGACTGGAAGCGGACATAGAAACTCTGAAAAAGGAGATCTCTTCCAAAAAGGATGAAAGTAAAAGGTTAAGATCCTCCATCAAGAAGAAAGGTAAGTTCGTGGAGGAGAAGGAGAAAGAACAGAAGGCGTTGGAGAAGCGTATCGCCACCGTTGACGAAGATATAGAGGGGTTGAGAGAAGAAAAAGATCAGACCAGAGAAAGGTTGATCAACACAAAACACCAGATAAACAATCTGGAGTCTAAGATAGAGGCGAAGAAGAGTTATATCAACAACCTCAAGACAAAATTGGACAGTCATCTAGAGACCATAAAAGAGGTCGAAGAAGACATCAGTGATTCTGCGGATTTTGAAGGCGATGAACTGCCCAGCATGAAAGAACTGAAGAATATGATCAGAAAGAGCCAGGAGGCACTTGAACGGTTGGAACCCATCAATATGCGTGCTATAGACGTTTATAAGGAGAAAAAAGAGAGAAAAGATAGACTTCAAGATGAATACACTCAGCTGGAAGAAAGGCGTGAGGAACTGGACAATCTGATCGACGAATTGGACGAGAAGAAGAAAGAAGGACTTTTGAAGGTGAAAGATGAGATAGATGTCAACTTCCAGGAGGTTTACAAAGAGCTTTCCGGCGGTGGGGACGCACACCTCGAGCTGGAGGACCCCGATTCTCCCTTCGATGGAGGATTGATAATAAAGGCAAGACCTCCGGGAAAGAAAGTCCATCGAATCCAGGCACTATCCGGCGGAGAAAAGAGTCTGGTGTCTATGGCATTCATATTCTCCATACAGAGGTACAACCCATCACCCTTCTACCTGCTGGACGAAGTTGATCAGAACCTCGACGGAGTGAACGCTGAGAAGGTGGCAGATATGATAAAAAAGAACTCAGAGGCCGCCCAGTTCATCCAGATCTCCTTGAGGAAGACCACTCTGAAAAAATCCGACCATATAATCGGCGTGACCATGTACGAAAAGGGAATATCCGATATAATAATGAAAGTGAACATAGGTGAGAAGGATAGGGATATACCTATGCTTTCCATGATGAGCAATCTGCAAACGGAGGGGAATTGATATGGTGGGAGAGGTGCTGGAAAATCAAGGTTTCTCCTTCTCAGAACCCAGTCGTGAAGTCGTCAAACACCTCATGTTCCACAAGTCACTCGTTGACGAAGAGAGGAGCGGAGAACGGATAAACGACTACCTTGAGATGATCGATGGGATGGAGGATTCGGTATATTACATCTCTCAAGACCCGTTCGAATGTGCCATCGCTTCAGTCTTCAAATTGGTGATAGAAGAGAAGATGGACCCTTGGAATATAGATCTGATATCCTTCACAAGCTTTTACCTAGAACAAGCGCGAGAGAAAGAGACCATCAACTTCACGGTAGCAGGACATCTGGTCAGGATGGCATGGTCCATATTGAAGATGCAGTGTGAAGAGGTGTTGAGCCACGCAGAACATGAGGAGGAGGAAGAATGCTTAGTTCAGGAAGAAGAGCCCATGTGGAACTGGGATATGTTCGACGATGGCTTTTATGAAGACCCAGTCGACATGGAATACGAAGAACATGTTCTTGAGGATGGAGAACTTCCGATAGAGAAGGCGGTTAGAAGGGACGAGAAAAAACCTGTTTCACTGATGCAGCTGGTAGATGCCTTCGAAGAAGCTAAAAAAGAGGCGCAGTACCGAGAAAAGATGGACCGGCTTAGAAGGGAGAAAAAGAAAGAGAGAGAGAAGATGTTGAAGGAGCGTGAGGATAATTTTGATACCAAGGCCCATAAAGAGGACATGCAGAAGGACATCGGACTGATCTGGAAACGTATCTGCTGGTATCAACAGAAATCGCTCGAGTTCGATATGATACATGATGGAAGGATAAACGATCTGATCACCGCTTTCACATCAGTGCTTTTCCTGCATAAAGATGGAAAGATCAGATTAAAACAAAAGAACATCCCACACGATCAGATAATGATGAAGGTGTTAGCACCCATGGAGAACGTGGAAGATGTCCAGGCACTTGAATTGATCGAGGAAGAGCTAGAACATATGCCCATCGAAAACCTTGTCACGTTCTAAGATGATGTGTAGTAATACTCACCATCTCTTTTCTGCTTCTTGTCCAATCGTGAGTCAAACTTGTTGACACGAGGACGGTTTGTATCCGGATCCCTTCTGAACGTTATACCCACATCGGAAAGGAACCTGTTCATACCATCCCTCATCTCGAATGGACCCTCTCCTTTACCTCTGACACCTGGTTCTCCGCTGAAGTTCATTATCAGATCGGAAACGTAGTCGATGAAGTAAACATCATGGTCTACTATCATACCGGCATTTTCACTCTTCTCCATATACCTTCTGATAGCTTTTGCCGCATCCATCCTCCTGCTGGCATCTAGATAGGCACTAGGCTCATCCAGCAGGTAAAGATCTGCATCTCTACCCAAAGCCAGGGCGATGACCACCCTCTGGAGTTCTCCACCGCTCAGAGTGGATACTTCTCTCTCGTAAAGAGGTTCTATATCCAGTGGTCTGAGGACCTCCGCTTTGTATAGTCCGTTGTTCAACGCTTCGTAGATCTCTGTACGGTAAAGGTCTATGACCCTACCTGGATAATTCGGTTTGATGTACTGTGGCTTGTAGCTGACGGTTATGTTTTTGATCAGCTCCCCTTCAGTCGGTTGGATCACGTCGGCGAGCATCTTGACGAAGGTGGTTTTACCGGTAGCATTGGGACCGACTATCCCGATCACCTCTCCCTTGGGTATCTCACCTGGTTCGGTCTCAAGTTTGAAAGAATCCCATTCCTTGACCAGCTTGTCGTAGGTTATCAGGGCTTCGTGATGCAGCTCCCCCCTGGGAGCATGTCTGTGGAATGCGATCTCATTATCTCTAAAGCGCACGTTCTCTTCATCAAGGAAGCCTTTCAAGAAGGTGTTTATCGAGCGTCTAACGGTGCGAGGATGGGCTACTACGCCGTAAGCACCTTTGGAACCGTACAGTATATGTACGTTGTCCGCCAGGAAATCCAACACCGCTATGTCGTGTTCTATGACTATGACAGGGCTCTCCTCGCTTTTCATCTTGATGGCCTTGGCCACGTTGAGTCTCTGTTTTATGTCCAGATACGACGATGGTTCGTCGTAGAAGTATATATCCGCCTCTTTGGTGGATGCGGCTGCAATGGCTACCCTCTGCAGTTCACCTCCCGATAGCTTCTGTATGGGTGAATCGAGTATATGATCGATATCTAAAAGTTCCATCCAGCGCATGTATCCATCCCCTACGCGCTCTAGAAGACCTTCCACTTTACCGGAGTAATGTGCGGGTATCTTGTCCACGTACTGGGGCTTTACCGAAGTTTCTATCTCATCTTCGGCCAAAGCCTCAAAATGATCTCCCAGGGATGTGCCTGAATAATGCTCTAAGACTGCGTCCCATGACGGTTCGGATTCATAATCACCCAGGTTGGGGATCACCTCACCGGATAATATGCGGATAGCGGTAGTTTTACCGATCCCGTTGGAACCGAGCATACCTATGACCTGCCCTTCCTGAGGTACCGGTAGGCGGTATAGACGGAAACCGTTTTCAGAGAATTGGTGAATAAGGTCGGTGTCCAGTTCTTCGGCCAAGTTTATTATCTTGATTGCATCGAAGGGGCACTTTACCGTGCATATTCCGCATCCGGCACAAAGTTCCTCCGATATCCGGATACCATCCTTGGTCTTAACGATGGTTTCGTCCCCCGTCCTCACTCGGGGACAGTAATGAATACATTCATATGAACATCTGCTCGGACTGCACTTGTCTTCTAACACTACAGCTATACGCATCGAGGGGTAATCAAAGGTGGAACTATTTTAATTTGGCGCAATAATTAGAGCATAATTCTTAAATATGGTTGCTGTAACTCTTTTTTTCGATGCAGGTATCTCTCAGTATTATGGAAGGTAATACTTTACCACTGATCGTTATGGTCATCGGATTATCTATCACTCTGATATATCTGCTTTACCGTTATGAAGGTAAAGAGGATAAAAATAAGAAGGAGATCAAGGTGCGGGAGAGTGTAAGACAGAAGGAGTTCGAATGTCCAAGGTGCGGAGAGCACGTAGATGGCGAGACACGTGCCTGTCCCGGCTGCGGTGCCGAATTCGAGAGGGATACATTCTTGTGCCCCGTGTGCGGTACGATAGTTTCCGAAGGGGACGATAAGTGTCACGAGTGTGGAGAGATATTCGTGGTCGAGGAGAAGGAATTCGAGTGCCCTGAATGCCACAAGTCCGTGGATCGGTATGCTAAGGAATGTAAAGCTTGTGGTGCACGCTTCTGGAGCCCGGTCAGACGTTCACACGAGGACCTATCCGTTTCTGAAGAGGAAGAAGATAGGATGATAGGGGTTTCCGATATAGAACTGATCGAAGATTGATGTTCATTCTAGATCGAGTCCTTCTCTAACGCGTACTGCTAGACCCTTTTTTTGAACCTCCATCTCACGAGAGTTTAAAAAAGTCCTACCTAGAGCGACCAGGGTATCCTCTTTATCAACTATGAGGACTTCATCATATGGTTTGAGCTCGTCCCATGCGGTGGTGATGAAGCCTGCAAATACGTTCTTACCCTGACGATTGAATTCCACACTGTCGTCTTCCACCTGCACTCGCATGATCGGGGCAGAGAGATGTTCCTTCAGAAGTACGGCACCTTCGATCTTCAGCGTGAAAAGACCGTCGTGAGCCCTTAAAGAAAGTACATGCCGGCCGTCTAGGAAAACGTTCTTGATCCGGCCTTTTCGATTCTTGTTGAAGGTCAACTCCCCGTCTGTCAGTATATCCCCGGCACCTGGATGGAACTGATAGTCACAGATGGATCTGATCCTCATCTCATCCAAGGAGCATCCCTTTGTACTGTTCAGCGATCCGATGGTGTCTTCACCGGACCAGGGGATAAAATCACCATGTGGACCATCCGATGTTAGGCCCTTGGGAAATATCGATTGTGCCACAGGATAGGTTTCGTCTAACTCTAAGGGGACGGTACCCATCGGTGTTTTTATCAGAAGGTTAACACGGAAATCCGGTAATAGCATGTCCAATTCGTTCTGAAGGTACCTTGAATAGGGTTTTCTCATATCGGTCCCATCGAAAAGGATAGAAGGCGCACCGGGGTTCGGGGGTACGTATCCATCTTCTAGATACTGGATGAAACGTTTTATGCCAGGCCTTTCCAAGCTCCTTTCTCTAGTATAAAAAAAAGCCTTCCTGCGGCTTTTAGGTTCATAGGGTTCTAAGATATCGTAGCCCTCATAGATCGCTTTCAAAGACTCCAGTATGGCCGGGTGTGAACCCATCCGGTTCTCCATCATCTCCCATAGGGATCCTTCGTGTATAGCCTGCTTCACCCGATCCATCTCTCGATAGCTGATCCAAAGGTTATGTTCAGCTATCCTCAGATCTCGTTCATCCTTTTTTAGTCCTTTGAGCTCATCCGCATGGATCTGGCTGCAGACGGGACATTCGCATCCCAGGTATTCTATCTCGTCGATATTTCTGGTGCCCCAGGGATACATCATGTCACCCCTCCTAGCGTACTTTGCGTAGGAGCTGGAATCAAAAAGATCGCAGCCCAACAGGACCGCCATGGGATATATCATCGGATGTCCGGCTCCGAATAAGTGAACCGGCCCTCTTGGACCAAGGCCTTTTTTTGAATGTAATATGACCTTAACGAGCTCCCTGAATCTATAATTCTCAAGGAGCGGTACCACCCCTCCGATGGGGTAAAAAGTACCGTCAAGTTTTCCCAATTCACTCCCACAGTACTCCCTCAGATCGTAATGCACAGAACCTTGAATAGGAAGTGCGATATGCTGATCGCCTCGGTGAACCATGGCCTGTTTTGCCCTCTCTATGGTATCTTCGACTTTTTCTTCTACCAATCTCCTACTGTCATCGGGCTCGGTGAATCTATCCAAGATGGTACATACATCGGAACCGATACGGCGCTGAAAGGATAGTATCTCCTCCGGCTGAAGATCCACTTCACCGTATACATGAGACTGAAACGTTCCTGAGTCCGTCATTATGGCTCCGGAAAAATCGAGTGACGAGTGGATACCTTCTGAAAGTGCCTTCTTTTTCAGGTCCTCACTGCGATATATTATGTATGAATTGGTGATCAGCATCTGAGCTTTGAATCTATTTTCCAGTACCTTAGGTGTGATGAACTCTATATTCGGGTTGACTACCGGCATCAACGTGGGGGTATCTACTCTACCGTGGAGAGTTGAGAACACACCTATCCTGGCGGGACCGTCCCGTGCTTTTATCTCAAACATGAGTAGCCTCCCCAAAGAGCCGGCCGTTCTTTACTATTTCGGGAAGATGGTCCATGAGAATCTCTATATCCTCTTCGGAGTTCCATTTGGATAGTGTGATCCGCAGGGCGCTGTTGGCGATATCATGGGACAGACCCATGGCGAGAAGCGTTTTGGAGGGAGATCCTCCTGAATCACAGGCGGAGCCCGATGACACGTAGATACCTCTCTCGGATAATTTGCGCACAAGATAGGAGCTGTTGATCCCCTGGAAAGAGATATTGATATTGTTCGGCAATCTCTTCTTCGGATGACCGTTCGATCGAGTATCTGGTATCTCGTCCATGATATGTTCAATGGTACTATCCCTCAGAGATCTGATCTTTGGGATATACCCTCGGCTTTGATTATTCAATGATCTGCACGCCTCGCCCAATCCGACGAACCCCGGTACATCTTCAGTCCCAGCTCTCAACCCATCCTGTTGTCCACCGCCGTGGATGATCGGTTCTATATCGATATCGCCTCTAACCAGCAGGGCTCCGGTACCCTTGGGCCCGTATATCTTGTGTCCTGAAATGGACAACATGTCCACATCCTCACAGAGTTCTATCTGACCAACGGCTTGTACCGCATCTGTGTGGAAGGGGATACCAATCTCATGAGCCATCTCTACCATCTCTTTTACCGGCTGTATGGTTCCGACTTCATTGTTTGCAGACATCACACTCACTATAACGGTGTCATCCCTGAGGGAGTCTTCGAACTCCGCCAGATCGATGATACCGTGGTCGTCAACACCGACCACACTGACCTCGTACCCAGATCTTCCTAGATACTGACAGCAGTTTTGAACGGAGGGATGCTCTATGGCGGAAGTGACCACATGCTTTCCCTCTCCTCTACGTGCAGTACCCAATATTGCGAGGTTGTTGGATTCTGTCCCACCCGAGGTGAGTATCACCTCTTCAGATGAAGCCCCCGATGTGGCGGCGATATGCTTTTTTGCTTCTTCAACAGCCTCTTTGGCTCTCCTCCCCATGGCATGTACACTGGAGGGGTTTGAATAATTCTCTTCGAAGTAAGGTAACATGGCCTCCATGACTTTCGGATCCACCCGTGTAGAAGCGGCGTTGTCCAAATATACTGTTTTCATCGAAATACCTTCTTTATTTTAAAGACCTATTAAGCTATAAAAAGGTTGTTTTAATGATGATATCAGTAGAACTGACCACTAAGAAGATGATCTACGTTGATAATAAAAAATCAGTGTGCCTTTGCCCAGGAATACTTTCTGATCTTGGAGCTCTTACCGAAACCACATGAGGCACATACCTTTTTGCGGATATGGTAAGCTTTATTCCCACACCGTCTGCACTTGATGTGGCTTTTCCCTTTCGATTTCTTCCCTTGGGATGGTGTTCCTTTTGCCATGTTCTTACCTCTTAAGGTGACACATATATAACGTTATCGCCTCTGACCAGTGCTTTGTTCATGGTCCTGGTCTGTTCTCCATCGATGAATTCTTTCACATCGCTCATCACCAGGTTCAGATGAGGGTCATAACCTTCCAGGGTCCCCCTATATTCCTTACCATATCTGAGCTCGACTATCACGTGGTTGCCGATGTTCCTGTTGAGCACCGATAGAGGTCTGTTATCTATCATGTGGGCCGATGTATGAACTCCCACTACTTAAATCTAATGCATGGACGACACCGACAAATCTATTAGCCGAGCATGACTTACCATGAATATGTCGATGTTCATCGTATTTGAAGGGATCGATGGGTCTGGTAAATCCACTGTTGCTAGCCGTATAGTTACAGAGAATGAAAACATCTACCTTACCCAAGAGCCTTCCAGAAATATCGCTGGGAGATTGGCAAAAAGGGCCGCACACGTCGAGTCCTCACCGTACTACGATCTATTCTTATATCTCGCCGACAGAGTACATCATACCCAAAAGATAGGAGAGGTCATGAAAGGGGGTAGGGACGTGATCTGCGACAGATACTGGGGTTCCACCGCGGCGTATCAAGCCGCCGGTGGAGAGATAGAGCTTGATTATCTCGTCGAGATACAGAAGCCGTTCATATCGAAACCGGATATCACCATCCTTTTCGATCTTTCGCCGGAGATCTCTCTTCAAAGGATAAAGGTAAGGAACGAGAGGAGTAAATACGAGAAGATCGACTTCTTGAAGAGGGTGAGGGAAAATTACCTACAACTCGCCCAGGATTACGGATGGAAGATCGTCGATGCTTCAAAAGATCTCGAATATGTCTATTCTCAAGTTAAAAAAATAATAAAAAAATGAAGGGGTTTTAGGGTTTAAAGGGCGTCTACATCATGCCGCCCATTCCGCCCATTCCACCCATGCCGCCCATTCCTGGGGCTCCACCGGGTGCTGGGCCTTCGTCGTCTCCATGTCCCTTGGATGCTACTACATCGTCGATCCTCAGGATCATGTTTGCGACTTCTGTGGCGGCCTGCAGTGCCTGATTCTTTACACGGAATGGTTCGATGACGTGACTCTCCACCATATCAGTTATGCTGCCGGTTATGATCTCTATACCGTAGGTCTTCATGCCGTCCTTTTCGTGGGCGGCGGTTAGCTCCATGAGTACATCGATACCGTCCATTCCAGCGTTCTCAGCCAATGTCCTTGGTATTATGGACAGGGCGGATGCATATGCCTTTATAGCGAGCTGCTCCCGGCCTTTGACGGTGTCGGCGTAGTCTTCCAGTCCGTTCTTGATCTCGATCTCAATGGCTCCTCCACCAGGTAATACAGCGCCGTCCTCTATGGATACTGCGACTACCTTGAGGGCGTCATGGATAGCCCTTTCCAGTTCATCAACGACGTGGCTGGTTCCACCGCGTAGTAACAGTGATACCGCTTTGCCCTTTGCGGCGTCCTCTATGAAGGTCATGTGGGTATCGGCGACGTGCTTCTCTTGTACAAGTCCCGCTTCACCGAGGTCTCCTTCTTCGAGATCCTTCAGATTGGTCACTATGTTTCCGCCAGTAGCTTTAGCGAGTTTTTTGATATCGGATTTCTTTACACGTCGGATGGCGAAGATGCCTTCTTTAGCCAAGTAGTGCTGTGCTAGATCATCGATCCCTTTCTGGCAGAACAATACATTGGCTCCAACATCTCTTATCTGATTCACCATCTTCTTGATCGTTTCTTCCTCTTCATCAAGGAACTGCTGCAGCTGTTCAGGATTGGTTATCTCTATCTCGGCATCGATCTCAGTTTCTTTGATCTCGACTGCGGAGTTGAGTAGAGCTATCTTTGCGTTCTTTACTTCCTTCGGCATCCTGTTGTGCAGCCGTTCTTTATCGAGTATGAGTCCGTTGACCATCTCAGATTTCTCGACGCTGGCTCCGGCCTTCTTCTCTACCTTGATGTTGTCTATGTCTGATTCGTATGAACCATCGACTTTCTGTGAGATCTGTTTTACAGCTTTGACTACCATCTCAGCGAGTTGATCCTTGTTACCTTCGATAGCTTTGCCGGTCATGGCGGTCTTGGCTATGTCCATCAGTTTTCCTTCATCATCTATGTCTATGGTTATCTTGTTCTCCTCGAGTATCTTCTGAGCTTCCGTGGCAGCCATCCTGAATCCCTTCGCTATGACGCTGGGATGGATGTTCTGTTCGATCAGTTCTTCAGCGTGTTTCAGTAGTTCTCCAGACAGTACAACAACAGATGTTGTTCCGTCTCCACACTCGTCATCCTGGCTCTCTGCGACTTCCACGACCATCTTGGCGGCGGGATGTACGATGTCGATCTCGCTGAGGATCGTGGCACCGTCGTTGGTTATGACGACGTCACCAAGACTGTCAACGAGCATCTTGTCCATACCCTTTGGTCCAAGGGTAGTCCGTACAGCATCTCCGATGGCCTTTGCGGCGGCGATGTTTCTCTTCTGTGCATCGCTGCCCCGTTCTCTGGTCGTTCCTTCCTTCAAGAGCAATATTGGTTGGTTTCCTCCGAACATTTGTTTCACCTTTTTGATTCATTTTTTTAATAACTTAATCTGTAGTATATAGAGGTTCTATAAATACTTTTTGTCTGCTGCAATCTTGAATTCTCTTAGTAAAATATTTATACAGCATCGTATCATCAGACAGTATAAGCCTCCCTCCTAAAAATGGTGGAATTATAATGGCATATGGGAATGCAAACGGAGAAAAAGTCCTTTTGATTGCCAGCTACAGAGAGAAATATACATCGGACGCTCTTCAAGAGATCGCTGATATACTTCGGGAAGAAAAACCCGACAAGGTGATAATTTCTAAGATAATAAAAGAAACTTCAGAGCCCACTATATTCAAAGCCATGGTGGGTAAAAAAGAGCGAGAGGATCTATGTAGATCCATAAGTAAAGAGAAGAAAAAACAGGCCGATGAGATATCTTCTGATCTGGTAGAACTGGTGAGATCCATGGACATCCCTTCCGAGGTGCACTTCAGAAAGGGGAAAGAGATCTCTAAGGAGATAATCGACGAATCGGAGAAACTGCAGGTCAGTAAGGTGATCATCCATAAAGGAAAAAAGAACGGTTTTGAAAGGCTCGTCGAAGGCAGTGTGGCCGTCAGCGTACAGCAGAAATTACCCACTGAGAACGTGATAACTCTGAAGTGAGCCCCGCCCAAAAGATTATATCCTTTGGGATTGGATGTAGCTCCGATGCCCGCTGTGTATTTAGGTAAGATAAATCTTCACTGGTGTAGCGAATGTGATATCCCATTGGTAGAAAAGGGTGAATGTGGGATATGTTCAAACCAAGGGGTATCGGTGAAGGTAACTCCACCAGGAGATGTTCGTCCTGCATTCGATAAGGATATAGAACTGATACGTAAAACCACCGATCAACAGTGGGGTGATGGTTACTCGGAACACGTACTCCCTGAAGATAAGATCGTATTGCTCAACAATTCTCCAAACATCGATCGTATGGATGAAGTGATATACGATGGAAAGGTCAGAGGGATACTCAGATATTCACTCGATCGTAAGTTAAAGGGGAAGGATCCATATGTATTCATCCTTCGCCCATGGAAAGGTTTGCCTGAACCAAAAAAAGGATCCGTGTACATGGATAAAGGAGCGGTCAAACCTATCCTGAACGGTGCTAGTGCCCTTGCACCGGGTATCCTAGATGCTGATGAAGATCTGAAGAAGGGAGATGAAGTGATAGTCTTAGATGACCATGGAGATGTTCTCGGCAGCGGTCCTGCATACAGAGATGGAAAAGAACTGGTCAGGGCAGATAAGGGGAGAGGGATCAAGGTACGCTGGCGGGTCAGTGATGATCCGCTGAGCGATGAGAAGAGAACATGGGATGATGTGATAGAGGCGAACAGAGGTCTGATGGGATCCAAGGTGGACGAGGCTAAGGAGTTCATACTATCTAAGATCGATGAACACGACGTCCCTTACGCCGTCTCTTACAGTGGTGGTAAAGATTCTTTGGCCGTTCTGCACCTGGTCATGGATGCAGGACTGGAACCCACCATGATGTTCGTAGATACAGGAATAGAATTTTCAGAGACCATAGAAAATGTTCATGAGGTCGCAGATGAGTTCGGGTTGGATCTGCTGGAGGCGGACTCCAAAGACGGTTATTGGAGTAATGTGGAACATTTCGGCCCATCGGCAAGAGACTACCGATGGTGCTGTAAAACCTGTAAATTGGGACCTACCGCTCTGCTGATCAAGGATAATTTTCCCAAGGGTGTTCTATCGTTCATAGGGCAGAGGAGATACGAATCTGAAAATCGCATGGAGCATGGAGATACGTGGACGAACCCATGGGTACCCGGTCAGATCGGGACATCCCCTATACAGGATTGGACAGCTCTACACGTTTGGTTGTACCTTTTCATGAAGGAGGCGAACTACAACCCTTGGTACGAAAGAGGATTCGAGCGCATAGGGTGCTGGGTTTGTCCCGCATCCGACCTCTCCGAACTGGAGATGTTGAAAGAAGGATTCCAAGGGTACCATAGGTTCGAAGAGATGTTAGAGGAGTATAGAGAGGAAAATGAACTTCCGGAAGAATGGGTCTCTTTGGGGTTATGGCGGTGGTTGGACTTGCCAAAAGATATAGATGTTGATATATCACGAAGTAAACCTCAGCATATTCCAAAACAAGAACCACCTGAAGAAGATCACCCTATTTTGACCATACTTGGAAACGATAGGAACTACCGAGAAGTTCATGATTTGCTACTTCGAGTAGAATACTGCAGTGGATGTGGAGTATGTGTAGCAGCCTGTCCTCAGGGGGCGCTCTATATAGAGGAAGGAATAAACATCTTAGAAGATGAGTGTGTCAGCTGTGGTAGATGTATGGACAAGTGTCCTGTGATAGAATACAAAGATCGATCATCTATATGTTAGAAAAGATAGATATGATCTCATCTCCGTCAGCATCACTTTTGAAGCCGGTAGGAGAAAAATGTGTTTTGGATGCTCTGTGACCACTATCCCGTATTTCATCGATCACCATGTCCAAAGGAGGAGGTGATCTTTTCAGAACACTCCCCATCACGTTGGTATCGTAGAAGAACGGGGGAAATGAACTCTCTTCCTTCCACATATCGATCATACCTTCATCGAGTAGGCCGACAGGCTCTAACTTTTCGAGTACTCCGTCATCGAATATGTTCCCTCCCCAAAGGGGGCCGACCTCTCCACCCACATCCCATGAATGATCATCAAAGTTGTATCTTTTGAGCTGATCTATCGAATCGTCGGCACAAGATGCGCCTTCTTCTATTTTCAGATATGTGCGGAAGTGATGACCATCGTAATATGACAGCACCGGAGTCGCACTTTTATCGTACCTAGCAGTTTCACGAACACAATAACCTATCAAGATACGGAGACCCAATTCGTGACGGCACCAGTTATTTTTTGGTACCGCTGAATAACGTCTGATACATTTCTTTTTGTACGTGCCGCAGAGCACGGCGGTATCGGTGGCGGTCACCGCAACGATCCCATCCCTTGATACAAACCGGGCGGCCAGTGGAAAGTAGGGTACCGGTGTTCCGAAAGGATCTATATCGATGTAATCATATCTGTATCGGTTCTCTATCAGATGTTTTTCTATGGATTCGTTGTGAACCGAAGCGTCCACACCGGCGTGATCGATGTTCTTTTGTATCAAATCTACAGCGGATCTCGAGATGTCGAGCATGGTCACCTCACCTACTTCGACCTCGTTAGCGATCCTGACACCGCGGATGCCCGTGGCTGACATACCATCTAGAACTTTGGTTTCATCAGCATAGGCACGCAAAAACGATACGGAAACATCTCTGTTCAAGGCCATGGCTGGATTGAAGAACACTTCAGAGTTGACTCCCCTTGGTCCAGCTCCTTTCCTGTGTTTGGGTACCAATACCTCGGTATCTCCTTCTTTGATGGTAACGTAGCCCACGTACTTCAGCTCGTGATCTCTCCTTTTATGAGCTCCACTACCTTGTATGGGAGTAGTTCTTTGTTTATCTCTGTCAACTCTAGTATCCTGATATCATCCCTACGTCTAACATCCTGCAGTAGAGGATTTCTAGATTTTTTATGAAAAGTCAATATGACGGGTTTATCCATGTCAAGAGCTTTTTTTACAGTATGATTGAATTCATCACTCTTTACCATCATCTTACTCGCTTCATCAACGAGTACTACATCCTCCTCGATACAAGCTCTTTCTATCGCCTTGACACCGACCTGTTCTATGGCATCTAGATCAACATTGTATCCATCTACGTTGAGGGATGTATTGATGTAAAGGTGGGCAAAGACCGCTTTTTCTTTGGTCTGCCAATCCATCACCTGAAATCCTACCTGCCGGTTGTCTTCGAATATCGGATCGGTGAGCATCCCCCCCACAGAGATACCCTCCTCGTCCAACATATCGATTATGCGTTTAAGCGTCTCCGTTTTACCCAGACCAAGAGTACCACTGATGCCTATCTTCAAACTTCTTGCCATCTTATCTACCACCTAGATGTTCCTTTTGGATTAAATAATTATTTATGGTATTCGAAATCCTCAACCTATAGACTCTAAGTACATGAGAGGATAATCCAGCTCTTCTATGTATCTCAATCTGCCTTTAGCTTTTACCCCTTTGTATTCCACCTCTACGGTTGCATCCAACATATCTCCAGATAGGGTGGTGTAGTCATGGAAAACCGAATCCGTACGCTTCTTCAGACCTATGGGTTTTATACGCACTTCAGCTCTCTTCACGAAGGCCTGTCTCTCGGTCGTCTTCTCTATCGCTCTTTCGAGTACATCAAGGTTCTCACTGCTGACGGGAGCACCTACGAATTGATGAAAAAGCGCGCCGAGTTTTATACCTAATTCAAAGGCTACTCGCTCTCTATCGTTACAATCGAAGTACCTGTCAGCTATCTCTTCCATATTTTTTACCATGTTTATCAACCACTATAGGTCCTATAGCTACGTATGTTATGCACATCATGAGTGCGGCGAAGAGGAGTATATTTCCTTCCACATAACTAATTTTCGTAAAGATACCACCCATGAACGCTGTTAACAGAAGTATTGATCCCAGGAACAACCATTTTGGACCTCTGAGCTTAGGATATCTGATATTCGAATAAAGAAGTGCGGAGAGCAGGCTTATCGATCCGAAGATCACCCATGGATTCAGATATGCATCTATCGATGTTATTATCACCACGAAGAGGGCGATGACAGGTACTGGAAGGCCTCGATAGTTCAGGCCAAAACTCTCTTTATCAGCGAAGCGTGATAAACGAAGGACGCCGAAGAAGACCATCAGCATAGGAACCCCTGTTGCCGCAGCATTTATCGGTGAGACCCATGCTCTCCCCAGTGCTTTATCATAATATAAGGTGTAAACCAGCAGTGCCGGAGCAAAACAGAAGGATACAGAATCAGAGAACAGATCCAAGTAAGCACCCATCTTATGAGAAGTTCCCATCCTCCGGGCGATCATACCATCGATACCATCTATAGCTACGCACAAGATTATCAGTGATGATGCCTCAAAAAAACGGCCGTCGATCACATATGTGATGGCAAGGAAGCCGAGTAGTCCGTTGGAGAGTGTGACAAGATCCGCCAGGGTTATCTCATGGTTCATCTCCATTCACCCACCTTTGATTCACCGGCACGCACCTTATCTCCCAAGCCTATCGTTAGTTTGGCAGTAGGTGGTAATTCCACCTTAACACGAGAGCCGAACCGTATCAGACCTATCCGCTGTCCTTTTGTCAACCGATCTCCAGGGGATATATATGGAACGATCCTACGAGCGAAGATCCCTGCGAATTGTACTAGTCGGATACGTCCATACATATTTTCCATGATGATCTCCAGTTGTTCATTGCGCAGATGATCTTCACTGTAAGCGGGACGGTGTCCACCCGGCTTGTGTTTTACCGATACGATCTCTCCGGACTCAGGACTCCGGTTGACATGTACATTTGTTACGCTCATGAATATGTCAAAAGACGAGTCAGTAACATCTACCACCGTTCCATCGGCAGGTGAAACGATACCTGAAACTATCTCCCGTTCAGGATCTCTGAAAAACGTTAGTGAGAAAAGAGGTAAAGATAGAAAGATCAAGGCGAACCACAAGACGATAGGTTCGCTGCTAAATAAATAATAGGCTAAAGCGATGGCTGAAGGTATCCACAACAACAGTATCGGCTTCGCCGCTCCTTTAGCTATCATAGAAAACAAAATAAAGGAAAGGGGTTAAGGACTTTTTGTTACCTAGTTCACCATATCGATGCCGCCGTCGAGGGAACCCCCTATGGACATCTTGGCGAACTCTTCGGTGTCCGAATGTACGTTTGTGATCACCAACAATATCTTGATGGTGTGTTGTAGATCATCGAGTATGTTACATCCCCAGATTATCCTAGCATCTTTAGATATACGCTCGTTGATCATGTTGGCCGCTCTCTCCGCTTCACTAACGGTCATATCCGGTCCACCGGATACACGGATCAAAGCGCCTTTAGATTCACTCACGTCTATATCGCCGAGTAACGGAGAACCTAACGCTTCTTCAACCGCTTCTTCCACTCGACTGTTCGGATCGTCGGACTCGCCGATACCGATCATGGCTAATCCACCTTCATCCATAACCGTACGCATATCGTTATAATCTATGTTCACGAGGCCGGGTTTGGTGATTATCTCTGTTATACCTTTTATAGACTCCATCAGAATCTCGTCGGCTACTTTGAAGGCGGCTTCCAGAGGTAGGTTTGGAACGAGGTCCAGTAAGCGATCGTTGGGTATGACTACCGTTGTGTCACAGTGTCTTTCCAGCTTCATCAATCCTCTCTGGGCGTTCCTCATACGTTCTCTTCCCTCGGCTTCAAAAGGCATGGTGACTATGCCCATCACGAGAGCATCTTCATCTCTTGCCATCTGACCTATGACAGGGGCAGAACCAGTTCCGGTACCTCCACCCATACCGCCGGTGATGAACACGATGTCCGAACCGTCCACGTATTTCTTTAATTGATCCTTTGCTTCACGTGCTGATTCTTCACCGATCTCGGGTCGAGCGCCGGCACCAAGGCCTCGGGTCTTGTTCTTTCCGATCAAAACCTTCTTCTGTGCGTGAGTGTGTAAGAGGTGGTTAGCGTCTGTGTTGATAGCTATCAATTCCGCGCCGGTTATACCTTCCTGCGTCAGACGATCTATGGTATTGGATCCTCCACCACCGCAACCGAATATCCTTATCTTGACTTCGATCGTTTCCAACAACTTCCGTAACTCTTCATCCTCTGGAGCTGCTTCTCTTTCTTCCATCCGGACCTTCTTTTTGCCGGTTTCTTCTTCTTTTTCGTGCTTGTTTAAAGCCTGATCAACTATAGACTTCATTGTAAATCCCATCCATATATTGAATCACAATCGATTTAGGTATATATAAGAGTTGTTCCTGTTACGGTGGTGAGATGACGTTTTTTTACATCTCGTCCTACGGATTTCAATTATTATTCGCTTTTCGTATGACGTATTGGCCAATTTTGTCTGACGTTTACTGAGGATGAATAAAACCATCAAGTTTTTATCGCACAAGCCGTTCGAACCTAGCGATGGAAAGAAAAAAAGTCGAGGACCTTACTGTAGATCGTTGTACAACCTTGTCGGAACTGGTGGATGGATACGGCGCTGGAGGAGGGTTCACAGCGAAAAAGATCAAGATCGCTAGAGATATACTGGAAAACATGTTTCAGGATGATATCACCAATTTCTTATCGTTCCCCGCTTGTATAATATCCACAGGTACTAGAGGTATAATCAAAGAAGCGGTGAAAAAGGGTCTGTTCGATGTGATAATCACCACATGCGGAACATTGGATCATGATCTTGCACGGGTCTGGGAGGATTACTATCATGGAAGTTTCCATGCCGATGACACCGCCCTCCATCAGGAAGGTGTCAACCGCCTAGGCAACATATTCATCCCCAACTCGTCATACGGCGAGGTACTCGAGAACAACCTACAACCGTTACTCGAAGATATCGTGGAGAATAATGGAGCAAAGTTGAGCACACGAGAACTGATATGGGAAGTGGGAAAAAGGGTGGAAGATGAAGACTCGATACTTTATTGGGCCGCTAAAAACAAGATCCCGATCTTCGTACCCGGCATCACCGATGGAGCCTTCGGTACCCAGCTTTGGATGTACTGGCAGCGAAATAAAGAGTTCCATGTCGATCTGATGAAGGATCAAGAGGAACTGGCAGATATCGTGTTTCCCGCTGAGAAGAGCGGTGCGCTGATGATAGGCGGAGGTATCTCCAAACACCACACCATCTGGTGGAATCAGTTCAGAGGGGGGCTCGATCATGCAGTCTATATCACTACAGCTGTGGAGTACGACGGCTCTCTATCCGGTGCCAGGATCAGTGAAGCTATCTCATGGGGTAAAGTTCGTGAGATGGCCGATAGGATAACCGTGGAAGGAGATGCTACGGTACTCCTACCGCTCATCATGGGAGAGTTCCTCTGAGGTATCACACTATATTTTCGGATATCTCCTCTTCCTTCATCTCTCGTTCGCAGTAGATACATTTGATATTGACGGGTTCACCACTCATCACTTTGAACTCGGGTTCGATAGGTTCCCTTTGATTGGAGATGCAATTTCGATTTTTACACTTAACTATACCCTTGATCCGCTCGGGTAACTGTACACGTTTTTTCTGCACTACCGTGTAATCCCTGATTATGTTGATGGTGGTCTCAGGAGATATCAACGATATCTTGTCTAATTCATCGCTGCCTATCTCTCTGTTCTCCACCTTAACGATGTCCTTCTTACCGACGCTGCTCTCCACGTTCATGGCGATGCTCACCACATCTTTTACTACTGTCTCTGTCAGCCCAAGTATCTTCATCACTTTCAGGGATTGACCTTCCCTTATGTGGTCTATGACGGTTCCCTTTTTGATGGGAGATATCTTTATCGTCTTTTTCTCTTCGCTCACAATTCCACCTCCAGTAACAGGGAAAGTAACGCCATACGGACCGGGATACCGTTAGCCGCCTGTTCGAAGTATCTAGAATGATCTGTATCGTCCACCTCGGCGGATATTTCATCCACTCTCGGGAGCGGATGCATTATGATGAGGCCGTCATCTACGTCCTCCAACGTCTTCATGTTTACATTGTAACTGTCCGCCACCTTCAGATACTCTTCCTCGTTGGGAAATCTTTCTCTTTGGATCCTAGTAACATAGAGTACGTCGAGATCTTCCACGGCCTCATCTATGTTCTGCTGCTGATCGTATTTGATCCCGTCTCTACTCAATCTTCCCAAGATCTCCTTG
>Ga0207421_10002350_pt1 | contig 23501 bp, 21 predicted proteins | sample SodLakKL_010_SED_4_FD_187542 | JGI IMG/M metagenome (GOLD analysis project Ga0207421, IMG submission 187542) | Alkaline sediment microbial communities from Lake Tanatar, Kulunda Steppe, Russia - 8KL_010_SED (SPAdes) (version 2) | ecosystem: Environmental > Aquatic > Non-marine Saline and...
AGGAATCCTGTTCTTCTTTTTGATCTCCGGAGTCGTCTTGGTCGGAGTTATCGCTCTCTTTTTCTTCTTGTTGGTTGTCTGTTGTTTGGTCCGGGTTGTTGCCGGAAGATCCGGCATCGGTCGAGCTTGCTTGCGATACCAACTCCTCCGTTGAAGTATCAACATCTTCTCCGTTAGTTCCGCTCGACTCATCGGCCCAAGCGCCAAACGGCGTCCCAAGCAATAGAAAGACCAAAAGCCACGCCACCAAACGTACTCCGGGCTTGGAATTATGATCCGCTCTACCGCCACCGGACGCGGTGTAGGCAGGTATTTCAATAACGTAATTTGCTGATCTGAAAAACATATTGATCAAAAGGTGATACTGCGATCCTGACGCGACTCATCAACCTCGTTCCGCTCCGATTCTGAAGGCGATGGATCATTGGTCTGATTTAGCCGGTTCTCCAAACTGACCGAAAAAACATAAAAAACAAACAGCGACAACAGTACCGACAGTCCGATCACCGAATAAAGCAACCCGCGGTATAATCTGATAAATTCAGCTTCGGAAGATAGCCGGGTCTGCCAGGCCCTGATCCGGCTGCGCCATTTCTCGGACCACTGCGAACGCGCCCCTCTCTTTTGCCGACTATCCTGCAGATATTTCTTCAACTCCTCCTCGGTGGTCATCCAAACCGGATTGGCGTAAACCCGCTTGCCGCGCAACTTGCCGCCCCGGATCAACTGCCCCAGATAATCAGAAGAATACCCGGAGATCCGCGAGGCCTCTTTTAAAGTTATATAACGCTCCTCTCGGCCGCCCATAAGAGCCATAGCTATATTAAAGTTAATTTGTAACGCTTCACTCTCTATCTCGACCCCCGAGATTTGCTAAATCTCGACGGTCAAGATTACTGCTTAAGTTAAATATAACCCCAAAAGTGGTTTTAAAAAAGCCCCGGCCTGTGGATAACCTAAAAACCACCATTAGGGATAGCGGATCAACCAGCTGTCTTAATTGTCCCAAGCTGCATCACTAACCAACCTTAGAAAAAGGGCCAGAGAAATAACAAAGATCCGGCAAAGTTTAACTTTGCGACTCAAAAAAGAAGACCGGAGAGCGGTTGATCTGTATTTATTTAAAATAACACCGAGGCATTAATATACCGGTAATTTCTTTTAGCAGAAATTACCAAAAGAACTTAGCTTTTGGTTTCGCCGTCTTTGGCTCTTCGAGCTAGCTCCCGCAACTGCTGTTTTTCTTCCACTGCTACATCATCCGGTAATTCATTGATCACCTGCTCCAGTTTTTTGCGGATCTCTCGCATACTGTCTTCCATATGTTTTTCGATGCATTCCGGAGGAATGTTCTTTTTCCCTCTATAACGAATGATCCACCAGATCATTTTAACCCGAAATCTTAGATCCAGACGAAATTTTATCAAATACTTTTCCCAAAAATTCATATTAAATGCTTAGTAGTAATTCCTTTGTTGCTGGTGTAATATGATAACACCTTTTGAATTTAGTTTAAAACATCTTTTATCAGCCGCAGGATCTCGGCTATTACTCAATGATCCTTTGCTCCAATGAAACACCCTCTTCTTTTGCTTCGGTGATCTCAAAGGTAAGCCGTCCGATAACCTGTCCGTTAGCGGTTTCTACATTGACCCGCCATAATCCGGGCCAGACATTCCTTTTCCAGGTATAGCCGCGAAAGCCCCGTTCCCGGCCGCCGGTTATAGTAAAAGGAATAGTGCTTTCGTCTATCCAGCGGTTGGCTTGGCGGTCATAATATTTCCAGCGATGCACTATTGTGGTTTCCATACGGGCCGGCGCGAACACCGCACTGAAAAAATAGACCGGCTCACCCGGCCCGAGGTCGGTTATACTCTCCCGGCGCCAAGGGAAAATGTCCTCCCGGGTTTCGGCCAGCACCGAATAATTACCGTCCTCGGTTCTTTCAACTTGGTGATAAACCCCCACCTCCCTAATTGCCAACGGAAAGGGCGGAATGAGATCAGTGAAGTAAAAAAGATTCATTACCACCAAGATAGCCACCATAGTAACAACGATCTTAAAAAGGTCGCGCCGAATAGCCGGGACACGACCGAGAAGTAATTTTATCAATCCCACCACCGCCGCCAGACTTATCAAGCCGGCCGAAATGAACAACCACGGTCCGATGTTACGGAGTACATAAGGCAGGATCAGAAGCATTATAGAGAATACCGCGAAAAAATATACTCCGAACTGAGCTATCGGTTCGGTATAGTATTTACGCAACAGTTCATTGGCTACCATTAAAAACAACAGGACCGCGACGAACGGCCAGCTGGCCAGCAATGATCCGCTGTGCGAATAGAAGATAACCGAAGCGGAAAGCATCGCTCCGAAAGAATACTGCAGTATCAAAGGAGCTACCACCCGGAGATAAGCAAACAGCCTGCTTCGGAAATAACCGGATCCGTAGAGATCGAGAAAAGCTATTACCGCCCCGGACATTATTATATGACCGCCCAGCAACAATAAGGCGGTATTGAAGTTTATGAACCGAAAGGTCAACAGGTCGGTAATGAAACCCAGCAATAAAGCACCCGGGATCAACATCCGCTCGTATTTGATAAACCATTGTTGCAACACCCTCAGCCGTTGCCGATCAAAAAACCTCATACGGTATTCATTTTATGCGCCGCCGGACATAAAAACAAGCCCTTTCAGAGCTAAAAGCACAAACTATGAACAAATTACAAAACACAAGGTACAAGTAACAAATAAAACACAAAACACAATATCCAAAGTACAAAGAAAGCACAAAATACAAGAGACAAATTACAAATAAAGCACAAAACACAAAGAAAGTAGAAAACACGATAAGCAAAAACAAAGTACAACTAAAATTCTACAAAGATCCGGTCTCTGTAGATCAACGAAGATCTTAGCTATTGCACTGATCAAGTTTTCGGTTACAATGTAGCGCAATTGATCTATAATAGATAGATAGTAATAAATTAATAGTCGCTTCTTAAGTTTAATTAAATCAATATGTCCAAACATCAATTCTTTCAAAAAGCCGCCGAACTGGGGTTAGCGTTGGCCTATGACGACGTTCGGTTAAAAACCGGTTATACCGAAATTTCGCCTTCCGAGACCCGAACCGGCGGCCGGTTCTCCCGTAATATTTCACTAAATATTCCGCTGGTCAGCTCTCCGATGGACACGGTCACCGAAAGCAAAATGGCAATAGCTATGGCCAAAGCCGGCGGTATCGGGGTTCTGCACCGCAACATGGACCCCCAAACCCAGGCCTCGCAGGTTAATAAAGTAAAACTTCACCTCAACATCGTTATCAATAAACCGATCACAGTAACCCCGGATCAACAGATCGCCGAGGTGGACAAGATGCGGGAAGATAATGATTTTTCTTTTCACAGCTTTCCGGTAGTGGATGAAAAGCATCGCCTGATCGGCCTGCTAACCAAACATGATTTTGATCTATGTGAAGATCGGCGGCAACCGGTTAAACAGGCAATGACCGCCAAAGAAGATCTGTTGACCGCCTCGCCCGAAACCTCCACCGACCAGGCCTATGAACTGATGCGCAAACATAAAAAAAAGATACTGCCATTGATCGATAATCAAGGTGTTTTGAAAGCGGTATATATTTTTTCCGATATCAAAAAGATCAAACAAGATGACCAAAAGAACCACAACATCGACCAAGACGGCCACCTCAAGGTGGCGGCCGCCATCGGTACCGGCGCCGACGAGGTGGAACGGGGACTGCTTCTGGCCGAAAAAAAGGTTGACGCTTTAGTTATTGACACCGCACACGGGGATTCCAAAAAAGTAATGGACACTTTGAAAACCCTAAAGAATAAAATCTCGAAAAACATCGACATAGTAGCCGGCAACGTTTCGGAGGGCGCCTCGGCCCGACGATTGGCCGAGGCCGGTGCCGACGGTATCAGGGTAGGACAAGGACCCGGATCCATCTGCACCACCCGAGTTATTGCCGGGATCGGCAGCCCGCAATTATCAGCCGTATACCACTGCGCCGAAGCTGTTAAAGAGTTCGATATCCCGGTTTGTGCTGACGGCGGTATCAATAACTCCGGCGATATCACCATCGCTTTGGCGGCCGGCGCCGAGTCCGTAATGTTAGGACGGCTTTTGGCGGGTACCAACGAGTCACCGGGAGATTTTGTCACCATTCAGGGAGCGCCGTATAAAACTTATCGCGGAATGGGATCGGTAGGAGCTATGAACACCAACCGTGCTTCACGCGAACGCTACGGTCAAACCGCCACCGGCAAAACAGAACTGGTTCCCGAGGGAGTAGAAGGAGCTGTGCCTTACAAGGGGGCGATCAATAATATCATTCATCAGCACCTCGAGGGAGTGCGACGCGGTATGGGCTACGTAGGCGCCGCCGATCTGGAACAACTGCGCTCCAAGGCGGAGTTTCATCGCATTTCCCAAGCCGGCTGGCAGGAGTCACACCCCCATCATATCCAGATCACCCAAGACGCCCCCAATTACTCGCCTGATAAATAAGTTCGCTTTCCCCTTTTAACTTGTCCAGAACTGAAATTTGGCCCACATAAAGGAGGTGTCCACCTTCGGAAGGTGGACACCTGTGGTATAATTAATGATCTATCTTGGGTCTTATTAAACCAAAACAACCCGAGAGAGATCTCGGGTTGTTCAGTATTGGAAACCAAAAAACTCTGTGATACTTTTTAGAAACTATTGAGCGGTCCAGCCGCCGTCCACCGGAAGAACTTGACCGGTAACATATTTAGCGGCATCGGAGGCCAGGTAAACCACCGAAGCGGCGATATCGTGAACATCACCGACTCGCTGAAGCATAGTGGCGGATTCCACCATGGAACGAAATCCGTCATCCTGGAGCTTGTCGGCAGTCATAGCGGTCTCGATAACTCCGGGCGCAACCGCATTCACTCGAATATCGGGAGCCAGGTCAGCCGCCGCCGCCCGGGTCATTTGCACCACTCCTCCCTTGCTGGCACAGTAAGCCGCTACTCCACCAAAAGCCACCACGCCGGCAATGGAAGTGATATTAACTATAGATCCGCCGCCGTTTCCGGACATCAGTTTCGATGCTTCGCGGGTTCCGTAAAAGACACTGGAGAGGTTGACATTTATCACCCGATGCCACACCTCGTCAGAGGTCTCCTGAACCGGTGCCCATTCTACGATGCCGGCATTGTTCACCATAATATCCAGCCCTCCGAATCGTTCTGCGGTGAACTCCACCAAACTCTGCATCTGGACCGGATCCGAGACATCCAGTTGATAAAAGGCGGTGCGTTCCCCTTGAGCCAGATCTTCTTTATCCTCCGGCTCTTGGAGATCCGCTAGCACCACTTTGGCTCCGGCCTCCAAAAGTTGATCGGCGGTAGCCCGGCCAATACCGACAGCCCCGCCGGTGACAATGGCCACTTTGTCCATTACTTGGATCATAATATTTATACTGCTTATTACTGCTAATTGTTACTAGCTATTATAACAAAACTTAACAGCTTTACTTGTGTATAACTGTTAATTATCCTCAACACCGATCTCCTGAGTGTCACCGGCCGTTGCCGCATCCTCTACCGACTCCGCCTGATCGGCCGGATCCGGCACAAAAGCAAATACCAGCCCTAAACTAAAAACGATCACCAAGAAAACACTGGAAACCGCCCCGAACCACCGCGGAAGAGTAAATTCCGGTTGCCTGTCACCAAGGCGGCGAGCCTGCCACCAAGCAGCTACCGCCAGCAGTCCGTTAACCCCGACCGTTAGAGATCCGACTATACTGATAATCTCGATAAAGTCCCGTAACCCGAAGAAAAACCCCACTAACGGAACCGCCAAAATAAAGGTTGAGGCCCAACGGGAAGGGATCGTATAATCGAACTTGAGTATCTCTTTCACTCCGATAGCCAGAGTCAAAAAACTGGTCCCCACCGCAAAAAAGGCAAAAATGTTGACCGCTATCAATACATGCTGTCCCAGCTCACTCAACGAAACAGTAGCCACCGGATCGGTGCCGGAACCGGCCACCCCGACCACCAAAAAAGCAAAGATCAAATATAATAAAGGAGGTATCAATCCGCCCCACAGTATTGCCTTGAACATCAAACTTTCCCTCCCCTGCTTTCGGAGCGCCTCTCGTGCCTCCGGCACCGAAACCATGCCGGCGCTGGCGAACAACACCACCCCGAAAGGCAGAAAGAAACGGCTCGGGTCCCAAGAAACCAAGTGAGATGCCGACACTTCAGACATAGAAAATATCGAGATAACGATCACCACTACAAATATCAGCAACGAAACCACCAACTCCACCCGCTTGACCGTATCCAGCCCCTTAACAAACAAACCGCCGAATAACACATAAAAAAGCAGCGACCAGAACATAGCCGGCGACACCCCTTCCGGCCACCAGGGTATCGTGAAAGGAAAAAGCGCGTAAAGAATATCTCCCTGCGCCACCATATAAGCCAGCAGGGTACCGAGAATACCGGTCACCAGTACCAGGGCCTGGGCCTGCTTCAGCCACCAACCCAGATAATGTTCGGTATATCCGGTCAACTGATGAGGAGATGAGGTTCTAAGCACCACCTCGCCCACCATTAGCCGCATTATTATCAAAGCGGCATTAAGTACCAACAAAACTACGATCCCGGTCAAAAAACCCGCTTGGGCGAACACGAAAGGAATACCTATCACTCCGGCACCGATGATCGTTCCGATAATAACTGCAATAGCTTCAAACAGCGGTAATTTTTTCCTCATAATAATGACGCTATTATAACATAACCAGATCAGAACTGTGGACAACACAGACCCCCGATGTCGAAACATCGGGGGTTTAGCAAGCAGAAACACAAACTCCACTGCCTACCGAAAACCGATAGGATGGACAATAGCCCTAAGACCTCATTGCGGAGAAATCAGAAGCTTCCGACAGTAGTTCGGAAAATGGTTCGATCCTAAAAAAAGATCGTTCTATTTCTCTCAAATCCTCCCCCAAGACCTCTAGCGCTTCATTGAGAAAATCCCCATTTATTACTAGAAAATTGCGTATACTTTGGCCGATATCTGTCAGATGATGACGATGACGACTACCGGACTCATCGATTTGATGAGTTTTGTTCCCCAGAAACAGGGATATTACCTGAAGCTCATAGTATTTATGAATAAGCTCCCCCGGAGAACAACATCCCTCAGGTATATTACCCGGCGGTTCGATATGTGCAATCATGCTTTTACGAACCTGAGTTTTTATTAACCTTGTTGTGGAGATGATCAGACCCATTCTCTCCTCCACTGTGCGCTGATCCCATTCGCTAGAATCAGCGTACCAGAGATATTTCATAGATAACCTCAACAACTCCAGGTAAGATGAAGTTGGATTTACGATTTCTATACTCATCACAAAACTCCTTCCGTATGCTGACATCACAAAAAACCAACCAAAAAAGAACACCGAGCAGATTATATAGATAAATCTGCTTTACATCAATAGTTCGTTAATGTATTTTAACCCGCATCACTACAACCCCTTACCAACCGGCACCAGATGATCGATGAGATGAGGAATAATTATTCAACTAACCATCATCGGCTAATACCGACACTAACCACTAGCTACTATAATACTAACTTCTATAACTAACTACTGATTCTTATCCCCTCGGCAGGAATTTCACCCCTCACTTGACCGAATGATTCTATTCTGTCCCCTCGGTAGGAATTTCACCCCTCACTTGACCGAATGATTCTAATCTGTCCCCTCGGCAGGAATCGAACCTGCATTAAGGGCTTAGAAGGCCCTCGTTCTATCCGTTGAACTACGAGGGGGTCGCAAATTCATATTACACTCTCAATATCATTCGGGCAAGTGAGGGGCGCGGCCTGCATTAAGGGCTTGAGATCGGCCCTCGTTCTATCCTTTGAAACAATTGGACGACGAAGGTATCTATTAATTTATCACTTATTCCCGGTGCTGTAAATGACTATAATTTATCTGTTTGACATCCTTAGCTTTGGTTCGGATTTACTTATAAACAACTCCAATCTAGAAAAATACACCGTTTAAACAACTTCAACCGGAGTGCAAAAAGGCAAATCCACTTGCGTAAAGTAAAAATAATGCTATAATCCGGTCATGGAATGGATAGAACCCATACTACCTTACATCCAAGTAACATTCGCTGTGCTTCTAATAGCGGCAATTTTGATGCAAAGATCAGATGCCGGCTTGGGAAGTGTTTTCGGAGGAGGAGACAGCGGCGGTCCGGGTGTTAATACCAAGCGCGGTTTTGAACGAACCCTGTTTCAGGCCACTATTGTTTTGGCTTTCTTGTTTGTTATCTCGGCTTTAATAGAGGTTATCCTGCCTCTAAGCTAAAACCCTATCCGCCACCAATTGAATTTGATACTATTTAGTAAGATAGTTTTCAAGCAGCGAGACAGTATCACAAAACCGATCAGGTAAATTTTGAATACCCTTAACTACCACTCGGGATTTATCCCAGGCCAGGTAGAAAAGTTCAGATCATATTAAGCAGATAAAGCCGGACAAAACCGGATAATATATGTCGCTTTTATCTTTAAGTTGCAGTATTAAGAAAAATATTTGGATCGCAATAACATTTTAAAGACAGGACATCGTCACTATGACCGATGAGTAATACACTGATATGCAAAAAGTTTGGAACAGTTTTTCTCTGTTGGAAAAAACACTTAGTATAATATTGTTAGCTGCAGCGGTGATAGCAGCCGGCGGACTTTTGGCGGAGATCAACGCCGAGCTGACCGCAACCAAACCGTGGCCGGGCGGAAAATTAACCGAAGCGGTAGTAAAGGGCCCTCACATGGACATCCCGGGTGTTATCAATCCCCTGCTGGCAGTACAGCAGTCGGATAAAGATCTAACCTCTCTGATCTATGGCGGTTTGGTCAAACCTTCCCCCCGAGGCGGTTATCAGCCGGAACTGGCTGAAAGTTACCAAGCCGACGAAGAGTATCGTGAATTCACTTTTACTTTGCGCGACAACCTTAATTTTCACGACGGAGTACCTGTAACTGCAGAGGACGTTAAATTCACTGCCGAACTGGCCGCCAACCCTATAAGCAGAGTTAAGAACCAGTGGCAAAACATTGAGACAGAAGTGATCGATCGCCGAACCGTCAAATTCATCTTGCCGGAGTCTAACCCCGACTTTTTAAGCACTGCCGCTATCGGTATTCTGCCGAAACACATCTGGGAAGAAGTGGGGCCGGAAGGAATGCATATGACCGAACATAATCAACAACCAACAGGATCCGGTCCGTACCGGCTCAAAGAGTCTGATCAGGAAGATCAAAGTTACCGATTGGAAGCTTTCAATGATTATGCCTTGGGAGCCCCTTATCTGCAGGAGCTTAAATTCAAGTTCTACCCCTCAGAACAGCATGCATTGGAGGCCCTGTACCACGGGGAGGTTGATACTTTCTATAACCCCACCCCGACCCTGGCCGACGATCTACCCGCCGACACCAACGTCCACTCCTACTTGATACCAAGAGTGTTTGCCGTTTTCTTCAACCAAAACCGCAACGAAGTATTGGCCAACCGGGAGGTAAGAAAAGCGCTGCGGCAGGCAATCGACAAAGATCAGTTGGTGGATGATGTTTTGAATGGTCATGGTTCTGCAGTAGAGTCACTGATACCACAACAGCTGGAGACCTACCTCTTCCATCGCAACAGCAAAGTACCAAGAGATCCGGTAACCGCCGACCGACAAGAAACCGATCATACCGCGACTTCCACCGAAATAAAAGGTAGCCCGGAAATAGCCGCCGAAACCTTGGAAAGCGAGGGATGGGAATTGAATGAGGACGGAATTTATGAAAACGATGATGAACTATTGAGCTTTGAACTAACCTTGCCCGATATCGCTGAACTGAGAACCGCCGCCCGGATCCTAGCCGATAACTGGAACTCGTTGGGAGCCGAGGTTGTGATCAGAACCCGTTCCGACTCGCTGCTATACCAAGAGATCATACCGACTCGAGAGTACGACGCTTTATTGCACGGCTATAGTCTGGGAAGAAATTTTGACCTCTATCCATTCTGGCACTCCTCAGAACAAAATGATCCCGGATTAAATGCCGCTCAATACGCCAGCATCGAAGCCGATAACCTGCTGGAAGAACTTAGATCGGAAACAGAACCGGAAAAACGAGAAGAACTCTATCGCCGATTACATCAAGAGATCTCCGAGTATGAACCGGCGCTGTTCCTCTACAGTCCGGAGTATTTATACCTTACCCCGAAACAGATCAAAGATATGGAATTTCAGTTAATAACCGCACCGGAGGAAAGGTTTACCGGAGTTCATCAATGGTATTTAAACACCGAAACGGTATGGACTAACTGGTACCAAGAACCGCCTCGACAATAACAACGATAACTTTAACGGGCTGACATTCAACCGGTTCACAGCAGCAGGTAATAAAATTATCAGATCAATTAATAATTTAACAATTAACATAATTTATGGACAAAGACAGAAACAGATCAACAAACGGATCAACAGCAAAACAGAAACCTAATTACAAAAAGAAAAGAGCATACTCCGCTTCAGCGGCAAGCAACAACCCAAACAACACCTCAAACAACCGCTTTCCGAACAAAAAACGCCGAAACTCCGGCTCTCGGAATGCAGCCAATAAAACCGGCGGCAAAAGAAATAACGGAACCAAAAGCGCTTCAACTTCGTCGCCGAACTCTTATCCGCCGCTTGGAGATAACATCAGAATCATACCTTTAGGCGGAGTGGAAGAGATCGGAAAAAACATGACGGTAGTGGAATACGGTGATGACATAGTTATCATTGACGCCGGAGTAGAGTTCGGTGATGAAGATACGCCGGGAATTGATTACATTATTCCCAACATCAAATATCTGGAAGAGAACAGGAATAAGATCAGAGCTTTAGTGATAACTCACGGTCACCTGGATCATATCGGTTCCATACCTTATATTATGAAAAATTTGGGCAACCCTCCGATCTACACCCGTGAGTTCGGCGCCTATCTGATACAGAAAAAACAACAGGAATTTCCTCATCTACCTAAACTGAATATTCAGATGATCAGTGAAGGTGACGGAGCGATAAAACTGTCAGATAATTTGCGCTTGAATTTCTTCGGCCTAACCCACGCCATTCCGGATTCCAGCGGTATTATCCTGGAAACTCCTTACGGCGACATAGTGGCGACCGGTGATGTACGAGTAAATAACGACGAAGGTAAACCTACCGAGGAAGAGATCCGGCAGTACAGCGTATTTAAAGACCGTAATATTCTGCTTCTAATGATGGATTCCACCGGGATAGAAAAACCCGGATGGTCCCTATCCGAGGATAAAGTAGTTGAGAACGTAGACCGGATCGTCAGCCAATTAAGCGGCAGAGTGGTTATTGCCACCTTTGCTTCACAGGTAGATCGGATCATTAGCTTCATCGAGATCGCCGCCAAATATAACAAAAAAGTGGTATTTGAAGGGCGCAGTATGAAAACCAATATGGAGATCGTCCGTCAGCTGGGACTGACCGACTTGTCACACGTCATTCCGGTAGAAGAGGCCGGTGATTATCCACCCAATCAGATCATGATCATTGCCACCGGGGCACAGGGAGAAGAATTTGCCGCCATTATGAGAATGAGCAATAAAAGCCATAAGCACATTCGTTTGGATAAAACCGACACCATAATCCTCTCTTCCTCGGTTATTCCCGGCAATGAACGAGCGGTCAACAAATTAAAGGACAACCTCTACCGCAACGACCCCCGAGTTATCACTTACCTGGATTCAGACGTACATGCCTCCGGTCACGGCAAAAGAGCAGAGCTGGAATGGATCCATAAGCAGATCCCCTATAAATTCTTTATGCCGGTTCACGGTCACCACTTCATGCTCAAAATGCATGCCGAGTTGGCCGAATCATTAGGAGCTCCCCGCTCCAATATTGTAATACCTGACAACGGTAGCATAATCGAAATAGCCGACCAGGGACAGAAAATAGTGGACCGCCAGGTAAAAGTTCCGGCCGAAGATATGACGGTAGAAGGGTCCCAGGTCAGCGATGTACAAAATGTGGTATTGCAAGACAGAAAACTGCTGGCCGAAGACGGGATGTTCGTTATCATTGCCAGTATTGACCTAAAAACCGGTAAACTGAAAAAATCGCCTGATATTATCTCACGCGGATTTATTTACCTGAGAGAATCCCAAGATCTGTTACAGCAAACACGCCTGCTGATCAAAAAGACCATAGAAGATACCACTCGTGATATGCGTCCGATCAATTTTGATTTGATCAAATCCGAAGTTAGCGATCAGATAGGAAAATTCCTACTGCAACAAACCGCCAAACGACCTATCATTATTCCGGTCATTTTGGGTACCTCTTAGATGATCGATGATCATTAAACTGCCGCCTATAAGAACAACGGTTTTGAGAACATCAAGTTATTAAGATGATCTAAGCGATAAAGAACAGTAACTCAGGAAAACTTTGCAGGAAGAGCGGTTGAACAAAACAAACCAAAAACCCCTTCAATAATTAAAGAAGGGGTTTTTTATAATAATTTTAGTTTCTGTTATTTTTGGGAGCTGCCGGACTTTTTACTGCCGCCGGTAGATCTTTTCGAAGAGGTACTTTTAGCGGAAGAATTCTTGGTCCGTGCCGAGGAGCTCTTGCTACCGCCGGTCTTTTTAGCAGTAGAGCTTCCGGAACTCTTGGCAGAACTCTTGGATCGGGAAGTAGAACTTTTACCGGAAGCGCTCTTGCCGGAACCGGAACTTCGGCCGCCTTTCTTGCCGCCACCTTCTTCCAAATGCTTTTTGATATTTTTCCAGTGTTTTTTCAGATCTTCTCCGATAGCCCGTACTTCTTCCGGGTCAATACTTTTAAGTCGGGCATACTTTTCAGTAACAGTATCAACTATTTCGTTATATTTATCTTCGTTCACCTCCTTGGCCTTCTCGAGCTTGTCCAGTACATCGCCCTTCATTTTCAATGTCCAACCCTTGATCTTGGCGCGCCTTTTGGCGCCTTCTTTGGTACCGTATAAAAAGTAGGCACCGGCGGCAGTGGCCGCAGTTATACCGAACCCGATACCCCAGCTTAAGTAGTTGTGAGAATCATTTTTGTTGCTCTTTTTTTTACTAGCCATAATAAGTTAGTTAGTCTTTTTAGACTTGTTATTTTTTTTACTGCTAATAGTTTTACGGCGAGAGCTTTTATTGGAGCTTGCCTCACTATTCATTTTAAATAATCCGGAAAAAAAAGTAAATACCCGCCTCATACCACGACAGTCATGCTTGATAACAGTACGTGCCGAGTGAAGATCTTGCAACACTTCTTCGCTTTCATTACGAACCTTTTGCGATACTTCCACCGCATCATCTCTTATTTGTGCTCCGCTCTTGTAAACGTTCTCCCGCAACACCTTAAGATCATCGGTCAGCCGCTCACTTTCTTCGGTAACCGTTTGGGTAAGCTTAGAGGCCTGGCGAAGAATACGAATAACGTAATACAAAACTACCAACAAAAGCAAAGTAAGCAGTACCACCGCCACCGCCGTGATAAAGAAAAATATATCAGCTTTCATTAAGGTATCCATAAGCTTAGCTTACACTCTCCTTGTTATTGTACCACCCCTGGGCGAACTATTCAATTGGAGAGATCTGGATCTGCAGATCTTCATCCGCTTCTATCACTTCCCCCTCTTCCTCATCATCCTCTTCATCCTCTTCATCCTCTTCCTCCGATTCCTCCTCTTCACCTTCTTCACTCTCTTGACCTTCTTCCTCCATCTCATCCTCTTCCTCCTCTTCTACCTCTATTGGGCGTAAAATGAGAGAACTGATCCGCAACTCTTCTTTTACTTCCGAAAGTTCTTCCGGATCACCCGGACTCTCTCTTTCCAGTACCAGATCGGCCTCTGTTTCCTCTTCAACCTCAAAATCAAGTTCCGCTGTAAAAGGCATGAACTCCGGCACCATCTCGGAACCCTCGATCTCGGCCCAACCTTCTGCGATCACCTCTTGATCATCAGAGCGCTCCAACCGAACCGGAAAACCGTCCTGCACGAACCACAAACCCCGCACTTCTCCTTCTGCTACCAACGGAGTACTGATCTCCTCCCCCGCAACAGGAGTATTTAATCGGATCAGATCCTCTGTTTTGATCTCCAGTTCAGGATCCGCCTGCATTTCAGAAATGAAAGCACCCAGCGCAAAACCGCCTATACCTCCCACTAAAACCAGAAAGATTATCAGAAATACTTTTTGCATAATTTCCTAATTATTTATGATAATAATAATAACCATTAGCTGAAACCGACTCCAGCTGTTACTATTATGCCAATAAATTTTAAATTGTCCACCCCTTTTTGCCTTACCTTTCTTTTTTCGGACCGTAAAAAACCACTTGCCCGCCTCTTCAAAAGAGCGCAGAAGGGTCGATGAGTCCTTTGGCATTTTTTGTTTACGCGGTATAATTATCGATGATCAATAAATAACACCGTATGATATCAGAGCTGTTCATTTTTTTTATTGCCTTGGCTGTGTTGGCAGTTTTGGGTAAATACATCATCCAATCCCTGGTCGATCTGTCCCGCCTGTTGGGAATGAAAGAGTTCGTGGTGGCCTTTTTTACCATTTCTGTCGGCGCGGTTGCACCGGAATTATTGGTCGGTATTAGCTCGGCGTTGCGAGGAGTACCCGAGATGGCTTTAGGAAATGTAGTGGGAGAGAATATTTTTTTGCTCACTGTTACCGTAGCGCTATGCACCTTTTTTACCTCTCAAGGTATCCAGGTAGAGAGTAAAACAGTACGTATGGGTATCACCTTTACGGTAGCAGCAGCCCTACTGCCGTTGCTTCTAATATTTGACGGAGAACTGTCCCGCTGGGATGGTATTATTTTGATCGGATTTTTTGTGTTGTTCATCTACTGGCTATTCTCCAAACGAGAACGTTTTCTCAAGATCTACGCCCCCGTCAAACAGGATGAGAAGACTTTGGTCCGTCCGGGATTGATCAAGAACCTGATCATAGCAACCGCCGGCTTAGCAGCGGTTATAATATGCTCCCAGATCATTGTCTCATCAGCTCAAGCATTCGCCGAAGCCTGGCCGTTATCATTGACTTTTATAGGAATATTCTTTTTGGGATTGGGCACCGCCCTGCCGGAAACCTATTTTGCCTTAACCCTAACCTGGAGAGGAGAATCTTGGATGGTCCTGGGCGGGATAATGGGCGGAGTGGCCATTGCCTCCACTCTGGTGCTCGGATTAGTAGCTATTATTCACCCTATAATCATTGAGGACGTCACTTCATTGGTGCTGGGCCGACTGTTTTTGGCCATTGCGGCCATAGTTTTCTTATTTACTATCAGCACCTCCAACCGTATCACCAAAAAGGAAGGTTTAATATTATTAGCTATTTATATTATTTTCTTACTGTTAGAAATAACCCTCCCCGGAACCGGACTATTGGTCGAAAACACCGGTCTTTAAACACAACCCCCGCTTAACAGCAACCAACAAGAACTGCAAACAGTATTTAGTAAGCAGCAAATTCATTTACCTTATTGATCCTGGGGAGCTTCTACCAAGGTGGCAGTTACGGTCATCTCGTCTCCGTCTCTTAATATCACCATCTCCACCTCGTCACCCGCTGAGCGTTGTCTGATAATATGAGCTAAACTATGTTGACGATCCAATCTCCTACCATCAACCTCCAAGACTATATCTCCTTCCTGTAAACCGGCCTCTTGAGCCGGAGAACCGGGAACCACCGAAGGTTCTCTGCCGGGTTGGCTTTCAACTATCAATACTCCGTAATCCACCGGCAGATCTTCTTGTTCTTGTATCAACGGAGTTATTGACACATACCTTATTCCCAAAAAAGCTCGCGCTATCCGTCCTGTTTCTCGTACCGAATCCACTACCGGAGATACCAAATTAGAAGGTATGGCAAATCCAATATTTTGAGAACCGAATGCCATAGCAACATTAACCCCTATCACTCGCCCCTCCAGATCTAACAGTGGACCGCCCGAGTTACCGAAATTAATTGCCGCATCGGTTTGAATAACTTCATCCAGAAACTCCGTTTGACCACGAGCTCCGCCGGCGGTTATAGAACGCGATAATCCCGACACCACTCCGGTTGACACGCTATTTTGAAATTCTCCCAAAGCATTTCCTATTGCCATAACGCTTTGACCCAACTGTAGATCATCTGAGTCGGCAAACGACAAATATTCAAATTCCGAATCCTCTTGGATCTTAAGCACTGCTATATCAAGAACCGGGTCTCGCTCCACCACTTCAGTTTCAAATCGCTCCCCCTCGTTGGTTAATACCTGATAGTTAAGATCATCTCTCTCCACTACATGGCGGTTGGTTATCATATAACCATCCGAGGACACTATAAAACCGGAACCACCCACCTGTTCCTCTTCGGGTTGCGGTTGAAACGGATCATCAAAGAAGAACGAGAACGGATCATGAAATTCCCGCTCAGGAGAAGCGGTTTCCGCCTCCGAGACCACCGATACCACCGCCGGGTCGGCAAGACGGGCAACAGTAATTTGTCGTTCCTCATGACTTTTGCGTCCGACCATCTCCGATATGCGTTGCTGCTCCGGGGTCGGATCTTTAATTATTCCATCCTCCTGATACTCTGCGATCTCGGCTTTTTCCAAAACAGTAGCCAGTCGCGACTCTATCATCCGCTCCCCTTGCCACTGCCAATACCCGACCGCCCCAAAGGTAAACACTGCCGCGGTAAGCAAGCAACTGAGTAAAATGGTGACCAATTGAGAATTGCTCTTCATAGTACAGTTTCATTATAAAACAAGATCGCCTCTCTCTCAAGAAAATAGTGAGTTTGTGTTAAGGGGGTTAGTATTAGGTATTATGGGCGAAAGCACACCGCGCCCTTCAGAAGGGCGCGGTTGCTTGCCCAATCAAATTTGCGGAGCAAATTGTGATTTTGGGCGAAAACACTTCCCAGCGTTCGCAGTAGCGAAGCGCTTTCGGGGAATGTTTGCCCAACCACCCTTCCTCAGTTCTGGGAAAAATTTATAGTATGTATTGTATTCCATAATATAGACCCTATAATACGATCTTGTGTTTTGTCCCCTTTGTTTTGTGCTTTATTTGGAATTTGTTACTTGTGCTTTCTTTGTCACTTGTACCTTGTGTTTTGTGTTTTATTTGTATAATACCGATCCTGTACTTTGTGTGTTATTGTCTTTTACACTTTTGCCACATAACACCGCCGGGATCATAACAACACTTCCTTCAGCGCTTGGATCACCGGCTCCATCTCCTGAAGCTCTTCTTCTTCGGTATGCAAGATCGCCGGTTTACCGGTGGCTTGTGAGTAATACAAAGCCCGTACCGGTACCTGTAACGGAGCCGTTCCAAACTCCCGGTCGGTCAATACCACCTCCCGTCGGGAATGAGCTACCCGGTAAGTGCCATCCGGATGAAGTACCACAAAGGACTCCACCCAGGCAGCCGGAACCTTTCCTCCGTGGTAAGCGGCCACCCCCTTCCAAAAATCCAACAGACACCGTGATAATTGTTCGGCCGACATATCTTCCGCCGAGCGATCGCCCAAAGCTCGCCGTTTGGGAGCATTTATCATACCTTCACCCTGTACCCAAAAACCGGTATCGTTGGCCAAGATCGGCAACTGACTGACATTCAGGTAAGCAGAAGCTTTCAAATAAGCATTATCTTCCAAAGTTTCTCCGGTTTCCTCCGTCTCGACCGGCTCTATACCGGCCTCCGCCGGAGTCAAAAGTTCCGGAGCGCCGGAAATACCGGCAAGCAATCGTCGGTAACGATCCACCTTGCCCCGATTGTTGGTTGCCGTCAAAACTTGCTTCATTAGATAATTGAAATTAGTTAGAACCTTCAGATCGCTCCCGCAGAAAACGGTTGAAAACTTCCCTCTTCAGCACTTCCCCGTCCGCGGTAATTTTATGTCCGTCCGAGGGCAATACTATAAGTTCCATATTTTTCATTTTTCTCTTAAAAGACCAAATAGACTCCAAAGGGCACAGAACATCATAACGTCCGTGAATCGCTACTACCGGTACCGAACGGATCCGACCCGCCTTTTCCAATAGCTGATCCGGCTGCAGGAAAAAATCATGAGCCTCAAAATGAAGAAATATCCGCGCAGCATTGATCTCTTCCTCGGAGATATCTTCCGGTCCCATGAACTGAACATCTTTCAAAGTGGAGAAAAGATTGAACTCCCGGTTCAGAACTTCGGCGGTCATCTTCCGTACCGTTTCCGATTCCGAGATTTCCATTTTTTCCAGTATCTTCGCCGCGATCCGGCCATCTCCTGATATTTGATACTGCGCAAGAAAATCCAACCACCGCTCACGCACCTCCGGAAACATCCGAGCAGCACCTTCTCCTCCCTGCAAGGCCCACTGCAGATCACGTTGTAGAACCAAAAAAGTACTTGCCAATAATAGACCCTTAACCGACCGCGGATGGGCTTGAGCATAAGCCAAAGCCAAAGCAGCCCCCCAGCTGCCGCCAGAGAGATACCACTTCGTTATCTTCAAACGCTTGCGAAGATGCTCGATATCCTGAAGCAGCAGATCGGCGTTGTTGTTGTTCAGCTCTCCGTACGGTAAACTGCGGCCGCAGCCCCGCTGATCAAATAGTATTACCCGATACCGGGTAAGGTCAAAGATCTCAGCATGTCTGGCCTTGGAACAACTTCCGGGTCCCCCATGTAAACAGAGAACCGTCTCCCCATCGGGACGACCATACTCGGCATAATAAACCTGATGACCTTCTCGAACCGGTAAATGGTCCTCTTTTATCAAATATTGACTCATAGATGTTATTCAGCTTGATCGGCATCGTCACTCTCGGTCCAACTTAAATTGTGCCATAACTCTTCTTCCTCTTCGGCTAACTTGCGCCGTTTTTTACCTAAACGATCCCGATCTTCCATTAGTCCGCGAGCTTCTTGGTTCAGCTCTGTTATCTGCTCATTCCTCCTTTCACCGGTCAACTCCCCGTTTTGATGTTCTTTTTCTACTTGCCAAAATTCGCCATTTATCTCGGCCAAGCGACGAAAGTATTCTGCTTGCGTTAAAAGGATCTGCGCCTGCTCACTCCACAAATTTACCATTTGTGCCTGCTTCTCTTCATCCGATATCGCCTTTGGGCTGACAAAAAATAACTTTTCTATTTGGCGATTCAGTAATCGTGATGAAAACTCCCGCTTATTGGGATAATAAAAGGCACATTCTTGATGAATGTCGAGTGCTTGTGCAAGCTCTTCATTATTTAGCTCCGAGGGCGGACGAGCCGATAACTCTTGGTACTCGCCCATCTTGTCACAGCGAGAGAATTCTTTGCGCCACTCCTTCGGTACCGCATCACGTCCGGCATAAGAACGCAGTTCAACCGCTTGCTGACGAACTTCGGTCAGTTGATCTCTGGCTTCGGTAAGCTCGGTTCGCCAAAGCCACCCTCCGCCCAAAACCAAACCGACAATAACCCCTGCCACAAAATAGACCACTCGCCGTCGATATGTTCTTTTATCGTAATAATTCATAGCAAAACCCATAGAACGGCAGAAATAAAACCGGCAACTAATTACCGTTCAATTACTCTTCCGAGTTATCTTTTTCTACCGGATGACCGCCGAATAAGCTGCGGAGCAGAGACAGTATCTTGCCGGCATAGGTAGGATCATCCTGGGAATTAAGGCGAAACATATAAGCACCCGAGATGGACGGGGTTTCCACCTCCATTTCTTTGCCCACCTCTACGGTCCATTCCCCCATGCCGGAATAATCAACAGTGCCGGCGATGTTGCTCAACTCTTCACCATATTCCTTAAACCCTTCATGCAACCAATCAACCAAGCGCGACTCGATAACACTACCGTGATTATATAGATAGGCTATTTCGGTCAAATTAAGCTGGTAATCACTTTTACGCAACAACTCAAAACCCTCGGCTATGGATTGCATCATTCCGTATTCAATACCGTTATGAACCATCTTAACGAAATGACCGGCACCGGCGGAACCAACATGTCGAAAACCACCCTCTACCGCCAGATCTTTAAATAACTGCTCGTGTCTATCTACTGGACCTCTTTCGCCGCCAACCATGACACAAAAACCGTGCCCGGCACTACCCGGCCCGCCCGATATTCCGACATCAATAAAAGACATACCTTGCTCGCGGGCTTTTTCATCCCGTCGGACGCTATCTTTATAAAAAGAATTACTGGTATCAATTACCGTGTCGCCTTCACCGAAAGAAGACCACACTTCAGGCAAGACCTGATCCACCGCCCGATACGGAACCGCAATAATAACAGTCCGTGAAGGCGAAAGAACTTCAGCCAAAGCCGAAATAGAAGAAACTCCTTCAATACCTTTGTCACGTGCATCCTGCAACCTTTCCTCTCCGCGATTAAAGCCAACGACCCGATAACCATTACTCTCCAACATCTCGGCCATGGCCATTCCCATGCGACCCAAACCTATGATCCCGATCTCTTTTTTCATAAAAACTTATTAACATTATGTATTATGGAACTTGTCCCGCAAGTCTCCCCTAATACAGATCAATATATTGAATAATTAATAATGGACACTGGCAATTATAACAAAATCTCTACTTCTTAGAAAGTAACAATTGATCATTCTTCCTCTTTCTCATCTTCTTGATCTTCTTGATCTTCTTGATCTTCAGCATCCTGCTGAACACTTTCTTCTTCCAACTCTTTTTCTTCTTTAACTATAAAATCAAACTCGGCTCGCGGTCCGGCATTGAATTTATCTTCGATATAAAGATAATAAGGTGTCTCGCAACCGATACCGTCTTCGGGGGGTCTCAGAAACATTACCAATTCCACAACCTCCGGATACTCGTCATCATCTATCTTCAGCTCCTTCTGATGATCCCAGCAATCATCAGGCAGCTCCCCTTCCACGCTATAAGTCCATTCGCCTTGTTCGGTATAACGAGCCCGAGCCACCAAACCGTCACTGATCACGATCCGCGGTTCGGCGTCCACGTCAACCGTTAAACCAAAGGTCGCCTCTTTAGGCGCCTCATATTGACCACTAAATGCCACTGATTTCTTCTCGGCGCGATCACATTTCTCATCCGGTGGCAGTATCTCTATCTCCAGCATCATCGGCTCATTTTCCAGATCTTCCGGCTCTGCTACCTGATGACGATATTCATAACAACTGTTAAGCAGATCTCCCTCGGCGCGATAACGCCATGATCCGTTTCCTTGATACTCGGCTTCGGCACGAAAACCCTGATTCTCTCGAACCAGTAGCGGTTTATCGTTCTCCTCAACATCTTGCGTATCGTTAACTTCTTGAGCGTCATAATCTTCCCGGTCAGACCCCTGATCCTCTTCCTCATTTTCCTGATCTGATTCAATATCGTTTAACGATCCTTCTTCGACATCGTTTCCTTCAGCTAATAGACGCTCCTTTTCTTGCCTTAATTCTTCCATAGTTAATTCTTGATCTTGCTCCATAGCTCCAATACCCAGGTAGTAACCAACCCCCAAGACCGCTATCAGTAGCACAATAAAAATTAAGGTTTTAACCGACATAATAACAACTCAATAATATAATTAGATCACTTTTTCCCAACCAAAAATACCACCTATTATCGCAACAAACCGGCAGATGTCCATCTCAGACCTTTATATAACACCAACTTAAACCCTTTCACGATTCCTTCCCGAACATTATAACACAACCACTTCAACTGACCAGCAAAAAAGAAAACAGGGTCTGCTAGGGATGCCTCAAGTAATGGAGTCGATTGTACTGATGTTCTTCAAAATCCCGAGCGTAATACATATTACCGGACAAGTCGGAAAGAAAATACCAGTAATCATTCTCCAACGGATTCAGTGCCGCCCTTAAGGACCGCAGCCCGGGGTTAGCTATCGGCCCGGGCGGTAATCCGGTTCGGGTATAAGTATTATAAGGGTGATCGGTACGCAGATCTTCTATGGTCAACTGATAGCTGTTCTTGCCGTTAACATAAGAAAAGGCGGCATCAACCTGCAGAGGCATCCCGGCTTCCTTGCGCCGCCAAAGAATATCGGCTATTTTTCGTTTGGATTCTTTGGTGTTCGCTTCGGTTTCCAGCAATGAAGCCATGATCAGGATCTGCTCGAATTCACGACCGGTCTCTTGAGCCTGCTCCTTAAGAGGAGCAGTCTGTTCTTCAAAATTTTTGGTCATAACCTGCACCACCTCCTCGGCAGTAACGTCGGAACGAAAATAATAAGTATCAGGAAAAAGTCTACCCTCTTTCCCCAGTTTATAGATATCAAAAGCGTTTATTAACGGAAACCGCTCTTCCAACTCCTCGGCTATGCGAAATTTATCCCAACCTTCAAGCAATGTTATCCTTTCCAAGTCCAAACGCGGATTCTCTCGTACCAACGTCTCGGCTATCATTCGGGCATTTTGCGGTGCCGTAAAAGAATAGCTGCCGGCATTGATCGCTCGCTCGCCATCCTCCAGAATAACCCACAACCGAAACCAAAACGGAGAGCGGATCACCCCGTATTGCTGCAATCGCTTTGCGATCTTATCCAAGGTATCGCCCTGCCTCACCTCCACCGGCGTACCGGTAGGAAAATCTTGAGGCGGAGTATGAATATACCACAAACCCCAAGCTCCCAGAGCCGTTAAGACCAAGAAAAAAATAATAACTGCCAAGATCCTAGATTTACCACCGAACAACCTAACAGATCGAGCTGTAGAATTAGCTTCTTTTGATTCCGGTGAATAATGATCGCTCATAACTTTTTTGCAAATTTAAGATCGGCGTCGGATCAGGGTAATTTTATAATACATTGATCTGTATTGTGGGATTAGTGTTAGGTATTAAGGAATATAATTTAACATTTATTAGATATATGATTTTTCGCCCATAATACCTAATACCAACCCCATGATACAGTCTTGTGCTTTGTGCTTTTCCCAAAATCACAATTTGCTTTGCAAATTTGATTGGGCAAACATTTTGAGCGAAGCTCAAAAGTGTTTTCGCCCATTATACCTAATACCGACCCCGTAATACAGATCAAGACTAACGAGGCAAATTGCCGGGCGCCTCACCTTTGCGCGACCTCAACCGCATCACGCTGGGAGAGGTTACCACTTCTCCCGGGAAATGATAAATGGTAGCCAACTCTTCAACACTTAATACAAAATGAGGTGATTTATAAGGAGGAAAGAAATAGGAACGAAGCTTGTAAGCATTCAGTATTTTTTTACGACGAATATTCTGCCGCATCTCTTTATAGTCCTGCCAAGGGTAATCAAAACCGGCCAAGCCACCGGTAGGATTCAAGCTATTCATCTCCTCATGGTTAAATTGTTTGAAGGCGTTGA
>Ga0207421_10002351_pt1 | contig 23490 bp, 20 predicted proteins | sample SodLakKL_010_SED_4_FD_187542 | JGI IMG/M metagenome (GOLD analysis project Ga0207421, IMG submission 187542) | Alkaline sediment microbial communities from Lake Tanatar, Kulunda Steppe, Russia - 8KL_010_SED (SPAdes) (version 2) | ecosystem: Environmental > Aquatic > Non-marine Saline and...
TTCAAAAGGTGTAAGTGTTTCTGTGCCTTTACTGGAAAACAAATCACCTTATCAAACAACCACTTTAAGATCAGAAAATTTCAGCTCAAACTCTACATCCGGCAGGGTCCACACTTATAATGTTGGGGATCTAGCTCCGGGAGAGACGAAAACTATTGTTGCTGAATTCGATATAGCCGTTCGGACTGTATCTATCAACTCAAACAATGAAACAATAGAAAAGGCAAAAGAAGCTTATAACCAGTATGCCGGCAGCGGTAACTGCCGCACACTGGCCAGGGGCTTCATCAACAAATGTCGTGAAATGGGTATAGAAGCCAGGGAGGTAATTGGTTTTGCCAGGCCTGAGCGTGGGCCGATGACCTCCGGTTCCCTGGCTGGAATGCGCCACAGCTGGGCTGAGTTTTATGTTGACGGCCTGGGCTGGGTTCCTGTAGATCTAACCTTCCAGTATTTTGGCGAATTACCACATCCATCGCATGTAGTGGAGAGCTACAGCGATCAGTCAATCAGGGTTAATTACACCGGGGGCAGCTTAAGTGCTACCTGGAGTAATGCCATATATTAGCTGCATCCCTCCTTCAATTATAAAGAGATGCATGCTTGTCCAGAAAAGAAGCTCCGGTCCTCCACTACCGGAGCTCTTTTCTAAATAAAAAAAGCTTTTTTTCCTTTTTTATACGAATAATAAAGTATAGATGTAGAATTTTATGAATAATTTCTGTTATAATAGAAAAAACTTTGGCCTGAAATAGGGGAGGGGTATAATGTACCTGCTTCTTGTTGACCACAACTTAATATCTACTACGGACCTCAAGGAGATGATCGAGCAGTCTCCTGAAGGGACCGATATTGTAAACTGCTATTCACAGGAAACTTTACTGAAGCTCGCTGACAAAATATCACCAGATATAATAATCATAGATTTTGACCTGGTGAAAGGGAACCTGGCCGATTTGTTTGGTAGCCTGCGTTCAAAAAGCTTAAATGCCTATGTAATGGCATTGATCAGTTCTGAGTATTACGACACTCTTTTCAATGCGATAGAGCTTGGCGGCATAGACGATTATATGGTCAAGCCGATCCAAAAAGAAGATTTACTTGCCCGGGTCCAGATTGCATCGAAAAAGAAACAACGCCTTTACAAGAATGACGGGGAAACGTATTCGTTAGATACAGAAGAAAAAGACGGATTTGAGGACATGGAAGAGGAAGTTGGTTACCAGTTTGCTGAGCAGCCCGAAACCCTTGAACAGGAGTCGGAACCGGATCAGTTTGCAGAAGACAAAGATTTATCCCCGCAAGATGAGAACATCATGCATTACCAGGGGATTACAGAGGAAGATTTACTTGATTCTGGGGAAAAAGATCAAGCCGGGCCAGATGTATTTTCTGAAAGCGGTACTGATCAGGAAGAGTTATCTCCTGAAGACTTAGATCTGGAACCCGGCCCGGCTGAAAGCAGTGATAAGCCGGAAGAAGCAAAGGACATATTTAATGACCTTGATATATTTGATGATAAGAGTGAAGAATCACCTGCAGAAGAAGAGGAGCCGGGACCGAGCTCAGGCTTTGACTTTGATGATATCATACCCGGAAGCGACAAGCAGGAATACGGTGGTGAAGATTTAAGGGAAGATTTTACCCCGGGAACGCAGGCCTCCGAACCGGATCCCTTTGAAGATACAAGCAAATTTGACCAAGAACCGGATCAAACAGATACTACCTCGAAAGAGGATGATAAAGAAGATCTGCTCCAGTTGTTTGAGGATGTAGACAACATTTTTGATACTGAGTCAGACACGAGCCCTTCAACAGAAGATGTCCAAACCGGTTCTGAATGGGAACCTTTTGCAGCTAAGCAAGAAGAGGACTCTGAGCCGGGGCCGGATGTAGTCAGGCCTGCAGATGAATTTATAGCACAAACTAAGGCGCCTGATAGTAAGGAGCCCACCTCTCCACTGGCAGAAGACAAGAAGTTCTTTGACGACTTGTTTGATAATGACTCATCGCCCGAGGATAGTGATAAAAAAGCTGATGATACCGCGTGGGATTCCGGTCCTGCGAAAAGTACTCAAAACCGGGAGAGCCGGGATAGTTTTCAGCAAGACCAAGGCGTCACAAACGAAGATTTTGCAGAAGAGGGTCGCAGTAATCTTTATTCCAAGGGGCCCCAAAGAAGCAGGGAAGAGATCCGCAGGAGGTCTGATCTGCCCGGAAGAACGGCAGATGAGTTTTTGTTTGGTGAGGATAGTGAAACTGAACAAGATTCGAAAGAGCCTGGCTCTGGAGAAACAGACAGTGGTAGATATTTTACCGAAGAAGACTGGGAAGAACAAGAAGAAGAGAACCGTTCTAAAAAACAAAAAAAATCCAGGGGCAAATTTAGAAAGTTCCTCTCCATATTTGGCAACATTTTATTCGTTGTTTTACTCCTGGTTATGGCAGGCTTGTCTTTTTTCCTGATTCAAAGCAGGGTCACCGGGGGAGTGCCGCAGGTAGCCGGTTACCAGATGTATATCGTGCTGAGCGGTAGTATGGCTCCCGAATTTGATACCGGAAGTTTAGCTTTTGTCCGTGAAGTTGAACCTGCAGAACTGGTGGTAGGCGATATTATAACTTTTCGCAGCCCCAACGATCCTGATTCTTTGACTACTCACCGCATCGTGGAGATCCAGCGGGAAGATGGTCTCAGTTTTATTACCCGGGGTGATGCAAATAATGTCAATGACCCCAACCCCGTTCCAGCTGAAAATGTGGTCGGCATGGTTACAGGAGCGGTCCCTTATGTCGGTTACCTGCTGAACTTTGTCCAGACGACCCAGGGTCTGGTATTGCTAATATTTGTTCCCGGAGTTTTGATTATTGTGTTCGAGCTGAATAAGATTTTGAAATACCTGACCCAGGGAGAAAACGGCGGCAAGCGTAAAAAAGATAATTCGTACAACCGCCTGGCTGAAGACAAACAATAAACCTGCCCTGGTTAATGTAAAAGTTGTTAACCTTATCCAAAATAAAACCCCGGCAATTGCAAAGCTGCCGGGGTTTAGTGTTTACTATAGCTGCTGTTACAGTGGTTTGAAGTAACTGATGTCTTCAATACTGCCTTTTCTTTGATCTTTTGGCTTGAGTTCAGCTTTAACAAGCAGTCCTATTTTTAAATTTTCGGGGCTGCATTCTCCAAGGCGGTGGATCAAAAGGCCGCCGGCAATCCTGATCGCAGCCATTATAGAAGGTTCTTCTTTCGGCTCCCCGTTTTTTGCCCTGTAAAGGAAGGTATATGAGTAAATTTCACCCTCGGTTCCGACATCCAACCACTTTTCTTCCTCAAGGTGGTTGAAGCATTTTTCGCAGTAGAGACGGGCTGGAACGTAGGTTAAGCTGCATCTATCGCATTTTGAGCCATATATTTTACCGTTTTCTTTTAACTCTTCAAAAAAACGCTGGCCGGCCACCCCGGCGGTATAAACATTTTTAACCGGAAACGCCTTGATGCCGGGATTCCAGTAGCGGTTATCAATGTTCCGGCTGTTTTTTTCCATTAAACCCATATTCAACCCTCCTGGATCGGTTTGAAGTACTTAATATCGGTAATGGAACCGGTTCGCTCTTCTTCCGGTTTCCAGACGGCCTTGACTTTCATGCCGATTTTGATTTCTTCCGGTTTTATTTCACCGAGTGCATGCATGATGCCCATACCGGGAGAAGCACCGTCAATTTCAATCACCGCCGGCAGATGTGGTTTTTCATCCTTACCGATGCGGCTGGCATCCCAGTGGACGTGACAAATTGAAAATGTATTTATAATCCCTGTATCTCTGACATACTGCCAGTCACTGCAGGGAATAAAGCAAAGTTCGCAAAACAGGCGGGGCGGGAGCATGATCCTTTTGCACTTTTTACACCGGGTGGCTATGATTTTGCCCCGTTTAAGCTCTGCCAGGTAACGGTTAACGGCAACTCCGGTATCCCAGGCATAGGCGCAATCAAGGCTGTCTTCGGTAAGAAATATTTTGCCTGAGCTGATATCTTCTGCAGATAAACCGGTGCCCCCGGCAACTCTTGTTTTATCTTCCATTTATGACCCTCCTTTGTCGCTGGTTGATTAAAACCTAGATTCCTGCCACTACCACCGAACTAACCTGCATCAAATCGCCCCACGATTGGGCAACGCCGCGGCGTGGATTACCCGGCACCTGGCGTTCGCCTGCTTCTTCCCTGAGCTGCCAGAACAGCTCGCAGACCTTCATGGTTCCGGCAGCGGCAATGGGGTTTCCCACACCAAGCAGGCCGCCGGAGGGACATATGGGCAGGTTGCCGTCAATATCAAAATGGCCGTCTCGCAGCAGTTCGACCGTTTTACCGCGCGGTGAAAGCTGCAAACCCTCTAAGTGGTGCAGGGCTTTGTAGCCGAAAGGATCATAAGGTTCCGCGATGTGGATTTCTTTTTCCGGCTCTGTGATTCCGGCCATGTCATAGGCCATACGGGCCGCTGTATCAGTATAGCGGGGAAAGTAGAGATCCCTTGTGGCCCAGTAGGCGGTATCGAGGCTCCAGCCAACGCCTTCCAGCCAGACCGGTTTGTCGGTTAGACGCCTGGCTACCCGTTCAGAGGTTAGCAATAAGGCGGCGGCGCCGTCTGAAACCGGGCTGACATCCAGCCTGCTGACCGGGTAGGCCATCATTTCAGAGTTGAGCACATCTTCTACGGTAACTTCTTCTGAAAACTGCGAGGCCGGGTGCTTGAGTCCGTTTTTCTTTATTTTTGCTGCCGCCAGGGCCATGTCTTCCTTGGTGTAGCCGTAGCGCTCCATGTAGCGGTTCATCTCCAGGGCAAAAATCCAGAGCAGGTTTGGCTCTAGAGGACGCTCTAAAATGGAATCAAAAATGGTCAGGAAAAAAGCCTGGGCATGCGGCAGGGCACTGGACATTTTTTCCTCGCAGACTACCAGGCAGGTATCAAAGAGCCCGGAGGCGACGTGATGCCACCCGTGCACTACGGCATGAATACCGGTTCCGCCGCCCACGTAAACCCGCATGGTTGGTTTATTCCAGCCTCCGCAGCCATCAACCATATACTCACCATTCTGGTGCAGGCCATCGAAAGCATCCGGTGCAGTCCCGTGGGCGATGCAGTCGACGTCTTCTAGAGTTAACTCGCAGCCATCAAGTGTGGTCTTAGCGGCCTGGTAAGAGAGTTCTTTTGGTGTTTCCAGGGCCCGGCGGACAAATTTGGTCATACCGGCGCTCACTATAGCAACTTTTCGCATTATACAACCCTCCATTTCTTAAAGTTCTTTACTGGTGGGTGCTCACTATTACAGAAGCACCTGTTGCGGTAGGCACGCCTCGCCAGGCAAAAGCAAGACCGGTTTCCACATCTGTAAGCTGCCGGGGGCCTGCTTCTCCGCGCAGCTGCAGAACTACTTCCATCAGGCGCTGCATTCCGTTGGCTTCGTGCAGGTATCCTGCTCCAAGGCTGCCGCCGGATACATTAACCGGAAATTCTCCGTCCGGGCTAAAGCTGCCCAGTTCAAGCAGTTTTCCGGCTTCACCCGTTCCACACAGGTTCAGCGCTTCTAAGTGCTGCAGTTCTTTATAAGAGAACGTGTCGTCTATTTCTGCAAAATCAATCTCATTAAAGGGGTTATTGATTCCCGCCATCCGGTATGCTTTCTCAGCGGCCAGTTTGGCGTATACGGCGCTGCCCATACCCTCTAACCTGGAATCAAGGTTGGGTGTATCCGTAGCCCAGCCTATCCCGTTGATCCAGACCGGGCGGTCCGTTAACTCCCAGGCCCTGTCCTCGGAGGCCAGAAGGACCACAATAGAACCGTCTAAGTGCCCGCTCATATCATAAATCCCGAGCGGGTGGCTAAGAGGCGGCGCTTCGGTAACATCTTCTAACGCAAGCTTCGCACCGTAGTGAGCACAAGGGTTTTTCAGGGCGTTATACCTGTTTTTTAATACTACCCCGGCACACTGTTCCCTCGTTGTGCCGGTTTCATGCAGAAAGCGGTTCATCTCCAGGCCGGCTATGAAATAGGGGTTTTCATTGAAAGGGCGGATGTAGACAGGGTCAGTGGCATAGCTGATCAGGTGATCATGATGCGACAGGTTGGATACCTTGGAAAAAGCTGAGGCGGCAACAATATTCTGCTGTCCGGTTTTAATCTGCATCAACGCAGAAGCCAGCCCCTGGAGGCCGTCACCGGTAATAGAGTGGACCGGTTTCAATACGGCGCCCAGCTGATCAGGAACGTACTCGTCGGCGATGCTGATTCCTTCCATGAAATCTTCAGAGCAGGCAACAAACGAGTCAATTGATTCAGGATGGATACCTCCTGCATCTTCATAGCATTTGGTTGCAGCTTCAAAGATCATTTCACGGTAGGAAAGATCGGGCGTGGTAGTTCCGAAACCGGAAAAACCAAGACCGACTATAGCTACCTTTTTGTTCATCTCTGTTAATCCCTCCTCGTAAGTATTTGATCAACATCCAAGCTGCCTGGCTATAACCAGGCGCTGGATCTCAGAAGTTCCCTCTCCAATCTCCATCAGCTTGGCATCACGCAGGTAACGCTCCACGGGGTAATCTTTCATGTAGCCGTAGCCGCCGAAAATTTGCATTGCTTCCAGGGCGCAATTAACTGCAGTTTCAGATGTATACAGTTTGGCCATGGATGATTCCCTGGTAAATGGTAAGCCCTGGTCCTTGAGCCAGGCTGCTCGGTATACGGCCATCCTTGAAAGTTCAATCCTGGTGGCCATATTGGCCAGTTTGAACTGGATCGCCTGGAACTTAGAAATAGGGCGGCCAAACTGCTTGCGTTCCCTGGCATAGCCCAGGGCTGCATCAAGAGAAGCCTGGGCAATACCCAGGGCCAGGGCCCCGATACTGATGCGGCCCCCATCAAGGACTTTTAAAAACTGTTTGAAACCCTCACCTCGCTTTCCGAGCAAGTGATCCTCAGGCAGGTGCATGTCATCAAAATGCAGTTCACTAGTGTTTGAAGCCCGCAATCCAAGCTTATCGTAGGGTTCAGATACTGATAATCCAGATGCATCCCCCGGAACGATAAAAGAGCTAATCCCTTTTGCTCCTTCTCCAGGTTCAGTTACAGCTGAGATGACAATAACTCCGGCATAGCTGGCGTTGGTTATAAAGCATTTACTGCCATTGATAAGCCATTGGCCATTTTTTAAAACGGCCGTGGTTTTTGTCCCTCCGGCATCAGAACCGGCATCCGGTTCTGTCAGGCCGAAAGCAGCAAGCATCTCACCCCTGGCACACGGAATTACCCACTTTTGCTTTTGTTCTTCTGTCCCGAACAGGTAGATCGGGTCTGTTCCGATTGAACAGTGGGCGGCGTAAGTTATTCCGGTAGAAGCGCAGGCTCGTGATATTTCTTCGACCGCCAGGACGTAAGGCAGGCACCCGTCTCCGGTGCCTCCGTACTCTTCGCTGTAGGGCAGGGCAAATAAATCAAGGTCGGCCATTTTTTTAATGATTTCGTGGGGAAACCGGGCTTCCCGGTCGAGTTCTGCAGCAATTGGAGCCAGTTCACTTTGAGCAAATTCGCGCACCGTCTGCTGAATCAGGAGCTGATTCTCACTGAGAGAGAAATTCATGACCTGACCTCCTCTCGCAGGTGCAAATAAAGCGAATTGTCAATATAATGTTTTAATAAAATAAATAGCAAATATTGTGCCAATATAAATTCAGTTCATCCCGGCTCTAATGCTTTAATGATGGGAGTGTTGAAGAAAGGTTTTTCTGGCTTGTTTGCGACTGCAAACAATAAAGGACAATATTTTCTGTAAATGCTAGGTATAATATACAACAATGAACACAAGTTGCTTAACCTTAAAGATTTATATTAATGCATGTACTTCATCTATATTACCTGTGCTTATTTAGTTCTTCTTTGGCTATAAGTTGAGATCCCTTCCATAACAGGTTATGATGGAGCTACAAAACCAAGGGGGGGGATTAGATATGGGGCACCCGTTTTACCTGGTCGATGTGTTTGCTGAAACCAAATATGCCGGCAACCAGCTGGCTGTGATCAGGAATGCTTCCGGCCTTTCAGGTACCGAGATGCAAAGTATCGCCCGGGAGATGAATTACTCCGAGACTACTTTTATTCTATCGGACCGGGAACGTGAAGGCGGTTATGATGTGCGTATATTTTCCCTGGATCAGGAACTGCCTTTTGCCGGCCACCCGACCCTGGGCACTTCATTCATAATCCAGCAAGAGCTGGTAGGAAAACCGGTGGATGAAATCAGGCTAAACCTGCAAGTAGGTCAAATCCCGGTTAAATTCAGCTATGAAAATGATCGCCCCGGTGAATTGTGGATGAAGCAGGTGGAACCAGTTTTTGGCCAGGATTTTAACAAGGAAGAAGTAGCCGCGGTTTTAAACATCGACAAGGACCTTGTTGATCCATTTTTTCCCGTCCAGGCGGTATCGACCGGCCTGCCCTTTATTATTGTTCCGCTGATTAGCCTGGATGCGGTCCGCTCATGCCGCATCGACCGTGCGCTTTACGAGAAACTGATCGCTCAATCCGAGGCAAAATCAATCCTGGTTTTCTGTCCCGAGGCATATTCGCCAGCCAACCAGGTTAATGCCCGGATGTTTGACCTATATCACGGTATTGCTGAAGATCCGGCAACAGGAAGCGCTAACGGTTGCCTGGCTGCATACCTTGTAAATAACAGGTATTATAACAACAAGGAAATCGATGTGAGGGTGGAGCAGGGATATGAAATAGGGCGCCCCTCACTGCTCCTGCTCAGGGCAAAAGAAAGTGAAGAAGGCGCCGTTTCTGTTTACGTTGGAGGCAGGGTCATTATGGTAGGCCGCGGGGAACTGGTCTAAAAGAAAGGTTATTACAATCTTTCTGATACCATTTCACTGATTTCTAATGTACTGTAACCCATTTCCCCGGCATTAAGCGATTTAAGCTTGCCGCAGACTTCGGCAACGGACTTTTCGATGTGGTCTGCCGCTTCTTCTTGACCCAGGAAGTCGAGCATCATGGCTCCGGCACAGATGGAAGCCATCGGGTTGATGATCCCTTTGCCGGTATACTTGGGAGCTGAACCGCCGATCGGTTCGAACATGGAGACCTGTCCGGGGTGGAGGTTGCCTCCGGCGGCAACGCCCATCCCACCCTGGATCATAGCTCCCAGATCTGTAATAATGTCGCCGAACATGTTGTCGGTAACAATTACGTCGAACCATTCCGGGTTTTTGACCATCCACATGCAGATCGCATCCACATGAGCGTAATCGGGCTCAACATCGGGATAAGACGGGGCGATTTCATTAAAAGCGCGTTCCCATAAATCAAAAGCATAGGTAAGGACATTTGTCTTTCCGCACAGGGTCAGTTTTTTCCGTTTCCGCTTGGCCCGGCAGTAATCAAAAGCGTATTTTAAGCAGCGTTCTACCCCGTAGCGGGTATTGACCGATTCCTGGATTGCCACTTCATGGGAGGTTCCCTTGCGCAGGAAACCGCCGGCGCCGGCATACAACCCTTCAGTATTTTCACGCACCACTACGAAGTCAATATCTTCCGGTCCCTTGTCTTTTAGAGGGGTTGATACCCCCGGAAAAAGTTTAACCGGCCTCAGGTTAATAAAAAGATCAAGCTCGAAGCGTAATTTTAGCAACAATCCTTTCTCCAAAATACCCGGCTTAACATCGGGGTGCCCGATTGCTCCCAGGTAAATGGCATCAAATTGCTTTAGCTCTTCCAGCACGCTTTCCGGTAAAACTTCACCGGTTCGCATGTACCTTTCCCCGCCGAGATCGTAATGGACGGGATCAAATTTAAACCCAAACTTTTCTTGAGCTGCTTCAAGTACTTTCAGCCCGGCTGAAACCTGCTCTGAACCGGTTCCATCGCCGGGAATGACTGCAATTTTGTACACTGATCATTCCTCCCCGGGATTAATAATTGTTGTTCATCGCTTCCGCTTTTAAAGGCCGGTGCACATAATTTTTATAATCATACCTTATAACCGGTCTGCTTGAAAAGGGTTAAGTTAGTTTTTATAGCTGAAAAATCCCTTACGGGCTGTAAAAGCAAAGTTAATTATGGTAAAGTTAAGAAACGGAACCGGCCGGTAATGGGGCTTATGGTGCCTTGATGAGGCTTTTACATGGAGGAATGAGCGTTTGTTTAAAATATTAAATCCCGATCAGCAGCTGGACAGCATTTTCGAGGTAGATTTAGATCACCTGCAGTCACTGGGCATCAAAGGCATCATTACCGATATGGACAATACCATAGTGGCCTGGAACGATCGCAATATAACTCCCCGCCTGGCCGAATGGTTTGCCAGGCTTAGAAGCAGGGGATTCAAGCTTTTTATCATCTCAAACAACAGCAGGGACAGCGGCGGACAACTGGCTTTAGAGCTCGATATCCCGGCCATTTTTTATGCCGTCAAGCCCAGAAAAAGGGCTTTTCAGCAAGCCCTGGAGAATATGGAGCTTACACCGGAAGAAGTTGCGGTAATTGGGGACCAGATCTTTACCGACGTTTTTGGAGGAAACCGCCTTGGCCTGCATACCATCCTGGTAACTCCGATTTCAGAGAAAGAATTTATTTGGACCAAACTAATGCGGATGCTCGAGCGTTTGGTCCTGGGGCGCGGGAAATAATAAATTTGTTTTAAACACTTTTTGCCCTGCAAATCTCTACATTTTTTGCGGTTTTCAGCAGGATAAAAAAGGTAAACGCCGAATTATGTAAAACACATTATTGATATTGCTTTAATATACAAGTTTAAATTAATTGTCACAAAAAACAATAAGCAGTAATTTTCACATATATTTGAAAAAACCTTGATAATATAAATATTTGTGGTAGAATATATATTTACAGGAACTGACAACCGGCCTGATCGATAAAGAGGCAAACCTTCCGAAAGGGAGAGGACGCAAAGCCATGGATCTGCAGCCCTTGAGAGAGGGTATGACCGCCAGGCTGCCGAAGCAGGTATTTTTTATTCTGTAAAGAAGTAGAGAAACAGCATAAATAAAGTTTTCCCGGCGTAATACTGCCTTACAGATTGAGAGGTGCTTTTTGATGCAACCGAAGGAACCGGATCAAAACCAGGGGGAGAAAAGATTTAAGCTGCCACCCTTTGTAAAAGAGAAGCTCTTTTTCATTGTAGCCGCAGCTATTCTTTTCATTGCAGTGGCAGGCGGTGTTCTAAGCATCTTTATCCTTGGTGACAGGGCTGCAGACGAACCGTCAGCCGAAGGCCAGGAAGAACAAGCTCTCAATGATGAAGGCCCGGAAACGGCGGAAGTACTGCCACAGCAAAGGCGTGAAAATGAAGGAGATCCCGGTGGGGAGGATGGTGAAGTCAAAGATGATGATGTTACCATCACCTTCGATCCCTCTATAGATCCCTTTACCGATCCGATGCGTTTAACCGGGACGGCAAGTGGTGGCAGAGATGGCAACATGGCCATTATAGAGTCAAGTGGGACTTCATATATTGTAGCTGAGAATGATTATGTCGATGACCTCTGGTCTGTGCGTGAGGTAAGGGCTGACCGGGTTATTCTCCGGGCCCACGACAAGGAAGTAACTCTCTACCTGGACAAGCCGCCGGAAACGAGGTCTCTTTCCCCCGAACGAGATGAAGAGGATCAGGGAGAAGGTGAATAAATGAGACGCAAAAGAAGAAATCAAACCGCCTTTAGTATTGACCGGCGCTGTTTATTCGGGGCTTTGTTGTCGGTGGCTTTTGTTCTGGTCACGGTTAACTGTACACTTGCCCCGGGTGTTCTGACAGCAGGTGGCAATGGCAGCTCTGCTGCCGGGGAAGAAATGGCCGGTGCAGAGGAAATAAACCTGGAAAAACCGCAGTCCGGGCCGCAAAATGAAGAAGAGGGAGAGGTTTTGGACGAGACGCTCTGGGCTGATGTTACGATCATAGACGATGACGAACCACGGCCCACCAATGATGTTCCGGAATACATGTCTCTTGATGTGCGCGATGCCAACCTGCTTGATGTTTTATCCCTTATTGCCCATAAGCTCGACGGTAACATTATATTCCTGGAAGAACCAACTGAAATCACCATTAAGACCTCTGAACTTTCGCCGATAACCACCCTGCAGACGGTCCTTCAAAAAGAGGGCCTGGACTACCTTACGATTGGGCGCAACTATATAGTCGGCGACAGGGACCGTTTATATGAAGATTTCGCCAACCGGATGTACCTGAGCCGGTTTAATTTATTCTATGTTTCAGCACAAGAAATGGAAAATTTTATTGAAGAATTTAACGTGCCTGTAGAGAGCATAACAATTGATGCTAATCAGCAGTCACTCTGGATGCAGGGCTCACCGATGGCCCTGGGTAAAGCCCGGGAAGTAATCAATTCTCTTGACGTGATGGAAAATGCCGCCTTTGGCGAGGGAGGAAGCAGGCAGATCCGCATGCCGGTGGCTGTTGCGTCCGGATCCATGGCGGAAGAAGAGATGCAGTCTTTGATCAACCTGCTGAGCATCCTTCTGGATGGTTTCCGTGATGAAAGAACGGACCTGGGCTGGGGCACCTGGGATCACCCCGGACCGGTACCCAGGATCCACATGGACTGGGACAGCCCGGTAATCAGGCCCTATGATATTAAGATGAAGGTAACTCCCGACATCGACCCGGCACCTGACCGGTACCTGCACTACCTGATTGCTGAAGGGACGCCTGATAATATAAATATTGTTAATGAAATGATTGATTTAATTAGGGATGAAGGACTGTTGTTCAGGTTCCCCTCTGATGAAGTTGATGAAATAGACGAAGAAGATTTGCTGGATACCAATATTAACGATGAAGTGAATAACACCGGTAACACCACCCAAAACGGAGAGGGCGGGCAAAGTGAGCGCACTTCGGCGCCTGCTGAAGCCTTCAATGTCAGCCTCAGCGCGGTGCCTTCCGAGGGTGGAAGCTTGAGCGGAAGAGGTGCTCATATCAGCGGCACAAGGGTTACCGTGGAAGCTTTTCCTAATGATGGTTACCGCTTTGTACGCTGGATCGAAAACGGAGCCGAAGTTTCTACCAGCAGTACCTATACCTTTACCATATCAGGAAGCAGAAAGCTGGAGGCTGTTTTCTCGAAAGTAGAAAAAGGTGAAAAGCCTGATGAAGAAATAGACTCTGACCAACCAGTGGAGCCTGATCCAGAGGAAGCGGAAAACGGTTCAGGGGACAATTAAGGTAACCTTAAAGTAAATGATTAACCTGGAGCAGATATGATATGAGCAATCAGAAAAACACCTATCCTTTGAGCATGGTAGATATTTTAAAAATGGCCGTGGACCGTCAGGCCTCGGACGTCCACATAGTGCCGATGGATCCACCCATGTTCAGGGTTAACCGTGAGATGGTTAAACTGGATTACCCGGAGCTGACTCCTGAAAATGTCAAGGAGCTTCTGCTACAGGTCATCAAGTCTCACCAGGTGGAAATGCTAAAAAAAGACCTCGAGCTTGACTTTTCTTACGCCCTGCCAGGGGTAGCCCGCTTTCGCGGCAATGCCATGTTTCAACGAGGGACCCTGGCCCTGGCTTTGCGTATAGTACCTTTTGAGATTCCGGAACTTGAAAACCTTGGAGTTCTGCCGGGTGTGAGGGATCTTTGCTTTTTACCCCGGGGCCTGGTTCTTGTTACCGGCCCTACCGGGAGCGGTAAATCAACCACCCTGGCAGCCATGATTGACATTATAAACCGGGAGCGCAGCCTTAATATTGTTACAGTTGAAGATCCGATCGAGTTTTTGCATTCCCACAAGGTATCAACGGTCAAGCAGAGGGAAGTGGGCCTTGATACCCGTTCTTTTGCCAATGCCCTGCGGCATGTTCTGCGGCATGACCCGGATGTAATCCTGATTGGTGAGATGCGCGACCTGGACAGTATCAGCATCGCTTTAACCGCTGCTGAGACCGGGCACCTGGTTTTTTCAACCCTGCATACACAGACCGCTCCATTAACGATCAACCGGATCGTAGACGTATTTGCAGAAGAACAGAGGGATCAAATTCGGCAGCAATTGACCGGTTCCCTGCAGGCTGTTCTTTCTCAGCAATTAGTTCCTAACGCAGCAGGCGACGGCCGGGTCCTGGCCATGGAGTTTTTGAAGTCGACCACCGCCGTTAAAACCATGATCCGGGAAGGCAAGGAACACCAGTTATATTCAGTAATGCAGTCAAGCAGCGCAACGGGTATGAAAACCATGGACCAGACCCTGTCTGAACTGGTCTTATCCGGTAAGATAACCCGGAATGAGGCCCTGGAAAAATGTATTGACCAGTCCGAAATGAAGAGGCTGCTGCAGCGCCAGCCCGGTGGATACAAGGCTTAGATTTATCCTGGGAGGATGAAACAAGATGGCTTCTTTTCAATATGAAGCTGTAAACAGTTCAGGAGAAATAGTTTCCGGCAGGCTTGAAGCCGAAGAACAGGCCGGCGTGGTGGAAAAACTACGCGGGATGGGCTTGATGCCCGTGGAGATCAAGGAAGCCAAAGAATCTTCACTTTTCAGCCAGATAAAATTTGCTTCAAAAGTAAAGCTGGGTGACTTGAGCCTTTTCAGCCGGCAAATGGCGGCGATGCTCAATTCAGGGATTCCCCTGACCAGGGCTATTTATACCCTGAGCCGCCAGGTAACCAATCCCACCCTGGCTTTGGCTTTGAATGAAATTGGCCGCAATGTTGAAGGCGGGCTCAGTTTCAGTGAGAGCCTGAGAGGGTATCCGGATATTTTTTCCGATCTTTATATCAATATGGTTAGCGCCGGGGAAACCGGTGGAAACCTGGAAGTGACCTTGAACCGCCTATCCCAACAGCTGCAAAAGGACAAGGAACTTCGGGACAACATTAAATCTGCCCTGATGTACCCTGTAGCCGTTCTTGCCTTTGCTGTGGTAATACTTTTTGCCATGCTTTTTTTCATGGTCCCGATTTTTGTCGGTTTCTTTCCTCCCGATGTAGATATTCCCCTGCCGACGCAGATCATTATAAGCATGTCCGATGCCCTGCAGGCTTACTGGTTTATCATATTCCCGGTTTTGATTTTAATATTTTTAGCCCTGCGGGCTTATGCCAGAAGTGAAAACGGCAAAAGATCCCTGGACCGTCTCAAATTCCGCCTGCCGATTTTCGGCCAGTTGATTCAAAAATCGGTCGTTGCCAGTTTTGCCCGCACCTTTTCAACCATGATGGCAACCGGCCTACCCGTTGTCCAATCCCTTTCTGCTTCCGGCAAGGCTACGGGCAATAGCATGGTTATTGATGCTACTGAAGAGGCTGGTGAAAAGATCCAGGATGGCAGCAGTGTGGCTGCCCCGCTTGAAGAAAGCGGTATCTTTCCCCCTATGGTGACCCACATGGTTGCAGTGGGGGAAGAGACTGGCGATATTCCGGATATGATGGAAAAGGTGGCTGCCTTCTTTGAAGAAGAAGTGGCTACTATGACCAAGGGCTTGACCTCAATGATAGAACCGTTAATGCTGGTAGTGATAGGAGTCATGGTCGGAGGAATGCTCATTGCATTATATTTACCGATCTTCACCGTTATAACCGAGATATAACCTGAAGCGGGAGTTGTCCAATATGAAACTTGCTGGAGCAAAGAGAGCTGTAGGATTGGAAATCGATACCGGCATAGCCAGGGCTGTAGAAGTATCCGGCAGCCCCGACAATCCCAGGCTGGTCAATATGGCCGGTGTGGAACTGGCCCCGGGAGCAATAGAGGAAGGAATGGTAGTGCAGCCGCGGGAAGTCGGGGAGGCCTTAATTGAGCTTTGGACTTCCGGGGAAATCAAGCACCGGCAGGTTTTACTCGGTGTGGCCAACCAGGCTGTTTTGGTCCGTTATGCTACGATCCCCAAGGTGCCCCCGGACAAGCTAGGTAATATAATCCGTTTTCAAGCCCAGGAAAGCCTGCCCATCCCGCTTGAAAGTGTTGTTATGGATTATCAGATCATCGGAGAGATTGAGGAAGAAGGTAGAACGGTTTTTGAAGTGCTGCTTGTTGCTGCCCGGCGCGATATGCTTGAGGGCTTTTTAGAAGCTCTTTCTATTGCGAAGTTGGAGCCTGATGATATCGATGTATCGACCCTGGCCCTGATCCACACCCTGCCCGAGAAGGCTATGGACAGGACAGTTGCTATAGTCAACATCGCCAATGGCCTCAGTAACATCCTGGTCTCAGATCACGGACGTCCCCGTATGGCCCGGTTGGTTTCCTACAAGCTCAAGGATTTAGCGGACGGGCTTGGCTGTTCACTGGAGGACATTTTAAGCGACCAGGTTTATAAAGCAGGTAACGCCGTGCAGGTTTTTGACAAATGGTCCGAAAGCGTTGTTGCAGAAACCCGTTCTTCCCTGACCTATTACCAGAACCAGGCCAGTGCATCTGAACTGGAAGCAATAATTCTAAACGGCAGGGGAGCCCGTTTGCGGGGTATTGCCGGCAAACTGGAAGCTGAACTAGAACTACCGGTCCGGATTGTCAATCCTTTTGCCGCTTATAAGAATGCCGATGAAAAGAACCTGGGTTCGGGGATAGACGCGGTAGAATATGCCATCTGCGCCGGGTTGGCCCGTCGCGGCCTGGAGGGATCATAAATTGGAATATGTCAGCTTATTACCACCTGAAATTAAGCAAAAGAGGATTGAAGAGAAAAAGCAGTCCAGGATTATCAAACTCGTGGCTATTGCCCTGGCGGTTGTTTTAGCCGTTTATGTTTTCCTGCTGGTCAGCTCACTTCTCACCAGCAGCACCCTTGATTCTTTACGTGAAGAACGTGAAGAGCTTGAAACTCAAGCCGCGGGACTGCAAGAATATGCTGATTTATATAATGAAATGAGCGATGCTGAAGACAGGCTGAACCGGGCTATGGGCGATGTGCCGGACTGGGATCATTTCCTGCGCGATCTGGGTATGGCTCTCAACCCCGAGGCTTCGTTGACCGAGCTGGATTTAGTTTACCTGGCGGGCGAAAACGCAGCCGAAGAAGAAGATGAAAATGACAACAGGGAGAGCGGAAGTATTGAAATGAGAGGCTTTAGCTACAGTCATGGCAATGTGGGAGATATACTGGAACGGGTGCAAAAACTTGATCAGCTTCAAGACGTGCGCTTACGGGTAACTTCAGAAACTATAGTCAACAACCGGCCGGCAGTGCAATTTTTGGTTGACGCCCAGCTGCTTCCGGGCCCGGTCTTTTTCGATCCCGATGAGGAGGGCAGCTGATATGCTAAAATTGAGCGGCAGCAAACGACAATACATAATCATCGGGGTGGCGGCACTGGCTTTTATCCTGGGCCTGGTCTTGATTTATTACCAGTACAATGTTTTGATGGATCTGCGGGCGGAAGTGGAAGAAGAAGAAATAGCCGTTGATGCGGCCCAGGCTGATCTGAACCGGCTTTTATCGCACCGGGACCGGGCCGGTGAGTACCGTGATCGCCTCGAATTTGCCCGCGGCAAGATTCCTGAAGCTGCCCGGGAAGAAGAAGTCCTGCGCTATTTCCAAAGGCTAATTGATGAACACGGCCTGAAAGCGAGTGAAATAATTTTTGAGGAACATGTGGAAGAAGAAGGCTACACCACTATTCCTCTATCTTTAACCCTCGAAGGCAGTTATAGTGGAGCCAGGAAACTGCTTGGCAACCTGCGTGGTAGCAACCGCGCTATCAGAGTTGATGAAATCAGCCTGTCCCGGGCTGAAGGCGGCTCAGAACTGCAGATTTCTATTACCGCCAACACATTTTACAGATCCCAGCCTTAATGTTATATTATTGCATGCATCTATATTTCCTGTAATAGTTTTGAGGTGTAGGAAGCTATGGAACAATCCCGCCGTGGTATTAACAGCAAGCGGGAAGGTATTGGTGAACTGCTTGTTGAAAGCGGTGAACTGACCCGTGAACAATTAAACCAGGCTTTGGAAAAGCACCGGGAAAAGCTGCAGAAGGGCGGACGCGGCCTTTTAGGCCAGACCCTGGTGGATCTGGGCTTTGCCTCGGAAGACGTAGTTACTAAAGCTATAGCTCAACAGGCTAACGTAGATCACGTTTCACTAAACTCTTATGAAGTCGATAGCACCGCTGCTGCTATGCTCGACCCCGATACGGCCCGGCGCTATAACGCCCTTCCTATCGGCTATGAAAACGGGCGGCTGGTAGTAGCCATGATGCACCCGAATGACATCGTGACCATAGATGATCTGCGCTTGATTACAGGCTATGAAATAAAACCGGTCTGCGTGTCGGACAGCGAATTAAGAATGGCCATCGAGCAGTACTCAAGCGCTGCCACAACTATAGAGGCCGAAGATGAAGACTATATGCCTGAAGAAGAAGACCGGGAAGAAATCCAGACCTCGGCCGGAGACAAGCCGGCCGTCCAGCTGGCCAACCTGATCATCAACCAGGCTATCCGCAACGGCGCCAGTGATGTTCATATTGAGCCCCAGGAAAAAAGCCTGCGGGTCCGGTTCCGGATTGACGGGGTGCTTCATGAAACAATGCAACCGCCATTTCGCCTCCACCCGTCGCTGGTATCCCGGATCAAAGTAATGGCCGGTATGGATATAGCCAACCGCCGGACGCCCCAGGATGGCAGGACCAGCCTCAAGCTGGAAGGACGGGTCATTGACCTGCGTGTGGCTTCCCTGCCTTCTGCATACGGTGAAAAATTAACCCTGCGCCTGCTTGACCGCAGCGAGCGCTTGATTACTCTTCCCGAACTGGGTTTTCCTGAATCCCAGCTGAAACGGTTTCGACGCCTAATAAACAAGCCTTACGGCTGCGTGCTGGTCACCGGGCCTACCGGAAGCGGTAAAACTACCACCCTTTATGCAGCTTTATCAGAGCTTAATACGATAGAAAAGCACATCATTACCGTTGAGGACCCTATTGAATACCGCCTGTCCGGGATCAACCAGGTCCAGGTCAACCAGCGGGCCGGTTTGACTTTTGCTACGGGGCTTCGCTCTATCTTGAGAAACGACCCCGACATCATTATGGTCGGGGAAATCCGGGACCGCGACACAGCCAGGATTGCCGTTGAATCAGCCTTGACCGGTCACCTGGTCCTTTCCACCCTTCACACCAACGATGCAGCCGGAGCCATATCCAGGCTTGGCGATATGGGCATTGAACCCTACCTCACTGCATCATCAGTGATAGGAGTCCTGGCTCAGCGCCTGATAAGGGTTCTCTGCGGCCAGTGCCGCAAACCCTATACGATTAGCAGAAAAGAGCTTTTAGAATCGGTTCCCGATTTCCCCATGCGCCGGGAAGAGCAGGAAATTACTATATACAAGGCAGAAGGGTGCCTGCGCTGCAGCCATACCGGTTACCGGGGCCGGATGGGTGTTTACGAGCTTCTCCCGGTTAGCGACCGGATCAGGCAGATGACCCTCCAGCATAAATCTTCCGGTGAAATTGCTGAAGCAGCCGTAAAAGAGGGAATGATCACTTTGCGGCGCGATGGTTACCTGAAAGTGCGGGAAGGAATTACCACCCTGGAGGAAGCTCTCCGGGTATTGGCATAGTAATTAAAAGATTTGAAATTGTATTGACTGCCATACATATGTGTGACATAATGTCATTAAGTAAGGACCGAAAAAGGCAAAGCCATTGAAAAATGGCGACGCAAAGCTAAAGGGGCTTCGACGACATATAAAGTCGGTGCCAGCCAGCTGCCGGTTCAAAAGGGACTACAAGCCCCACCTGAACCAGCAGGTGGGGTATTTTTTTAACTCCACCCTTTTGCCGGCTAAAAAATGGTGTTAGGAGTTTTCACAATGGATCCCGAACATGCCGCCAAAGAACCTTATGATTTAGAATCGGCTGTGCAGGGCTACATGTCAACCGGCAGCCCGCAGGATAAAGAAAAGGTTGTTAAAATTGGCCAGGAACTGATCAAGTATTACGCTGGAGTCTACAGCCCCGGTGAGGTGGATGAAAGGTTAAAAAAAGCGGCCACTGATGGGTTCATGAATGCACTAAAAAACTTTGATCCTTCAAGGAATGTGCTATTTTCTACCTATGCCACCCACTGCATTATCAGTGAAATTCGCCAGGAACTGCGGAGCCGGAAGCTGTTCCAGGTCCCTGAATGGTTACAGCGCCTGCAGGATGAAGTAATCAAAGCTACTGAAGAACTGGCCCGGGAGAATAACCCGCTTCCTACCCTGCAGGATATTGCAGAAAAAGTAAACGTCTCAGAAGAAGGCATAGTCGAAGCCATGCAGGCAGGAAGCGTTTCGTTAAAAGATCTCGATCTTTCAGCCTTGAAAAGCCTGCGCCATGAAACCTTTAAAATGCCTATCGAAGACGCAGTTAACATCCGGAAATCCTTAGACCGGTTAACAGATATTCAAAAGAAAGTGCTCTCCCTTATATCTGTAAACCTGCGGGAGTTAATCCTGGCCATGGAAGAAGAAGAGCTAGCCCTTACTAAAACCCAGGCCGGCTACATCCGGATGGTAGAAGAAGGATGCACAAAGCGTGATGCCGATGAAGAAATGATGAGCTATAAAATAGATTTTCCAGAGCATTTTTCGGAAAATGAACTGGAGCGCTATTTTGAAGTGCTTTCAGATGAATTTGGACTGCGCCTGTCTGAGTTAAGGTTCAAAGGATCTTTTAAAGTGGAAGATAAGCATTATGAGAGCATCAGGGCGATCTTGAAAATGGAAGGAAGGTACAGGGGGCTGATCCAGTTCCTCAACCACCTGCGCAATGAAGAACGCTCTGTTGGGGTGGAAAGGGTCAGAACGATCAGGAATGATAAAGTACCGGCCAGGATCAGCACAACTATCGAACTGAAACTATATTTCCGGCAAGACTAATATATCCGGAAGTATTTGATACTATTGCACGAATTGTTCAGGAGGCGTTTGTATTGAAAGTGCGGGGTAAAAAGAATAATAACGCTCTTGAGGCTGCAGCCAGGGAATACAAGCAAACCGGATCTGATGAAGCCAAACGGGATGTGGTTAAAAACAGTGAAGCCCTGGTTAAATACTATGCCGGCCTGTACAGCTCGGGCAAGCTGGACGAAGACCTGCTCCAGGTTGCCTACGAAGGGCTCTTGAAGGCGCTTAAGCGGTTTGATCCGGAGCGCGGGGTGATGTTTTCAACTTACGCTACTCACTGCATCATCGGGGAGATCCGCCATGAACTGCGTAACCGCGGCACCTTCAAGGTCCCTGACTGGTTGCAAAGATTACAGGCTAAAGTCCTTGACGCAACAGAAGAACTGGCCCAGAGAAACGGAACCATGCCCACTTTACAGGACATTGCTCACCGCATTAATGTGGACGAAGAAGGTATTGTTGAAGCCATGCAGGCCGGCTGCATTTCATTAGATGAAATTGATCTCACGAAGCTGAAATCACTGCGCTACGAAAACTTTAAACTGCCTATTGAAGACAGGATTGCTGTTCAGATGTCAATAGAAAGAATGGACGATCTGCAGCAAAAAGTGATTAAATTAATCTACTATGAAGGCCTGACCCAGGAAGAGACTGCCAGGATCCTGGGCATCAATCAAAGAAAAGTTTCCCGCCTCTTAAACCGGGGCTTAAAAGAAATGCGCGCTTATGTAGTTTGATTACACCTCGCTAACCTGTCACCTGACCCCTTCTCCTCCGGGGCAAATATCTTTAGATATGCCGGTCATTATTTAATTGTATATCCGCCGGGGGAGAGGGGAGGTGAGGGGTCTTTCATATCACCTCAAAAAAAATTGCTTTCAAGTGTCTAAAATCTGTTTGAGCTGGTATAACTATTAATAGAAGAGCATCAGGACAAGCTCTTGTGCAGGTAAAAGACATAAACCTGACGATAATGGCAAACCTGTCGAAAGACAGGGACGCAAAGCTATGGGTCTAAGCCCGTCAAAGGGTATGATTGCCAGGCTGCCGAATCGGGCTTTTTTGTTTCCTTTTAACATTATCGTCGAATCCAGGAAAAAGGAGGTGAAAACGCAAAGAAAGGCGGACTTAATTTATCCTGGTGCTGTGATCAAATTGATACGGCCCGAAATATACACATCTAGAAAGGAGTTTTAAAATGCAAAAACTAATGAGAATGATGCATAAGCAAGAAGAAGGTTTCACCCTGGTTGAATTGATGGTCGTGGTTGTAATTATCGGGATTTTGGTTGCAATTGCGATCCCGATTTATGGAGGTATACAGGACAGCGCGGCACAGAGTTCACACGATGCTAACCTGAGAACTATCGATGGTCAGATTGCGGTTTATGATGCACAAGGCGGGGATATAGACGATAGCAATTTTACTGCCGAGTTAGATGAGAACCATCCGTTAGTCGACGAAAATAACTCAGATATTGGTGAGGCTTTACTTGAGGATGTTCCTTTGATTCCGGGTAGACTTGACATAGATGGTGATGCCGTAGGTGCTGAAGATACCTACTACATTATGGAAGACACTGGCGACGATCGCCCCCGTGCATACCCTGTAGGCGACTGGGATGACGCTTACCGTGGAACACCGTAACGCTGTGTATCAAGTTGTATAGTTATTAAGTTAGATCTGGCCTCCTGCTTCAATCATTAGCGGGAGGCTATTCTTTACGGAGCGAAGTTGGATTGAAAATTTTGGAGTTTTGTATTACGCTATTCAAAGTGGAAATAACCGGGAGCGATTTTTTTCATGCACAGAAGAAAAGGATATTTTAGTTAATCAAACCTGGATCACGTAAGAGTTTCATGTTTCTGTTGAGGCAAGGTATAAAGAAGAGGCTATTAAATTTGGCTATAACTAAAGGGAAATTGGCAATAATATAACAGTTTTTGAAGTAGTACTTTATTTGAAATAAAATGCAAAAGAAAGTGAAGTCTTGATAATGGATAGGTACGTTAATAAAATTTCCATTCAATTCCATAAACATGATTTTGATTTTCTACTCTTATTGTTTATGGTCACCGTATACCCATTTATAGTTGTGCCGGGGCCCTTGCCATATTTCTATGGCCCAAGATATATCGTTCTGGCGCTTATCTCAATCATTGCCCTCATATTTCTAATTAAAAGCGGTATAAGTTACATCAGGAAAGCAGACATTACTTTATCGGTGTTTATTCTTTTTTTGCTTATATCTACTATACTATCCGAGGACACCGCCACTGCCTGGGGAGGCGATAGTCTTCGTTTTACCGGGGCTAGTACTTATCTTTTTTGTGGGGTACTTTTTGTTCTTGCTTCAAGGATTGATAGGGAAAATAGAAAAAGTTTAATTGAACCGATGGTTTATGCCGCTGCTGTAGTATCGATTATTGCAATTATGCAAAATTACGGGGTTAACATAGTGCCCCATGAAGTATACAGATCATCTTTTAACAGTTTCGGTACCCTTGGTAACCCTAATTTTCTTGGCACTTACGCTGTATTTATGTTTCCTGCTGC
>Ga0207421_10002352_pt1 | contig 23484 bp, 17 predicted proteins | sample SodLakKL_010_SED_4_FD_187542 | JGI IMG/M metagenome (GOLD analysis project Ga0207421, IMG submission 187542) | Alkaline sediment microbial communities from Lake Tanatar, Kulunda Steppe, Russia - 8KL_010_SED (SPAdes) (version 2) | ecosystem: Environmental > Aquatic > Non-marine Saline and...
ATCGCCGGCGGCCGGAAACCGTATCTCCGGAGGCCTTGCCGGTGCGGCTATCGCCCGGACCGGTCAACTGGCCCTTCTGTTTTTCCTGCTGCACGTCTTGCAAATAGCATTTCTTGCTTATACGCCACATGCTGCGCATCTGCTCCCGTCCATGGCGGACGGGGCCCAAGCTCAATCCGCTGGTGATTCCGGCACCGGCCAGCCTCTCGCTAACGCAGTACCTGCCGATGCAAATCGCCCGGATGAACTCTCTGAGCCCGCGCAACCTGCGGCCGGAGCGGCTGCCGCCGGCGAATCCCGTCCACAGGCCCTGTTCAACCGGGGCAACTACATGATGGAGGAGCAGGATTATGCAGAAGCCGTTGCCATTTTCCAGCAGATCGAACAGAATGGCCACGCATCCGGTGCGCTCTTCTACAATATGGGTATCAGTTACCTGTATCTTGACTCACTCGGACAAGCATCCTACTACTTTCATAAAAGCAAGGCATTCCGTGAATCGGCTGACCGCGCCAGAGAAGGCGTTGCCACCGTGGAACGGCTCATGCGCATACGCGGCACATTCATCCCGCAGCTCCCCTGGTATGCGTTTTTCGACTGGTTCCTTTTCCACATGAATCACTTGGCGTGGATCGTATGGGGTCTGGTACTCATCAACATAGGGGTGCTGGTGATCCTGGCCGGCTGGCTTTACCGTCCCGACCGCCGGATCGCCATCGCGGGAATGGCCCTGAGCGCCATAGGCATTGTCCAGGTCGTGGCCACCATATCCATCTCCGTCTGGGCAAGCGGCTACCAGCAGGGTGTCGTAGTCGAAAACGGGATCCCGATAACACCAAGTCCCGATATGATGGTGGATGAAGATCTTTCACCCGATTTGGCATATGAAGCCTATACTGTTACCTTAGACAAACGGCTCAGCAGACAGCATGACAGCTGGGTGCATATCCGGCTGCGCAATGGAATATCCGGCTGGATACCGGAGCCGGCCGTACAAAAACTGTGACACAGACTTGCGAAATATTATTTTTTATCCGGCATGCCAGCCATGCCTCTGAAATGAACATCCTAAATCCATTCCATTTATGAGCACTCCTGTAGAATACATCCAAAAACATCAGGAAACCTTCAAAGAAGAACTGTTCGATTTGCTTCGCATCCCCAGCATCAGCGCCGATCCCAATCACAAGCAGGACGTGCGGCGCGCGGCTGAGTTTGTGGCCGGACAACTTGAAAAAATCGGACTGAATAACGTGAGTATCGAGGAGACGGACGGACACCCGATCGTGCTCGGCGAACACCTGGAAGCCGGTCCGGACAAACCCACCGTCCTGATCTACGGCCACTATGATGTCCAGCCGCCGGATCCGCTGGATGAGTGGAAAACGCCGCCCTTTGAGCCGACGGTCCGCGACGGCAAAATCTATGCGCGCGGGGCCAGCGACGACAAAGGCCAGTCCTACACCCATATCAAGGCGATCGAATCCTTCCTGAAAACCGGGACCGAACTGCCGGTGAACGTAAAGTTCATCATTGAAGGTGAGGAAGAGATCGGTTCGCCGAGCCTGGTGCCGTTCCTGGCGGCCAACAAGGATCGTCTGGCATGTGACATGGTGCTGGTGTCAGACACGGCCATGTTTGCCAAGGACACTCCGTCCATCACCTACGGCCTCCGCGGATTGATGTACCTGGAAGTGGAAGTGGTCGGCCCTAACCGTGATCTGCACTCCGGCGTCTACGGCGGTGGTGTCCAGAATCCGGCCAATGCCCTGTGCGAGATGATCGCCAAGCTGAAGGACGAAAAAGGCGTGATCCAGATTCCCGGTTTTTACGACAAAGTGCGTCCGCTCTCGGAACAGGAGCGTGAGGCTTATGCGGCACTGCCGTTCGACCAGGAAGTCTACAACAAGACCCTGGATATCAATGAGGAGTTCGGCGAAGATGGGTACTCCACTCTGGAACGTGTAAGCGGCCGTCCCTCGCTGGATGTCAACGGCATCTGGGGCGGCTATCAGGGTGAGGGGGCCAAAACCGTACTTCCTGCCAAGGCGTTTGCCAAGCTGAGCGCCCGCCTCGTACCGGACCAGGAACCCAAGGAGATCTACAAGCTGATTGAGTCGTACCTGCACGATGTCAAGCCTCCGGGTGTTCGCGTAACGGTCAAAGAACACCATGGCGGATATCCCGTACTGGTTGATCTCGATTTCTACGGATTGAAGGCAGCAGCTGCGGCTTTCCAGGAAATTTATGGCAAGGAAGTGCTGTTCGCCCGGGAAGGCGGATCCATCCCGATCGTTGCCGACTTTGCCAAAACACTCAACGCCACGACCATACTGATGGGACTCGGACTCAATTCCGACTCCATCCACTCACCGAACGAGCATTTCCATCTGAAGGATTTTGAGCGGGGAATGAAATCCTCGGCACGGTTCTTCGAACTGCTCGGCGACTACGTGGAGTGACGGACAGCGGCAGGTGACTGGGATTAACCGAGCTGGTCGTCCGGGTTGTAGCGGAAACCGGCAATTGATTCATCCATGACCTTGACGGGGTTGTTCTTGCCGTCAAGCAGAACGACTTTCGGCTTGTGTTCCCTGGCCTCTTCTTCGGTCATTCGGGCGTAGGTAATGACGATGATGCGGTCGCCCACATTAGTCAGGCGCGCGGCCGGGCCGTTCATGCACACTTCCCTGTCGCCCCACTTTCCCGGTATGGTGTACGTATCCAGGCGCGATCCGTTGTTGATGTTGACCACCTGTACTTTTTCATAGACACGGATCCCGGCCATTTCCAGAAGCTCCGGATCAATGGTGATGCTCCCCTCGTAATACAGGTCGGCCTGTGTTACGGTCAGTGGATGAAGTTTGGCTTTGAACATTTCAAGCATCATGGTTCAGCAAATCTTTGTATGTAAAAAGTACGTTGTCGATCAACCTGGTTTTCCCAAGTCGGGCCGCAATGGCAATCACATAGAGTCGTCCTTGCTCAATGACATCGGTGGGCTGAAGATCGGGTGTGGTTACCAGTGAAAAATACTCAACATGGAAACCATTTTCACCTAAACGGTTTATTTCTTCTGAAATTATGGCCGGGTCGATTTCCTCAGCGGTTTTGCCGGCGTTGGTTGATGCCGCATCTGTACTGTCTGTCACGGGCGGCTGGCATTTGTCCTCAAGATGCTGCCGGAAACGCTGCAGGGTTTCAAACAGCATCGGGGCGGTTTTCCGTTCTTCCGGAGTCAGATAGGCATTCCGGCTGCTCTGTGCCAGCCCATCCGGTTCGCGTCGGGTAGGGCCCATCAGGATTTCCACCGGGAGGTCCAGCTCTTCCGCCATCTGCCGGATCACGAACCATTGCTGGATGTCTTTCTGCCCGAACACGGCCACATCGGGCTGGACAATGTTGAACAGCTTGTTCACTACCTGCAAAACACCTTCGAAATGTCCCGGCCGAACCGGTCCGCAGAGATGTTCCGTGATTTTGCTTATCCGGAACGTGACAACATGGTGACGCGCTTCTCCTGCGGTTCCGTACATTTCCGTGAAACCGGGGGCAAAAACGAGCGATACGCCTTCCTTGAGGCAATGGTCCAGGTCGCTTTTCAGGGTTCGCGGATACTGTTCGTAGTCTTCACCCGGCCCGAACTGGGTCGGGTTGACAAACACGGATACCACCACATGATCGGCGTGCTGCCGTGCCTGCCGGATGAGGGAAAGGTGTCCGTCATGCAGGGCGCCCATCGTCGGCACAAGTGCCACACGATGCCCCTTCCTGCGCCACGCGGAAACCATGTGGCGCACTTCTTCTTTTTTGTGTGCTAATTTCAATAGTAGTCTATGAAACGTGCGGATCCACCAAAGAAAACCGCACTGTTTTGTTGCAAAATACCGTCTTTACAGTGCTCTGTTCACGTCAAAACTTTCCAGGAGTTCTTTCACTCTCTGCACGAATGCGCCACCCATGGCGCCGTCAATAATACGATGATCGTAACTCATGCTCAGGTAAACCATGTGCCGGATGGCAATGGTATCACTGCCGTCCACTTCCATCACAACGGGACGTTTCTGGATGACGCCCGTCCCGAAGATGGCTACCTGCGGCTGGTTGATGATCGGGGTTCCCATCAGGTTGCCGACGCTTCCGTAATTGGTAAAAGTAAAGGTTCCGCCCACCAGGTCATCCGGGGAAAGCTGCTTGCTGCGGGCTTTCCCGGCGAGTTCATGTGTTTTTCGGGCAAGGCCCTGCAGGTTCATTTCACCGGCGTTCTTGATGACGGGCACTACCAGTCCGCCCGTTCCGGCTTCCCCGAGCGCCACCGCAATGCCGTAGTTGATGCTCCGCTTCAGCAGGATCTGGTCACCGTCCACCGAGCTGTTGATCAGCGGAAACTCGCGTATCGCCTGAATGGTGGCTTCTACAAAGAACGGTGTGAACGTAAGTTTGAATCCGTTTTCCTTATGGAATCTGTCCTTGTGCCTGTCACGGTACTGCACCAATCGGGTAACATCGGCCTCGCCAAACGTGGTTACATGGGCCGAAGTCTGTTTGGAACGGATCATATGCTCGGATATCACCTTGCGCATGCGATCCATTTTAATGATCTCCACATCCTCACCCGGCCATTTAGTCGTCCTGGCGGGGGTGCTGATTTTACGGGCCTCACCGGTCTGGCCCGGCTTTCTCAGTCCGGCCCCCTCTCCTCCCGCTTTCGCGGCCTCAGGTTTTGATTTTCCGGATTTCACATATTCCAGCACATCCTGCTTGGTGACCCGTCCCTGGCTTCCACTGCCTTCAATGGACTCCAGTTCTTCCCGGGACAAGCCCTCTTCGCGGGCAATGGCACGCACCAGCGGCGAAAAGAAGCGGCCATCGGATCCCTTGCGCTGCGGTGGAGTGCCACTTTCCGCAGAGTCCGTGGCAGCGGGCTCCGGTTTTTTCTCCTGCCCGTTCTCTTTCTTGCTCTCCTTAGTGCCCCCCTCCTCAGGTTTCGCCGGCTTCTCACTGCGTTCTTTTACCTTTTTTTCATCCGGTTCACCCGGTTCATCCGAAATTTCTTCCCCAGCTTCCCCGGAAACCGTGTCTGCTTCCTCCGATGTTACTTCAGCTCCATCCTGTCGGGCGCTCTCGTCCTCCACGCCGCTATCGGTCCCGGATTCTTCCTCGTCAGCGGGCTCTTTCTCCTTCTTTGAACCTGCCTTCCCCGCCGCATCTGCAGCAGCATCGGGATCGGTTTCCAGGATGGCTATGGGTTTGCCCACTTCCACCGTCTCCCCCTCTTCCACCAGGATTTCCACCAGGATGCCGGCCTCGGGCGCCGGCACTTCCGAATCCACCTTGTCCGTGGCAATTTCAAGCAGGGTTTCATCCTGCTCCACTTTGTCGCCGATTTTCTTGGACCATTCGACAACCGTCCCTTCCATGATCGATTCGCCCATCTTGGGCATGGTTATCTCAATACGTGCCATCTTGGTTTTTTTCAGGTGGTTAAAAGGTGATTTGCATCCATTATTTCAAGATATGAAGCCCGCCATTTAAACGGGGCGTAAAATACTCAAAATCGAGCACATTTTCACCCCGGCACATTGCCACCAGGGTGGATTTTCGTGCGGTCGCGCTTTCATCGCCGGGTTTCCGTGTTCTTCATCACCGGGTTTCCATGTTCCCGGCCTCAACCGATGCCGCCAGCGCCTGATCGATATCCAGCCAGATATCATCGGGATGTTCGAGCCCGATCGAAAGCCGGATCAGGTTGCCGGGTGTGGCCGTGCCTTCGTATTCACTGGTCTTCCGGTGCTCCCAGGTGGTTTCCACTCCCCCCAGGCTCGTGGCGGGTATGATGATCCGGCTGGATGATACCACGCGCAATGCGACGGTATCATTGCCCTTGACCTCGAATGAGATCATGGCGCCGGGCAGGTCCATCTGAGCGTCGGCGGTCTCCCTGCCGGGATGCCCGGCATGGCCCGGATAGTGCACTTTTCCCACGGCTGGATGCGCGGCCAGCTTTCCGGCGATCTGTGCGGCGCCGGAGCACTGCGTGCGGACCCGAACGTACAGGGTTTTGAGACTTCGCAGCATCAGCCAGCAGTCAAACGGCGAGGGGACCGCACCGGCCTGGCGCTGCACCGACTGCAGACGCCCGAAATGTTCCCGCATATTCCCGCCGCCGCGAAGCACCAGGACGCCTCCCAGCACATCACTGTGTCCCCCCAGGTATTTTGTCGTGGAATAGAGCACCATATCGGCCCCCAGCTCCAGGGGACGCTGTATGACCGGGGTGCACCAGGTATTGTCCACCACCGAAATCCATCCACGTTCCGAGGCCAGACCGGCAAGCTTTCTGATGTCACTGATCCGAAGCATCGGGTTGGACGGGGTCTCTAACCACAGCATCCGGGTGCGTACGGTGGCAGCTGCTTCGACGGCCTCCGGCCGGGTCATATCCACAAAATCGAAGGTGAGGCCCCAGCGCGCGTACTGGTCACGGATCAGGTTGCGCACGCCGTGGTACAGGTCGTCCGGCAGCAGCACATGATCTCCGGGATCGAGGATGTGGAATGCGGCCTGCACCGCGGCCATCCCCGATGAAAAAGCCAGCGCATGATCGCCGCACTCCAAAGAGGCCAGCGTCGCTTCGAGCCGGGACCGGTTGGGGTTGTCGAGACGGGTGTAGCTCCACTCGTCAGCCGAGAGGCCCTGTTCGGGATGACGGAACACGGTGGATGGGGCCCAGGAGGCCACAACGGGTTCTCCGGGAGCTTCGGGATGCCAGCCGTCGTGCAATGCCCGGGTTTCGGGTCGCAATCTACTGAGTGGGTTGCTGTTGCTTTGTGATTCCGTAGTGCTCATATTATGTGATTCGTAACGCGTTTCAGTGTAACAGGCGGACGTGCCATTTCATTCACCGGGTAACGCCGTTGGACAGGCATGCACCGAGGATCGCAGGGAACCGGAGCTGAAGCGAAACAGAACGGCAGGGACCGGCCCGCATCGCAGTGCCATCGTGACGCCGGGTAAAATAGCGATATTCGTTTGCTTTTTTGCGGCCTTGCTCGTTTTTTGTGGCATCCACTTCACCAACACCACCAACCTATGCTAAATTATATTTGGGCTGGACTGATCATCATCAGTCTCATCTTTGCCGTGACCCAGGATATTATGGATCTGGTTCAGGACCCCTACCAGAACGGCAAGGAGCACAGCATCGAAATTATTTTCCCCGAGAACGGGGATCCGGACAAGCGGCAGAATGTCCGTTTCCGGATAAAGGGACATGAGGGAACGTTTGAAGCCGCGTGGCGCCCCTATGAAGACAATCCTGAAATGATCATCAGCGTGGATGAGGACATGCCGGAGCTCTGGCTCGACATTGCCCGGGACCAGGATTCCCCCATTGAGGATGAACTGCTTGCGGAGGTAGTCGCATTTGACCGGGCAACCCGGCAGGCTGAGATCGTGCTTCCGGAAGTCTACTATGTCAAGCTCAACGCCATAGCTACGGCGGCGTTCAACATGGCCGAGTTTGCCGTCACACTGGCCATCGGGCTGGTCGGCATCATGGCCCTGTGGCTGGGACTAATGAAAATTGCCGAGAAAAGCGGCCTTATGTATCTGCTGGTCAAAGCGGTGCAGCCGTTCATGCGCTTTCTGTTCCCCAACGTGCCCAGAGGCCATGCCGCCCATGGCGTGATCAGCCTGAACATGGCTGCCAACATGCTTGGTCTTGGCAATGCGGCTACGCCACTGGGCATCAAGGCGATGGAGGAACTCCAGAAGCTCAATCCCAGCAAAAACAGGGCCAGCAACGCCCAGTGCATGCTGCTCACCGTCAACACGGCCAGCATTCAGCTGCTGCCGCCTGCAACACTTGTTGCACTTATCGGGACCGGCGTGAACGAGCTGATGATCAGCATCCTGATCGTGACGTTCATTTCCCTTGTGGTCGGTATAACCGCTGCCAAGATCTACGAGCGGTTCCATCCCGAAGACGAGCACGACGAAAACATTCCCGATGACCAAAAAAGAGAGGACTGATCCATGAGAACCATTGCTTCATTTATTCTCCCCCTGATCATTGTACTAATTCCCTTGTACGGGTTGATCAAGAAAGTCCATGTCTATGAGGTCTTTGTGGACGGGGCCAAGGAAGGCTTCCATATTGCGGTGCGCATCATCCCCTATCTGGTGGCCATCCTGTTTGCGATTGGCATGTTCCGCGAGAGCGGGGCCATGGAGTTCTTCATGATGGCTCTTGCGCCCGTGCTCGGGTTCGTCGGTTTTCCGGTGGAACTGGTGCCGATGGCCATATTCCGCCCGCTCACCGGAAGCGGGTCGGTCGGAGTGCTGGCGGAAATGATCGCCACTTATGGTGAGGATGCCCTTGTCGTAAAAATGGCGGCAACCATGTTCGGGTCCACCGAGACCACCTTCTACGTGATTGCCGTTTACTTTGGCGCCATCAGCATCCGCCAGGTGAAGTACTCCGTGCAGACCGGGCTGATAGCGGATCTTGCGGGTATCATCACTTCCGTAATTGTTGTGCGGATCCTGTTCGGGTGATTGTGCCGGTTCGGGTGTCTTTATGCGGCCGGATCAGTAGCTGAGGCCGTGTCCAACCGGAAAGTTGCTGCCGAGTGAGACGGGAAGCTGTCCCCCGGGCTGCACGCCGAAGAGCATATCCACGGCTGCTTCCCATACCACCGGTGTCGGCGTGGCGTCCGGCCAGCGGTCCAGCGAATAGGTGGCCACGAAAGCGGGCACCATGGGTATTGAAACAAGGTCATAGGGCAGTCCCAGTGCCACCACGGCCATGGGTTTGCCCATGATGGCAAGCGCTTCGGCAAGCTTTGCCTGTCCCTCGGGGAGCTCGCTCCAGGAGTAGGTGAACAGGAGGATGCGGTCGGCCTCCTCCGCTTTTCTTATTGCCTCCAGAATGGCTTCGGGAGTGGGATCGTTTTCGGTCGGGTAGCGACCATAGTCCCACATGATCACCTCGCCGCCGCCGGCTTCGCGCACCAGATCGGCCAGTTCTTGCGTGTAGGCGACTCCGGCGACCAGTGTGGTGAGTTCTGCGTCGCGATCAAACGGAAGGATCTGCTGGTTGCGGACCAGGGTTATGGATTTCGCGGCGATGTCTCGGGCGATCCGGCGGTGTTCGGGATCGGTGGTCACCTCGAGGGCGCGCGCCGGATCCGGGGAGGAGAATCCGTGATGGAGTCCGTATTTATGCTTGATCCTGAGGATGCGGAGCACCGATTCATTCAGCCGCTCTTCCGTGATTTCGCCATCAACATAGGCCTGGTAGAGCGCTTCGAACGTCTCTGCCTGCTGCTGTTCCGTACCGGTGGCCATGATGATGTCGGCGCCGGCCTGTACCGCCATGACCGCGGCTTCCCCTGCACCCCAGTTGTGATCGATAGCGTGCATGCTCATGGCATCGGTCACGATGATCCCTTCGAATCCCATCTCCTCCCGCAGCAGCCCGGTGAGTGCCTGGCGGGACAGGGTGGCGGGCACGGTTGGATCGATAGCTTCAATGATCACGTGTGCGGACATCACCGCATCGGCTCCGGCGTCAAAAGCGGCCTGGAACGGCGGCAGGTGGGTTTCGCGAAGTGTCTCCAGTCCGTAGGCAACCGTGGACAGGTCGTAGTGCGAGTCAAAATCCGTATCGCCGTGCCCCGGGAAGTGCTTGGGCGTGGCCAGCACGCCGTGCTCCTGGCTGCCGCGTATCATGGCGCGGCTCATCTCCGACACCAACGTGTGCCGTTCTCCGAAAGAGCGCACCCCGATGACGGGGTTTCTGGGGTTGACGTTGACATCGACCACGGGGGAGTAGCTCCAGTTGAAGCCGGTGGCCAGCGCTTCCATGGCGGTGATACGTCCCTGCTCGTAAGCCGCTTCGGGGTCGCCGGTTGCGGCAATGCCCATCTGCCGAGGGAAAACCGTCGCTTCCGTCGGAATTCGCTGCGCAACACCGTATTCCAGATCAGCCGATATGAACAGCGGCACGCCGGCATTGCTCTCCATGGACCATTCCTGCAGTTTCTTGTTGAACCGGGCCATGGTCTCTGACCGGCCCCAGTTGTAGATGATTACCGATCCGGCATGGTATTCGGTGACCATGCGGCGCATATGGTCAAGCTGACGCTTCGACGGAGGGCCATAGGCATCCTCCGGAAAGGTCAGACCGGATTCCCACGTGGTGGTCGCCATCACAAGCTGACCGATTTTCTGTCGGTCCGTCATATCTGAGAGCACGTTTTCGGCCCAGGTTTCGGGTTCAAGCGCGGCCACGGGGGCGTTGCGTTCACAACCCAGGTTCGGAAGGGAAATTCCCATGGCAAACAGGATTGAAATGATAAGCAGTCGGAATGGAATATTCATAGTTGTCCCTGAATTAATGGTTTTTAAAGCGGCTGACCGGATAACTTTCCGGACACGTCAAAGAACGGGGAAGGAGCCGGACCGGATGGCCCGGGATCACCCACCGGACCGGATGGCCCGGATACGCTGGAGTACCGGTGGATGCGAATAATGCAGGAATACGTGAAACGGATGGGGGGTAAGATTGGAAAGGTTGTCGGCAGAAAGCTTTTTCAGCACGGACACCATGTTTTCCGGGTTGCCGGTGGTATCGGCAGCGAAGCGGTCCGCTTCAAACTCGTGCTTTCGCGATACGACCTGCATGATGACGGACAGGACCATTTCAATGGGCGAATACAGCAGACCGAAAAATACCAATCCCGCGTAAACGGAAATGTGTTCCATGAAAAAGGCCTCATGAAGCCCCGGAACGCGGATAAACAGCGACAGCAGAAAGAGCATCACCCCGGTGTGCAGCATGCTGACGATCATGTTTTTGGGGATGTGTTTTTTCTTGTAGTGTCCGACCTCATGGGCCAGTACGGCTACCAGTTCCGGAACCGAGTGGTTTTCGATCAGTGTGTCGAACAGCGCGATGCGCTTGTTCCTGCCAAATCCGGTGAAGAACGCGTTGGATTTGCTGGAGCGGCGCGATCCGTCAATTTTATAGATACCGCGCAGAGGAAACGAGACCTTTTCGGCGTAATCAAGAATGGCCTGCTTCAGTTCACCGTCTTCCAGCGGCGTGAATTTGTTGAAGAGCGGCATGATCCAGGTGGGGGCAATGAACTGCACAAAAAGCGTAAACAGGATAACCACAGCCCACGCGTACAACCAGGCGATGGCGCCGAGATATTCGAAGATACCGATCACACCGGCCAGCAGCGGTCCGCCCAGGAGCATGGTCAGCATGAGCCCCTTCAGCCTGTCGGTGAGGAATGTTGCCGGCATTGTCTTGTTGAATCCGAACCGTTCCTCAATAACAAAAGTGGAATAGATGGAAAAAGGGAGTGAGATAATGGTTTGGGCGAGGATCAGTATCCCGACAAACATCAGTCCGGTCACTATGGTCCCATAACCGAATTCGCGCACGAACTGGTCCACCCAATTGAACCCTCCGGCAAACCAGAAGACAAGGAGGACAACAATGCTGAATGTTGATGTCAGGAGGCCGAACCGGGTGCGGACCCGGTTGTACTCCTGTGCCTTGCGGTATTTCTCCTCGTCGAAGACATCCTTGAATTCATCGGGAAGAGGTTTTTGTAATGCCCGGAGATTCAGCAGATCCGAGATCAGGTTCAGAACATAGTTGACTGCCAAAGCAAGCAGTATAATGACAGCGTAGATATTCATTGCCTAATTGATTGCCTGATCCGTTTCCTTGTGCATTGCTTCATTCACTGGCTGCCTTCGTGAATCAGTCTCCTCCGAGGATGTTTTTGACTTTTGACCAGAAGCCTTTCTTTTTGTCGACGGCTTTGTTCACCTTCTTCATGTCGGGTGAGGTGATGTTCTCGAAGAGTTCCCTGCGTTCGGTCTCTTTGCGCGACATTTCTTTTTTGGATGCATCCGACGGCTGGCCGGAAGGCCCTTTGCCGCGACCTCGGCCGCTGCGCGGACCCTTACGCTGTGCTGCTTTGCCCTGGCGGCGGGAGTCATCCTCACCGCCGGTTTTTTCATCACGGCGCTGCTGAGGTTTTCTGCCCCGGCCACGACCCCGTCCACGTCCACCGGATTTCTGCTGCCTGGAATCTTCTTTACGGCCGGAATCATCTTTTTGTTCCGGCCCTTTGTCCTCCGGCTTTTTGTCTGAGCCCTTGTCATCGCGGGCGGCTTTTCCCTGAGCCTGTTTGCCGGATGGCTGCTGTTCGTCAGTGCGGGTTTCCTGGTCCTGACCCTGTCGTTTGCCGGTCCGTTTCCGGCCGCCCGGCCGTTTCCTGCCACGGCGGCGTTTGGGCCGTTCATCTTGCGGCTGATCCGTTTCCGGTTTTTCGGGATCCTGTTTTTCAGCGGCCTGTTCCCGTGGATCCTGTTTTTCTGTATCCTGAGAATCCTTCTTTTGCCGGGATGGTGCTTTCTGTTCCCTTTCCTTGCCTTTTTCCTGCTGTTTCCGGCCGTCGGTTTTTCCGCCACCGCCAAGTTCGGGAACTTCCAGCTTGTTGATTTCGGACTTCATGGCGCGGATGATGTTCTCCATGTAGCGGCGATCCTGGCCTGACACCAGTGTGATGGCATCGCCTTTGGCCTCGGCACGGGCCGTGCGGCCGATGCGGTGGACATAATCCTCCACATCGTGGGGGACACTGAAGTTGATGATATGCGAAATGCCATCCACATCAATTCCCCGGGACATGACATCGGTGGCGACAATGATCCGGTATTCCCCTTTACGAAAACTTTCCAGGGCCTTCTCCCGCTCTGCCTGTGTCCGGTCACCATGGATGCTGGTCACACTGGCTCCCTTTTTCCCGAGTTCCCGGGTCAGCTTGTCGACGGCCCGTTTGGTGGACATGAAGATGATGGCCGAATTCCACTGCTCTTTTTCATAAAGGTGGAGCACGAGGGGCAGCTTGTCCCGCTCTTCGACGTAATACATCCCCTGGGTGACGCCTTCGGCCGCCATGTTGGGCGGGGCCATGTTCACCCGTTCCGGATTGTTCATCATCTTCCTGGCCAGCTGTTCGATTTTCGGCGGGATGGTGGCCGAAAACAGCAGTGTCTGGCGTTCCTTTGGCAGTTTGCTTACGATCTGCGTAATGTCGGGGATGAAGCCCATATCCAGCATCCGGTCGGCTTCGTCGAGGATCAGAAAGTCAAGATTGCTGAAGTCGATATCATGTATTCTGATATGATCGAGCAGTCTGCCGGGCGTGGCAACAATGATGTTTGTACCCCGGTTGAGCGCTTTTTCCTGACGCGACCAATCGTCGCCGCCATAAACTTTTGCGGTTGAAAGACCGGTGTGATAGCCGATTGCAAAAAAGGCTTCGTCGACCTGACTGGCAAGCTCTCGGGTGGGTGTTATCACCAGTGCGCGAATGCCTTCCTTCTTGTTCTTTTTCTTTTCAAGAAGATTGTGCAGGATCGGGATGGCAAACGCCGCTGTCTTGCCGGTGCCTGTCTGTGCAGAGGCCAGAACATCCCGGCCTTCCATGATCAGTGGAATACACGCTTCCTGGATCGGGGTGGGCTTTTCAAAACCCATGTCCCTCAACCCGTCTAATACCTCATCCTGGAGGTTGAATCTATCAAATGACAAAATATATAGTAAGTTTAAAAAAAGTGGCTTATCTCTGTACAATAAGCGATTTATTCAATCAAGGTAATATACAAAAAAATGCCGTCAAACGTAAGTGCTTCGGTGCGATGGCGGTGCCACAAGTTCTTTTGAAACGGCAATGGGATGCTTTTTATAACGAAGCAGCGCCCATGTCATTGCTATCAGCAGCAAAACACCTATGACGCCCAGGATGCCGCCTTCGGGACCAAATCTTCCGCCGGTCCAGATTTCCGGACCGGTCGCCTCCAGTTGAAGTACGGATTGCCGAAACCGGATGCCGCTCACCGGCAAGCCGTACAAGGCTCCCTGGATGACATTCCAGGCAAAATGGAGCCCGACCGAAAGTCCCAGTTGTCCGGTTACCACATAAGGCAGCGCCAGCATGACACCCGCCAGGAAAATCACGACGATTCCAAGCAAAGTGATATTCGGATTTCCAATATGCAAAAAACCAAAGGCGAGTGACGAAATAGCGATGGCGATGATCCCGGCGGCATTTCGATTTTGGCCGGTGAAAAAACCTTCTGTAAGGTTCCTGAGCTGGTATCCGCGCGACCAGAGCTCCTCGTAAAAGCCTACAACGGCCATGGTCAGCACATATCCACCGAGCATTGCAACGAAATTTCGTTGCGAGGAACGGTTCCAGCCGAAGCCGGTGAATTCAATCCATCCCATCAGCCACTGGAAGAGGACGATAAGCGACATCACGAGGGTTGCCATCAGGAATCCGGCCAGGCAGTCCCGCCACCATTGCGCATCCACCCGGAGTCCGAAATCCTGGATGGGGCGCTTGTCAAATGCCATTCCGGCTATCCAGACGGACAGGGTGGCGGCCATGCCAAAAGCGATGATCTGCATGTTCTGTCCGCCAAATTGCGAGGCGATGAGCGAAAGGGGGATGTAGAGCAGCACGGCCAGGACAAGCTGCATGAGAAGCCGCCATCCGGCGCGGATTCGGCCATCCGGTGAGACGAATATGGTATTGAACAAATCCATGATGCAATCAATCAATTAAAAAAAATGGTGTATCTTGCCGACCTGAGAACGACACTCTGACGGTGAAGGTTTACCGTATTGGATACACTAACTTTTTGTTACCACAGAACGAATCTGTCATCATGTGCGGAAGATACACGCTTTATTCGGATAAAAAAGCCATCGAGAACCGGTTTGAGGTTGCCGTTGCGGACGAAGATCTTATCAGTCCGGACTACAATGCGGCGCCGGGCACGGTGCGTCCCGTAGTTCTTATCAAGGGCACGCAGGATCGTGCTCTTGGGGCACTTAAATGGGGTTTGGTCCCGCCATTTGTCAAGGACCTTTCCGACTGGAAGCCCCTGATCAATGCCCGCAGTGAGACCGTAAACGAAAAGCCCTCTTTCCGCAAGGCATTTCAGAGAAAGCGTTGCATTGTGCCTGCCAATGGCTTTTACGAGTGGAAGGACTTTGGAGGCGGCAGGAAGATCCCCTTTTATATTCGCCTGCTCGATCAGGATCTGTTCGGCATGGCCGGCATCCATGATACGCATACGGACGAGGATGGAAACGAGCTGCACACGTTTGCGATTCTGACGACGGAAGCCAATGAGCTTATGCAGCCGCTGCACGACCGCATGCCGGTAATCCTTCGTGAGGATGACTACAATGTCTGGTTGAACCCGGTACAACCCAGGCCTGAGATGCTGCAGTCGCTGCTAACCCCCTATCCAACTGAAAACATGTCCACATTCAAGGTGAGCACGGATGTCAACAGTGTCCGGAACAACGGGCCGGAGCTGATAAATCCGAAATTGAAGTAGCGGCGAGGGAGTCAGGACAAAAAACACTTTCTCCATCCCGGGTAACAACCCGGTGCTGCATTGCGAAACGGAGACGCGTGCTGCTGTGCCCGATTACTCTTCGGGAAATGGCTCCGGTGACTGTTCCTGGGGCGGGAGAGCCGGAGGTGTTTCAGCCGGTGTGCCGAAGTCCTGCTCTGTCTGAACCGGTGCGGCCCTGTCCTGGATGGTGCTTTGCGTCACGGCTTCATGATCGATGAAAAAGTTCGCGAGCACGCAAAGGGTAAGGAAGAGCGTAGCCAGAACGGTGGTCGCTTTGGAGAGAAAATCAGCAGTTCTGCGTGCGCCCATCATATTGCCGCCACCGCCGATGCCACCGCCGCCGGCGATGCCGCCGGACAGGCCTTGTCCCTGCCCGCTCTGGAGCAACACCACGATGACCATCAGAAATGCGATGATCGTAATGAGAATGATAGTCAGTGTATAAAGCATGATTTTGTCGCTACTATTGTCGTGATAAGATTTGTAAATTACCGAATTATCGTATCATTTCAAACTTCCGCTCGTGTAAAAAATAACGGCCGCGCCGCTTCAAGATTATGATGCAGGAGGATGTTCATATTGTAGACCAGATCACCCAGTCCATCGCCGACATGGCGAACATGGGGCACGGGTTCACAAAGAACCTGATTTTTACGGTGGTCCTGATCTTTGCTTTCTGGCTGATCCGGACAGTCATCATGCGCATTGTCTACCGGCAGACCGAAGATCCCGAGCTCCACTACAAGTGGCGAAAATACCTCACAAGGGCACTTTTTTTTATTGCCGTACTGATACTGGGCCGCAGGTGGTTCGAAGGATTCCAGTCCGTAGCTACGTTTCTGGGCCTTGTTTCAGCAGCCCTTGTCATTGCCCTGAAGGATTCGGTGGCTGACCTTGCCGGCTGGCTCTTTCTGCTCTGGCGCAAGCCGTTCGAGCTGGGCGACCGTATCGAGATCGCCGGCATCCAGGGTGATGTCATTGACCAGCGCATCTTCAAATTCACCCTGATGGAGATCGGCAACTGGGTGGATGCGGATCAGAGCACCGGACGGGTGATCCACATTCCCAACCACAAGGTCTTCACGGAAAACATCGGGAACTACACTGCCGATTTTCAGTTCATATGGAACGAAATCCCGGTTCGCATCAGTCTGGAAAGTGACTGGAAAAAGGCAAAGAAATTGTTGCAGGAGATTGCCGACCGGCACTCGGCCAACATATCGGATCAGGCCAAGCAGCAGCTGCGCAGCGCCAACCGCTCCTACCTGATCACCTACCGCATCCTGACCCCAACGGTTTACACCTATGTCAAGGATTTCGGTATTGTGCTCACCATCCGCTATCTGACCAATCCGCGCACCCGCCGCGGCACCGAGCAGCAAATCTGGGAGGAGGTGCTCAACGAATTTTCAAGCCAAGAGGATATCTCCTTTGCTTATCCGACCATCCGCTACTATGACCGGTCGCGCGAGGGATATACGGGTTGGGGAATGCCGGATGAGGGGAGCGGGTCGCAAAACACGGCATCGGGCCGTGATGATACTGGTCCCCCGGCACCTGGCGACGTCCCGCCGCACCTGACCTCACCGGACCGGTCAACCTGATGCGCTTGACCACCATTTGATAACCGATTGATAACCGACGCCCGGAACAAACGAATTCATTGACGCAATCCGGCCGATGCCATTTTCGAAAAACAAGGATATCCCAGCACTGCCCGACGCTTTTGTGCGGAGGATCCGGGAGCAGTTTCCCGATGAACACAGGGCATTCACATCGGCTCTGGACCAAGCGCCCCGTACTTCCATCCGACTTAATCCGCACAAATGGGGGCAGATACGCAAACGGCCCGATCCGCCGGGCGAGCCCGTTCCCTGGTCGCTGAACGGCCGCTTTTTGAAGGAACGCCCTTCTTTTACCCATGACCCGCTTTTCCACGCCGGCTGCTATTATGTCCAGGAGGCTAGCTCCATGTTCCTGGAACGTGTCCTGGCCGGACCCGGATCCGTCTTGCAAACCGCACCTGCTGCCAACGGTCCGGCCGACACCGTCGACAGGCGATCCGGCGATCTGCCTGCATCCAAATCCACCAAAGCTCCCTCAGCCATATTGGATGCCTGCGCCTCGCCGGGCGGCAAGACAACGCTTCTGGCGTCCCTTTTTCCAGATGCCCTGATCGTGGCCAACGAAGTAATCCGGTCCCGGGTGCCGCCCCTTATGGAAAACAGCATCAAGTGGGGAACCGGAAATATCGTAGTCACTCAAAACGATCCGTCACATTTCAGCGGCCTTCCAGGTTTTTTTGATGTCATTCTGACCGATGCCCCATGCTCGGGCGAGGGCCTCTTCCGCAAAAACCCGGCAGCACGACTGGAGTGGACGCCCGAAAACGCCCGGCACTGCTCACTGCGACAGAGATCGATCCTTGCCGGCCTCTGGCCTTCCCTGAGTCCCGGCGGAATTCTCATCTACACCACCTGCACGTTCAACCCCGAAGAGAACGAACGCAATATCGCCTGGTTGCTGGAGCAGACAGGCGGGGAGTGCGTTCGGGTGGATGCGGCAGGAGGAAAGGAACCGCATTTGAAGTCGGAATCCGATAACAGGACAGGCCTCGATCACTCCCATGACGCAATGCAAGAAAAGAGCCCCATACAAGAGTTTACACGGAGTCGCGTCACCGGATACGGGTTTTATCCGCATCAAACACCCGGCGAGGGTTTCTTTCTGAGCGTAATACGAAAGCCGGACCTGTTGACGCAGGAAAATAAATATTTCATGGATGCAAGCTCAAATAAACCGTTTTCTTTTCATACCCATGACGCAAAAAAATCTATAAAAGGTCCTGGCTCAGAAATCCATCCGGAATCCGGTCGCGCCCGTCCACGCAAGCGCGGAAGTTACCGCAGGACTTCCGCGGGGTCACCGCCCAGGTCCTCTGCGGCCAGGCTGTCCGGCGGACCCGAGCTGCTGACACCCGAAGCAGCCATACTGGATCAGACCGCTGACTGGTTCACCGGCGAGCCGTTCACATGGTATCGACTTGGCGAACGCCTTTTCCGCATCCGGGCCGCCCACTTCCCCCTGTTGCAGCATCTTTCTCAGGTGCTTTCCGTTCGCCATGCCGGTACCGAAGCGGGACGCATAGTGCACAACGCGGTCATTCCCGTAGCAGCGGCTGCCTTCGACATCCACCTGAACCCCTCCGCTTTCCCATCCATCAACGTATCCACCGACGACGCGCTGCGTTTCCTCCGCCGGGAGAATCTGCCTGTGCCGGCGGGAGCCCCCGCGGGATGGCATCTTGTTGCCTATGAGGGACTGCCGCTCGGGTGGACCAAGAACGTCGGGCGCCGCATGAACAACTACTATCCGGCTGAATGGCGTATCCGCAAGTAATTCCTTATCTTCAGCCCTTTCGCCTTTCAGACTTTTTCACCCGGACATACGTTTCCATCAGCAACCGGATAGCTGCAATTATCATCCGCAACAGAATATTTATAATAATCTCCTGCAACATCCATGCAAACACGCCTTCCCCGTATCTTTGTCGACACCCTCGGCTGCTCTAAGAACCAGGTTGATTCAGAAGTCTTCATCGCCCAGGCCCGTGCCAACGAATTTGAAGTGGTGACGGACATTACAGCGGCCAACGTGCTGGTGATCAACACCTGCGGATTCATCGAAGATGCCAAGCAGGAGTCGATCGATCACATATTGCAGGGCGTGGACTTGAAAAAACAGGGCAAACTTGAGCGACTGCTGGTGATGGGATGCCTGTCGGACCGTTACCTGAACGACTTGCGCGCGGACATTCCGGAAGTGGACAAGTATTTTGGAAGCAGCCACACGTCACTGCCCGAGGTGCTCAAAGAGCTGGGCGGACGGTATCGCAAGGAACTCATTGGTGAGCGGATGCTGACCAATCCATCGCATTACGCCTACCTGAAAATTTCGGAAGGATGTGATCAGAAATGCTCGTTTTGCGCGATACCGATCATGCGGGGCGGACATGTTTCACGTCCGGTCGACGAGTTGCTCATTGAAGCGAACAAACTGAGGGCCAAGGGGGTCCGTGAGCTGGTGCTGATCGGCCAGGACCTTACGTGGTACGGACTCGATCTTTACGGCAGGCGGACGCTGGCCGACCTGCTCAGGCAGTTGTCGGATGTCGGCTTCGAATGGATCCGGCTTCAGTATGCATACCCGACCAAGTTCCCGATGGACATCCTGCCGGTCATCCGCGAGCGCGAGAATATCTGCAAATACCTTGATATGCCGGTGCAGCACGCCAGTACCGACGTGCTGAAATCCATGCGACGCGGCATGAGCGGACCGCGGATGCGGGAGCTGCTCCACCGGATCCGCGAGGAAGTGCCGGGCATCCGCCTGCGGACCACGCTCATCGTCGGCTATCCCGCCGAGACGAAGCAGCATTTCGCGGAGCTGCTCGATTTCGTCCGCGATATCCGTTTTGAACGGCTGGGGTGCTTTGCCTATTCACAGGAAGAAGCCACAACCGCTTTTGACCTGGGGGATCCGGTCCCGGCGGCTGAAAAACAGCGTCGTGTCAGGGAGTTGATGGCCGTCCAGGAGGAAATATCAAAAGAGCACAACGAAGCACTTATTGATCGGGTGCTGCCGGTACTCATCGACCGGATCGAGGACGGAGTTGCTTACGGACGCACGGAGTGGGACACTCCGGAAGTCGACAATGAGGTCATCATCCAGGATGTGGAAGCTGGGTTTTCCACCGGCGACCTGCATGCTGGATCGTTTTACAACGTGCGCATCGTGGATGCTGAGGCGTTTGATTTGTTTGGTGTCATTACCGGGCGCCGTTGACTTCCCTTCCATCCCGTGTGATTGTACGAGCACGAGTGGCGTCCCGTTAAGAATCAGGAACCATCTTTTCCGGATCCGGCAGGCGGAAAGCCATAAAGGATCCTGCCAGCATCATCAATGTAAAGGCGACGATCACGCCCTGCACGCCGATCAGTCCGGCCAAAACGCCAATCAGTGACGATCCAAGGAAAATAATGCCTACCAAGGTATTGCTGACGGCTACATAGAGCGGTCGCTCCTTTTCAGGGGCCGCATCCACAAGATAGGTTTTGCGTCCCATTCGGGTGCCGGCCTGCGCAAAACCGGTGATGAAGATGATGGCTGCGAGCCACCAGGCGGTGTAGCCCAGATCCAGCCACCAGCCGAGTGCCAGGGCAATGACGGCGGCGGCTACACCGATAAGTCCGCCCCATCCCATGGCGCTTTTACTGGAACGGTCGGACATCCGTCCCCAGAAGTAACTGCTGAGGACCATGGCCAGGCTGTTTGCCATGACAAAAAGGCCGAGCCCGGCGAGTCCGGCACCAAGCTCACGGGCGAACAGCGAATAGAACGGCACCACCAGCGGGACCCCGAGCAGCAGGCTGCGGGCGATGATGAAATTCCGAAACCCGCGCTGTTCCGAGAGCAGCCGCCATCCATTCCGTGCTTCTTCGATTGCATTGCGCCCGCCGTCGGTGGCCCCGGCCTCCTCGCGGATCAGTGCAAACAAGGTGGTGGCCACAAACCAGAGCAGGGCGGCAAAAGCGAGCAGTGCAGCGTAAAACATAATGGGCTCATCCTCTCCGGCTGTAAGCGTAAGCCACGCGCCCGCTGCCAGTGCCAGGGCGCCGCCCACTGTTGCGCGTATGGAAAGCAGTGTGCCGCGCTTTCCTTTGGGGATGGTTTTGGCCATCACGTCCTTGTAACTCACGGAGGCCACACCGCTTGCAATGCTGAAGAGGGCAAGTAGCAGCAGAATGCCGATGCCGCCCCAAAGACCGCCGACAAACAGGGTGAGCGGGATCATCAGCAGCAGGGCAAGCGCCTGGACGTACCCGGACGCCACCCAGAAATACTTTCGACGCGGATATTTGCGGATGCGTGATGATACCAACAGTTGAGGCAACAGCGAGCCGCTGCGGTTCAGCGGAACCAGGAACCCGCTCAGCGAGGAGGGTGCTCCCATGGCACTCAGCAGCCAGGGCAGCACAAGTCCCGGACTGGCAATCTGTTCGGCGAGCTTGGTGAGCGCTCCGTTGCCCCCATTCAGGAAGAAGTTGCCGGGCGCCTCCCGGCATGCGCTGTCAGGTATATCGCGGCAGGCACGGTCATCGTCAATGGTTAAAATCTGATATGCCTTTTCAATTGTGTCTTTTTTCCCGGACAAAATGAGTACTGTTTTATTTAATGAGTACTGTTTTATTTATGGAACACCGTGATCAGATCTCTTTTGAGAAATCCAAGTGCAAAGAAACGGTTATGCAATCCCAGGCCGTGACCTTCCTTCAGAAGTTAGCAAATCCTGCCTATAATGTGCTAAGAAGTTGCACTTGTTGTATTATCGGGGTACATACAACCGATACCGATGGCCAATTTGAAATACCGCTTCGTGATATTCGACTATGACAGCATCCTGGCCAAGATGCGGGGATGGACGGCGAGCCGGGGCCTTACCAGCAAAGAAACTTTTGCAAGGCACTTCCCGTTCCGTTTTCTACGAAGCCGGAGTTCAGTGGCCATGAAGCGCCGTACGGCTGACCCACACCATCCACCCAAAAGAACATGAAAATACTACTCACCGGCGTTACCGGCTACATCGGGAAGCGATTGCTGCCCGTACTGGTTGAAAACGGCCACACTGTCATCTGCTGCGTGCGCGACCGGAGCCGGCTGAACCTTGGGCGGGACCTGGCGTCGAAAGTTTCGGTAGTGGAGGCGGATTTCCTGGATCCGGACAGCCTGTCAGCCATCCCTGAGGACATTGACGGGGCATACTACCTGGTGCATTCCATGTCATCCCATTCCGGTGATTTTGAGGATATGGAGCGCAAATCGGCGGAACATTTCCGTGACCGCATGAACCGGACGCAGGTCCGGCATGTGATCTACCTGAGCGGCATCATCAATGACAAGAACCTGTCGAAGCATCTGGCATCGCGCAAGCAGGTGGAGGATATCCTGGGTTCCGGCCGGTATGCGCTTACGACCATGCGCGCCGGCATCATCATCGGTTCGGGAAGCGCCTCGTTCGAGATCATCCGCGACCTGGTGGAAAAACTGCCGGTGATGATCGCCCCTCGCTGGCTGAAAACACGCTCGCAGCCGATTGCCGTGCGGGATGTGATCTCCTTCCTGGAACGCAGCCTGGGCGACGAGCGGACCTGGAACCGGAATTTCGATATCGGCGGACCGGATGTGCTCACCTACAAGGAGATGCTGATGCAGTACGCGCAGGTACGCGGGCTTCGGCGGGCGATTTTCTCCGTGCCGGTGCTCACGCCCAAACTCTCCTCCTACTGGCTCTATTTTGTCACATCCACTAGCTATTCGCTGGCGGTGAAACTGGTCGACAGCATGAAGGTGGATGTCACCTGTCGCGACAACGACCTGGCGGAGATGCTGGATATCGAGCCCATGCCGTATCCACGGGCCGTATCGCTCGCCTTTGAGAAAATCGAACAGAACGCGATCCTGTCGAGCTGGAAGGACTCCCTCATCAGCGGACGGTTGCGGACGGAACTCGGGCAGCACATCCAGGTACCCAAATTCGGCTGCTTCAAGGACAGAAAAGAGCGACCCATCCATGACAGAACGCGCGTGCGGGGACGTATCTGGTCCATCGGCGGCGATACCGGCTGGTACTATGGCGACTGGCTCTGGGGGATGCGCGGGTTCCTCGACAAACTGTTCGGAGGTGTTGGCCTGCGCCGTGGGCGCACATCGCTGGATGATATCAACACCGGCGACACGCTCGATTTCTGGCGGGTGCTTCTGGCGGACAAGGCCGAGGGACGCCTGCTCCTTTATGCCGAAATGCGCCTGCCCGGCGAGGCCTGGCTGGAGTTTCGCATCGAGGACGACCGGCTTATCCAGGAAGCCACATTTCGTCCGCGCGGGGTCTGGGGCCGCGTTTACTGGTACCTGGTGTTGCCGTTCCACTTTTTCATTTTCAACGGGATGATCAACAAGCTG
>Ga0207421_10002353_pt1 | contig 23477 bp, 20 predicted proteins | sample SodLakKL_010_SED_4_FD_187542 | JGI IMG/M metagenome (GOLD analysis project Ga0207421, IMG submission 187542) | Alkaline sediment microbial communities from Lake Tanatar, Kulunda Steppe, Russia - 8KL_010_SED (SPAdes) (version 2) | ecosystem: Environmental > Aquatic > Non-marine Saline and...
TGGTGAGCCATCACGATTTCCACCAGGTCATTCACCATGGCTTCCAGCAGCAGGAAGCGATTGTCCTCTACGTGGGCGATCACTTCCTTGGTGATGATTTTGTAGTTCAGCGCTTCGTCCACCTGGTCGCCCCGAGCGGCGCTGAGGGCGTCGTAGTCGATGCGGATGTTGATCACCACGTCCTGGCGCTTGCGCTGCTCCTCCTCATTGAACCCAATGAAGGTGCGCAACCGCAGATCCTTGATGTGGATCCGGGAGAGGGGGCGGTTCAGGCCCTCGCTCATGCCGGCCGCCGACGGATCAGCTGCAGGAATTCATTGCGGGTGGACACCGACTCGCGGAAAGTGCCGAGCATCACCGAGGAGCTCATTTCCGCGTTCTGCTTGCTCACGCCGCGCATCATCATGCACATGTGCCGGGCGTCCATCTGCACCGCCACCCCCTTGGCAGCGGTGACCCGCTGCAGGGCCTCGGCCACCTCGCGGGCCAGGTTTTCCTGGATCTGCAGGCGGCGGGCGTACATGTCGACGATGCGGGCGATCTTCGACAGGCCGATCACCCGCCCGTCGGGGATATAGCCCACCTGGGCATGGCCGAAGAATGGCAGCACGTGGTGTTCGCACAGCGAATAGAACTCGATGTCCCGAACAATGACCATTTCGTCATTGTCCGATTCGAACATGGCGTCATTCACCAGTTCGTCCAGCGACTGATGGTAACCCTGGGTGAGAAATTCCATGGCCCGGGCCGCCCGGTAGGGGGTCTTGACCAGGCCTTCGCGTTCCACGTCTTCACCGAGGCCGGTGATGATCTGCGTGAAGTGATGATCCAGATCGGGATTCATCGTCGATCTCCATTCGAGTGGCTTGTCGCCCGTGACGGACGCATGACCGGCCGATATTACACGGGTCTGCGAGCGAGGACAGCAGGGGGCGTGGATTGATGCGATTGTTGGGAGCGATGCGTTGGCTACCCTGGCGCTGGCTGGTGCGGCGCGCTGCCCGGTCCCAGGGCTTTATGGATCCACTGGCGCTGATGGCCCGGTTCCGGCGCTTCAGTCAGCCCTCGGAGGTGGCCGAACCCATCGAGCTGCTGCGGGCCGGCATGGTGTTCCACGCCCGGGGGCTGATCAACACCCGGGTGATTCAGCACAATCTGGACTGGGTCTGGCCCTACTGGATTGAACAGCAGTTCAATCCCCACAGCGCAGCGTTTCTGCCCCGGGCCTTCAGCCTGACCCACATCAATCTCACCCATCGCAACTGGACGGCGGTGGGACAGCCGGATTGCGCCGCGCTGCCGCTGGTGGACCCCCGGGGGCTGCTCACCGGTGTCGAGGACGGCTGGTCCCTGGACGCGTGGATCCTGGCCGACGATGGCACGGCGCTCTACCCGGCGCGTCTGGACCGCGTCGAGCAGTGGCTGGAAGCCGATGACACCGACCTGGTCATCATCACCCGCAGCGAGGCCCAGGGGCTGTCCCTGGAAAGTCGCGCCCGGGTGGTCCGCGACGGCGACCGCCACTGGCTGGAGGCGACGTATCACGCCCGCGGTGATCGCCCGGGGCGGCTGGCCATCGCCCTGCGTCCCTACAATCCCGAGGGCATCAGCTTTGTCCGCGAAGTTCGCGGCGAGCCCGGTGAGGGAGACGGCGACGGCTGGCGCTGGCAGGTTCAGGACGACGAACCCGGCGCCCGCCGGGACGTCATCCACTTTGCCGAGCGCCCGGCGGCGGTGGTGGGCTCGGATTATCGTCACGGCGATGCCGCCCTGGCCGCCGCCCGGGGCGAGGGCGCGCCCCCCGACGCCGATACGCCAATCCGCTGCGACACCGGCCTGGTGACGGCGGTGGCCCTGTACGACCTGTCGAATGCCGGCGAGCGCTCGCTGGCCCTGCGCATGCCGCTGCCTGCCGAGACCACCCAGTCGCGCCCCGAGAGCTGGGCCGAGGCGCTGCAGGGGGTGGCGCGGCTGCAGGTGCCGGATGAGCCGTTGACCCGACTCTATGACGCCGCGCTGCGGACCCTGTTGCAGCACTCCGTGGAGGACATCTATCCGGGGCCCTACACCTATCGGCGCTTTTGGTTCCGGGATGCCGCTTTCATCATTCACGCCATGCTCAACGTCGGCATGGTGGATCGCTCCGGCCGGGCGCTGGCCCACTTTCCCGAGCGTCAGACCCGGGCCACGGGGTATTTCCACAGTCAGGAAGGTGAGTGGGACTCCAACGGTCAGGCCCTGTGGATCCTGGCCCGCTATCACACCCTGACCGGCTCACTGCCGCCGGGGGTTAGACCGGCGGAATGGATCCGGGTGATCCGCCGCGGGGCCGAGTGGGTGGCGCGCAAGCGACTGCCCGCCGGCACCGAGCGTCCCGAGGCGGGGCTGCTGCCGGCGGGCTTCAGCGCCGAGCACCTGGGGCCCAATGATTTCTATTACTGGGACGACGATTGGGCCGTGGGCGGTCTGCGGGCCGCCGCCGGGCTCGCCGAGGCCGAGGGTGAGACCGAACTGGCCGCCAGCATGCGCGAGCAGGCCGACGACCTGCAGGCCAGCATTGACCGCGCCCAGGCGGCGGACGAACAGCGGCTGGGGCATGCCGCGCTGCCGGCTTCGCCCCTGCGGCGCATGGATGCCGGGGCCATCGGCTCCATTGCCCGGGGCTATCCGCTGCAGACGGTGGCACCAGACGACCGCCGGCTGCTGGCCACCGTGGAGTATCTGCTGGACACCCATCAGGTGCACGGTGGTTTCTTTCAGGACATGATCCACTCCGGCGTGAACGCTTATCTGACCCTGCATCTGGCGCAGATTCTGCTGCGGGCCGGCGACTCTCGGGGGCTGGCATTGATCGATGCCGTGGCCGACCTGGCGAGCCCCACCGGCCAGTGGCCCGAGGCCATTCACCCACTGACCCGGGGCGGCTGCATGGGCGATGGTCAGCATGTCTGGGCCGCGGCGGAGTGGGTGGCGATGTTACGCAACGCCTTCTGCCGCGAAGAGGGTGACCAGCTGGTCCTGGGTGGCGGCATCCAGCCCCGATGGCTCATCCCCGGCGAGGTCATCCGCTACGGGCCCACCCCCACGCCCTGGGGCAGCGTCCAGGTCAGCCTGCAGCCGTCCGCCGACGGTGCCCATCGGCTGGAGTGGCGCATTGATGGAAGCGATCCCGGCGGCATTCAGGTGGCCCTGCCGGGCCGGGAACCCCTGGTGCTGGCCGGCGAGGCCCGGTCGGCTCAGCTACCGGAGAGCGGTTCGTGAACATCGTCATGATGACCAATACCTTTACGCCCCACGTCAGTGGCGTGGCCCGTTCGGTGGCGGACTTTACCGAGGCCTACCGCCGCCGGGGGCATCGGGTGCTGGTGGTGGCACCGGAGTTTCCGGACCGGCCCGCCGACGAGCCGGACGTGGTCCGCATTCCCGCCCTTCAGAACTTCAATGGCAGCGACTTTTCGGTGGTGCTGCCGGTGCCCGGGCCACTCAATGACGCGCTGCAGGCTTTCCAGCCCGACATTATTCATGCCCATCAGCCCTTTCTGATCGGCTCCACCGCCCTGCGGGTGGCCCTGGAGCGGGACGCGCCGCTGGTGTTCACCCATCACACCATGTACGAGGCTTACACCCACTACGTGCCTGGTGACTCCGCCGCGTTGCAGCGCTTTGTCGTGGCACTGTCCACCAGCTACGCCAACAGCTGCGACCGGGTGTTCGCGCCCAGCGAGAGCATTGCCCGGGTGCTGAGGGACCGGGGCGTCGATGCGCCCCTGCAGGTGGTGCCCACCGGCATCGACCGGCAGGCGTTTGTCGCCGGCGATGGCCGGCGGGGTCGGCAGGCCCACGGGATCCCTGCGGACGCCCGGGTGGTGGGGCACGTGGGGCGTCTGGCCGAGGAGAAAAACCCCCTGGCCGTGGCCCGGGCCATGCTGCGGGTGGCCGAGGCCGATCCCCGGGTCCACGCCCTGGTGGTGGGGGATGGCCCGGCGGCGGCGGAGCTGGACGCGGTGTTTGCTGGCGCCGGAATGAGTCACCGCCTGCATCGGCCCGGGGCGTTGCGCCTGCCGGCGCTGGCGGACGCCTACGCCGCCATGGACGTGTTTGCGTTCGCCTCCTTCACCGAGACCCAGGGCATGGTGCTGGCTGAAGCCATGGCTGCCGGGGTGCCGGTGGTGGCGCTGGACGCGCCGGGCGCCCGGGAGGTGGTGAATGACCGCAACGGCCGGCTGCTCCCCGCCGAGGCGGATTCGGCGGACATGGCGGCGGCCATCCAGTCATTGCTGGCCTTGCCGGCGGATCGGCGAGTGGCGCTGGATCAGGCAGTGGCCGAGACTGCCCGGGCGGTCTCGCTGGACGAGTGTGCCGACCGGGCGATCCGGGCCTATCAGGACTGTCTGCAGCAGCGTCGTCAGTCCGGGGTGCCTCGCCATGTGGACCGGGCGTCGGCCCGGGGCGACTGGCATCGCAGCGTCCGCCGGGTTCAGGCGGAGTGGGCGGTGATCCGCGGCATGGCCCGGGCGGCGGGTCGGGCGTTGACCGGCGGCGAGGACGCCCGCGCTGGCCACTGACGCCCCGGGGGCGTAGCCTGTCCGGCCTTTTCAATACCCAGCCTGGGAGGATCGACCATGGGACTGCTGGTTGACGGAGTCTGGCACGACAAGTGGTACGACACCGAGTCCACCGGAGGACGCTTCGAGCGCCCGGAGACGGTGTTCCGTCGCTGGATCGGCCCGGAGGGCGATTTTCCCGCGGTCTCCGGGCGCTATCATCTTTACGTCTCGCTGGCCTGCCCGTGGGCCCATCGCACGCTGATCGTGCGCGAACTCAAGGGACTGGCGCCGCACATCGGTGTGTCGGTGGTGCATCCGTACATGGGCGACGGCGGCTGGCATTTCGATGGCCGCTATCCCGGCGCCACGGAAGAGCCCTTTTACGGGCTGGATTATCTGCATCAGCTCTACCAGGAGGCCGATCCCCATTACACCGGCCGGGTGACCGTGCCCACCCTCTGGGATCGGGAGCAGGGCACCATCGTCAGCAACGAGTCGGCGGACCTGGTGCGCATGCTCAACCAGGCCTTCAACGATCTCCCCGGCGTGGTGGCGTCGCTGGACCTGTACCCGGCCACCCTGGCCGCCGAGATCGATGCACTCAACGAGCGGATCTACCACGCCGTGAACAACGGGGTGTACAAGGCGGGGTTCGCCACCGCCCAGGGGCCCTATGAAGAGGCCGTGGGTGAACTGTTTGAAGCGCTGGATGAGCTCGAGGCGCGCCTTGGCGAGCAGCGTTATCTCACCGGTGCCTCCATTACCGAGGCGGACTGGCGGCTGTTCACCACCCTGGTGCGGTTTGACGCGGTCTATGTGGGGCACTTCAAGTGCAATTGGCGACGCATCGCCGATTACCCGCATCTGTCCGGCTATCTGCGGGATCTCTACCAGCAGCCGGGCATCGCCGAGACCGTCAACCTGGATCACATCAAGCGCCACTACTACACCAGTCACCCGATGATTAATCCCACCGGGGTGATTCCCGCGGGGCCGGTGCTGGATCTGGAAGCGCCCCACGGCCGGGGCGCGTGATAATCTGGCGCTCATGAGCGATCCAGTGACCCTGTCCCCGGATGTGCGGGCCCGTCCCACCGGCGAGGCCCGTCTGCCCACCCAATGGGGGGAGTTCCGTATCCATGGCTTTGAAGACGCCAAGGGCAAGGAGCATGTGGCCCTGGTGCGGGGGGATCCGGCCAGTGCCGATGACCCGCTGGTGCGGGTGCATTCCGAGTGTCTGACCGGCGATGCCCTGTTCAGCCAGCGCTGCGACTGCGGCCCCCAGCTGCAGGCGGCCATGCAGCAGATTGGTGAAGCGGGCACCGGGGTGGTGGTGTATCTCCGCCAGGAGGGACGGGGCATCGGCCTGTTGAACAAAATCCGCGCCTACGCGGTGCAGGACAGCGAGGGCGCGGACACGGTGGAGGCCAACGAGGCGTTGGGCTTTGCCCCCGACGCCCGGGATTATGGCGTGGCGGCCGCCATGCTGCAGGCGCTGGGGGTGAGCCGCATTCGCCTGCTGACCAACAACCCCCAGAAGGTGCTGGGGCTTGAGGCGGCGGGCATTCGGGTGGCGGAGCGCCTGTCCCTGCGGGCGGGGCGCAACCCTCATAATCACGCCTATCTCGAAACCAAGGCCGCCAAATTCGGTCATCACTTCGACGCCGATTAACGCGGACACAGCCGCATGAACCGAAAGTCCTATCTGATCACCGCCGTCATGGCGGCGCTGCTGGTGCTCTGGATGCTGAGCGGGCTGTTTGCCGCCGATGAGCCGCCGCCGGAACCCACCCCGGCGGAGCGCCCGGCCATGGACGTCCAGGTGCAGACGGTCAGCGCCGAGACCGTAACCCGGTTCATCGAAAACCAGGGCGACACCCAGGCCGATCAGGATGTCACGGTCCGAGCTGAAACGTCAGGGCGCGTGGTCTCGGTGCAGGCCGCCGAGGGCGACCCGGTAGAAGCCGGTGACGGGCTGGTGGAGCTGGCCATGAACGACCGCGAGGCGCGACGGGCCGAGGCTCAGGCCCGGGTGGTGCAGCGTTCTGCGGATCTTGAGGCCGCCGAGCGCCTCCGCGGCGACGGCTTTCAGTCGGAGCGGGCGGTGGACGAGGCCCGGGCGGCGCTGGAAGCCGCCCGGGCGCAGCTGGCGGCCATTAACCAGGAAATCGACGACACCCGCATCACTGCCCCCATGCGCGGCGTGGTGGAAGCGCGCATGGTCTCGGTGGGCGACTTTGTCTCGGTGGCGGATCCCATCGCCCGGCTGCTGCAGGTGGACCCCCTGATCGTGGTGGCCAACGTGGCCCAGCAGGAGATCCGGCAGGTGCAGCGGGGCCGGGAAGTGGAGATCGAGCTGGCTACCGGCGATGCCCTGAGCGGCAAGGTCACCCGCATCGCCCGTGCGGCGGATGAGGGGTCGCGGACCTTTCGGGTCGAGGTCACCGCTCCCAATCCGGAGGGTCTGCCGGTGGGCGTCAGCGCCACCCTGCGCATCCCCCTGGATTCGGTGGAGGCCCATTTTGTCAGCCCGGCCTGGCTGTCCCTGGCGGACACCGGCGAGGTGGGGGTGAAAGCCGTGGATGAGGATGACCGCGTGGTCTTTCATCCCGTGGAGATCGTGCGCTCCCAGCGGGAGGGCATGTGGGTGACCGGCCTGCCGGAGCGCCTGGAGCTGATTACCGTGGGCCAGGGGTTCGTGCGCGAAGGTGAGCGGGTCCGCCCGGTGACCGTGGAGGACTGACTCCATGCGCGCACTGATCGAGACCGCTTTCCTGCGCAGCCGCTCGGTGAGCCTGGTATTCCTGTTGGTGGTGGGCTTCGGGATTTATGCCTATCAGGTGATCCCCAAGGAGGCGGAACCGGATCTCACCATCCCGGTGATCTATGTCTCCATGGCCTATGAAGGGATTTCGCCGGAGGACGCCGAGCGGCTGCTGGTGCGCCCCATGGAGCGGGAGCTGAGCGGCATCGAGGGCGTCGACCAGATCAAGGGCACCGCCGCCGAGGGGTTTGCCTCGATTACCCTGGAATTCGATGCCGGCTTTGATGCCGATCAGGCCCTGGCCGACGTTCGTGAAGGCGTGGACATTGCCAAGGCGGACCTGCCCCAGGGGGCCGAAGAACCCCGGGTGAACGAAATCAACGTGGCGCTGTTTCCGGTGCTGACCGTGGCCCTGTCCGGGCCCCTGCCGGAGCGCTCGCTGCTGGAAACCGCCCGCGCCCTGCAGGACCGCATCGAAGCGCTGCCCGGCGTGCTCGAAGCCGAGATCGGCGGTGACCGGGAAGAGCTGCTGGAAGTGGCGGTGGATGACCGGGTCATGCAGACCTACAACGTCTCGTATGAGGAGTTGTTCAGCCTGGTGGACCGCAACAACCGCCTGATCGCCGCCGGGGCTCTGGACACCGGCGCCGGCCGGCTGGCGGTGCGGGTGCCGGGGGTCATTGAGGACATGGACGATGTGCTCGGCCTGCCGGTGAAGGTGGTGGATGACCGGGTGGTCACCTTTGCCGACGTGGCCCAGGTGCGACGCACCTTCAAGGACCCCACCGAGTTCGTCCGCATTAACGGCGAGCCGGCCATCACCCTGGAAGTCTCCAAGCGGGTGGGGGCCAACATCATCGAGGTGAATGACCAGATCCGCGCCCTGGTGGAGCAGAGCCGCGCCGAGTGGCCCGCCGCCCTCGAGGCCACCTACCTGCAGGATCGCTCCCAGGACATTCGCACCATGCTCCGGGACCTGCAGAACAACGTCCTGACCGCCGTGGTGCTGGTCATGCTGGTGGTGGTGGCGGTGATGGGCTGGCGGCCCGCCATGCTGGTGGGGCTGGCCATCCCCGGCGCCTTTCTGACCGGTATCCTGGCGGTGTATGCCCTGGGCTACACCATGAACATTGTGGTGCTGTTCAGCCTGATTCTGGTGGTGGGCATGCTGGTGGACGCCGCCATTGTGGTGGTGGAGCTGGCGGAACGGCGCATGACCGAGGGCTGGTCGGCGCCGGAAGCCTACCGTTATGGCGCCAAGCGCATGGCCTGGCCCATTACCGCGGCGACGCTGACCACGCTGTCGGTGTTCGTGCCGCTGCTGTTCTGGGGCGGCATGGTCGGGCAGTTCATGAAATTCCTGCCCATTACGGTGATTTTCACCCTCACCGCGTCCCTGGCCATGGCCCTGATCTTCATCCCGGTGCTGGGGGGTGTGTTCGGTCGCCAGGGGGGCGAGCAGGGCAGCCATCAGGCGCGTATCCGCATTGCCGAGTCCGGTGACCTCAATCAGCTGGACGGCTTTAGCGGTTTTTATGTGCGCTGGCTGGGGCGGGCGCTGAAGCGGCCGGGCACGGTGTCGCTGGGCATTCTGCTGGTGGTGGTGGCCACCTATGCGGCCTATGGCCGGCTGGGGGCCGGGGTGGAGTTCTTCCCCTCGGTGGAGCCGGAATACGCCCGGGTGCAGGTCCAGGCCCGGGGGGATCTGTCGGTTCACGAAAAAGACGCCCTCATGCGCTCGGTGGAATCGCGGCTGGCCGACTTTGATGAAGTCGCCTTCGTCTACGCCCGCACCGTGGCGGACCCCACCCGGGTGGGCGGTCAGGGGCTCGCCCGCGACGCCGTGGGGGTGGTGCAGCTGGAGTTCGTCGACTGGCGCCATCGGCGCCCGGCGGTGGCCATTATTGAGGACATCCGGGCCGCGGTGGCGGATGTACCGGGCATTCGCACCCAGATCACCCAGCAGCAGCAGGGGCCGGCCCAGCCCAAGCCCATCGAGCTGCAGCTCAGCGGTCCGCCGGACCAATTGCCCGCCAGCGTCGAGGCGGTGCGTGAGCGCATGGAGTCACTGGGCGGATTCGCCGACATAGAAGACAATCGGGCGCTGCCCGGCATCGACTGGTCGCTGCAGGTGGATCGGGAAAAAGCCGTCCGGCATGACGCGGACATCAGCCTGCTGGGCAACGCCGTCCAGCTGGTCACCACCGGGGTACTGATTGCCGACTACCGCCCGGATGACGCCGATGACGAAGTGGACATTCGGGTGCGGTTTCCCCTGGAGCAGCGCAGCCTGGACAGCCTCGGCCAGCTGCGGGTGCCCACGCGCTTTGGTCAGGTGCCGGTGAGCAACTTCGTCGACTTCGTGCCGGTGCCCCGCATCGGCACTCTGGATCGGGTGGACGGGCAGCGGGTGCTGACGTTGAGCGCGGACGTGGAGTCCGGCCGGCTGGTGAGCGAGCGGGTGCAGGCCCTGCGCAGTGCCCTTGAGCAGGATCCGCCGCCGGAAGGAGTCATGGTGCGCTTCCGCGGCGAAGACGAGGATCAGCGGGAAGCGCAGACCTTTCTTGTTCAGGCCTTTGTGGTGGCCCTGGGGTTGATGGCGGTGATCCTGGTCACTCAGTTCAACAGCTTTTATCAGGCGGCGCTGGTGTTGAGTGCCGTGGCGCTGTCCACTGCCGGGGTGCTGTTGGGGTTGATGATCACCCAGCGGCCCCTGGGAGTGGTGATGAGCGGCGTTGGCATGATTGCCCTGGCTGGCGTCGTGGTGAACAACAACATTGTGTTGATTGACACCTACAACGTATTGCGACGGGAGGGGCTGTCGGTGACCGAGGCCATCCTGCGAACCGCGGCGCAGCGTATGCGGCCGGTGCTGCTGGCCTCGTTCACCACGGTGCTGGGGCTGATGCCCATGGTGCTGCAGCTGAACGTGGACATTCTCGGCCGCACCATCGAATACAACGCCCCGTCCACCCAGTGGTGGGCCCAGCTGTCTTCCACCATTGCCGGCGGCCTTACCTTTGCGACGGTGCTCACCCTGGTGCTGACGCCGTGTCTGCTGATGCTGGCCCATCACTGGCAGAGGCGCTGGCGCCGCGGATCGCCTGGATCGTGAATCGGCGAGCGGCGGTTTTTGCCGGCATGCGGGCGGTGGCGCCCATGGTGGCGGCGGTAATGCCCTTCGGGGTGACCGCGGGCGTGGCCGGGCTCGATGCCGGACTGGGGCTGGATCTGACCATGGCGTTGTCGGTGATTGTGTTTGCCGGTGCGTCTCAGCTGGCGGCCCTGCAGCTCATCGACGCCGGCGCCGCCAGCACGCTGGTGGTGGCCACCGCGTTGCTGATCAACCTGCGCATGGTCATGTACAGCGCCCATCTGGCCCCGTATTTCCGCCACCTGCCGGTGCGCTGGCGGGCGCCCATGGCCTATCTGCTCACCGATCAGGCCTATGCGCTCACCGTCACCCGGGTGATGAGCGATGAGCCGCTGCCCGCCAATCACTGGTTCTACCTGGGCGCGGCCCTGCCTCTGTGGGTCTTCTGGCAGCTGTCCACGGGGTTCGGTTACTGGGCCGGTACGGCGCTGCCGCCCAGCTGGGAGCTGGGATTCATCGTGCCCTTGATCTTCCTCGCCCTGCTGGTGCCGGCGGTCAATTCCCGGCCATCGCTGATCGCCGCGGTGGTGGGGGGTGGCGGCGCGGTGCTGGGCCAGGGGTTGCCGGCGGGTCTGGGCCTGACGCTGGGCGCCCTGGCCGGTATTGCCGCCGGCGTCATCGCCGAGGGGGTGCTGCGCCGTGATTGATCCGCTCTGGGGGGTGATCGTCGTCATTGGCATTGGCACCTTCCTGTGGCGGGGTGCTTTTCTGGTGTTCGGTGGCCGGCTGCGGCTGCCTGACCTGGTACGCCGCGGGTTGAACTATGTGCCGCCGGCGGTGTTCGCGGCCCTGGTGATGCCCGGCCTGATCCGTTTCGCCGAGGACGGCACCCTGGACGGCCCACGGCTGGCGGCGGGGGCGGTGGCTGCGCTGGTGGCCTGGCGGACTCATGGCACCCTGTCGACGCTGGCGGCGGGCATGGTGGTCCTGTGGACCCTGCGGGCTGTGACATAATGGACGCGTCAATACACCGACTTTTGCCCGACAGGATCAATTGCCATGGATCGTGCAGCAGAAATGCACATGTTCGTGCGGGCCGTGGACAAGGGCAGCTTTTCCGCGGCGGCGCGGGATCTCGACCTGACCCCCTCGGCGGTGAGCAAACAGATTCGGCGCCTGGAAGACCGCCTGGGCGTGCGACTTTTCAACCGAACCACCCGCCGGGTCAGCCTCACCGAGGTGGGGCAGGCCTACTACGAGCGCTCGGCCCGCATCGTTCAGGAAATCGAGGAAGCTGAAGAAGCGGTCACCGCCCTCAATGAAAACCCCCGGGGCACGTTGCGGGTGGCGGCCACCTCGGCCTTTGGGCGGGTGGAGGTGCTGCCGCGAATGGCGGAGTTTCTGGAGCGCTATCCGGACCTCAACGTCGAGGTGGAGCTCACCGACCGGCATGTGGACCTCATCGAGGAAGGCATCGATGTGGCCATTCAGTGGCGCGAGCAGATGGAGGACCCATCGATGATCGCCCGGCGGCTGTGCGTCAATCGCCGCATCATCTGTGCATCACCGGATTACGTGGATCGCCATGGCAAACCCACCAGTCCCGAGGATCTGCTCAATCACAACTGCCTGACGCTCTACGAAGTGTCGCAGTTCAACGACTGGGCCTTTGAAGATGGTGAGCAGGGCCACCGGGTGATGCATGTCAAAGGCAACTTCCGCGCCAATACCGCCGACGCCCTGTACGAGGGAGCGCTGGCGGGCCTGGGCCTGGCGCGGCTGTCCACCTGGCTGGTGATGCCGGCCATTCGCCGGGGGGATCTGGTGCCGGTGCTGCCCCAGTATCCCCACGAGAGCTCGGCATATTTCCTGATCTACCCACACCGTCGCCATCTCTCCCGAAAGGTGCGGGCATTCGTGGACTTTCTGGTGGAAGTGTTTACCCCGGTCCCCCCGTGGGAGCGGGAGGGTCTGGAATTTACCGAGGCCGAGTGGGCCGAGCGGATCCGCCGCGAGGGCTAGTCGGGGTTCAGGCCGGCGGTGCCGGCCCGTTGAGCACGATAATGCCGATGTTCAGATAGCCGGCGAAAGTCAGCCATGCCAGGTAGGGCAGCAGCAGCCAGCCCGCCGGCGGATGAACGCGCCGGAATCGAACAATGGTCAGCGCCACCAGCAGCCACAGCACCACCAGGTTGACCAGCGCCAGATCCGGGCGGTGCCACTGGAAAAACACGATGCTCCAGAGCCCGTTGGCCCCCAGCTGGGCAATGAACGGCAGCAGCGCGGCCATGCCGGCCAGCAGCCCCACCCGCCGCCATACCATCCAGGCCGCGGCGATCATGGTGGCGTACAGCAGCGTCCACGCCACCGGGAACACCGCATTCGGTGGCGTGAGCGGGGGTTTTTGAAGCGCGGCGTACCAGTCCCCCGGGGGGCTGAGGATGCCGCCCATGGCGGTGACCACCACCAGCAGGGTCCAGCCGCCGAGACCCAGCAGGTCCCGGCGCCGATCATCCATGGGCAGCGTTGCGGCCATGACTACCAGCTCCCGGTGTTGGGCATGGACACCCAGGGTTCCTGCTCGGGCAGTGGGTCGCCGCTCTGCAGCAGTTCAATGGAGATGCCATCCGGCGACTTGACGAAGGCCATGCGGCCGTCCCGGGGTGGCCGGTTGATGGTGACCCCATTGTCCATCAGCCGTTGGCACAGGCCGTAAATGTCATTGACCCGATAGGCCAGGTGGCCGAAGTTGCGTCCGCCGCTGAAGGTTTCCGGGTCCCAGTTCCAGGTCAGTTCCAGCATCGGGGCCCGGTCATCGGAGCGGGCCCGGTCCACGTCCGCCGGCGCTGCCAGAAAAATCAGCGTGAAGCGCCCCGCCTCGTGGTCGCGGCGGCTGATCTCTTCCATGCCCAGCAGCCCGCAGTAGAACCGCAGCGACTCGTCGATGTCGCTGATGCGCACCATGGTGTGGAGATACTGCATGCTCGCCTCCAGACAAAACGTCATGGTAGCCCGACCGTCGCCGGGCTGGCCATGTGCCGGGGTGATCAGGTGGTCAGCGTGCGCCGGACCGCGTCGTGCCAGCCCTCGACGATATGCTCCCGGGCACTGCGACTGATGGCGGGCTCGAAGCGCGCATCCAGTGCCCACTGGGAGTTGAGATCGTCCAGCGAGTTGTAGAAGCCGTGCTGCAGTCCGGCCAGATACGCTGCCCCCAGCGCCGTGGTCTCAATGACTTCCGGGCGTTCCACCGCCAGGCCGGTGAGGTCCGCCAGCCGCTGCAACAGCCAACTGTTGGCCACCATGCCGCCGTCCACCCGCAGGGTATTCTGTGGCGTGCTGGAGTCGCCCGCCATGGCCTCCAGCAGGTCGCCGGTCTGCAGGCAGACCGAGTCCAGGGCGGCGTGAACAAACTCCGCCACGCCGGTGTTGCGATTCAGTCCATAAATGGCGCCCCGGGCATTGGGGTCCCACCAGGGAGCACCCAGGCCGGTGAAGGCGGGCACCAGGTACAGGCCTTCAGCTTCGGCGTCGTTGGCCAGCCCCTCGCTCTGGGAGGCGTGGGCGATGATGCCCAGTTCGTCCCGCAGCCATTGAATGGCGGCGCCGGCGATGAAAATCGCTCCCTCCAGGGCGTAGGTGGGCTTGCCGTTGATGCGATAGGCGGTGGTGGTGAGCAGGCGGTTACGGGAAGGCACCGCCTCCTCGCCGGTGTTGATCAGCGCAAAACAGCCGGTGCCGTAGGTGCTTTTGATCATGCCCGGCTCAAAACATCCCTGACCCACCACGGCGGCGTGCTGGTCGCCGGCGATGCCCTCCACCGGCAGCTCGGTGCCCAGCACCTCGGCGTCTGTGACGCCGAAGTCGGCGGCACTGTCCCGCACCTCCGGCAGGATGGCGCGGGGGATGTCGAACAGGGCCAGCAGCTCGTCATCCCAGGTCTGGCGGTGGATGTCGAACAGCAGCGTGCGGCTGGCGTTGGTGGCATCGGTGGCGTGGCTGCGGCCGCCGGTGAGCTTCCAGAGCAGCCAGGTGTCAACGGTGCCGAACGCCAGTTCGCCCTTTTCCGCGCGGGCCCGGGCGCCGGGCACGTTATCCAGCAACCAGGCGATCTTGGTGGCCGAAAAGTAGGGGTCCAGCAACAGGCCGGTGCGTTCCGCCACCAGCGGTTCGTGGCCGGCGGCCTTGAGGGCGGCGCAGCGCTCGGCGGTGCGCCGGTCCTGCCAGACAATGGCGTTGTGGATGGGCTCGCCGGTGCGGCGGTCCCAGACGATGGTGGTCTCGCGCTGGTTGGTGATGCCGATGGTGCGGGCATGCACCCCCGCGGCCTTCGCCGCCTTCAATGCCCGGGTGCAGGTACTGACGGTGGAGTTCAACAGGTCCTGCGGGTCGTGCTCGACCCAGCCGCTGTGGGGATAGTGCTGGGGGAACTCCTGCTGTGAAGTGGCCATTATGCGGCCATCGGTGTCGAAAACGATGGCTCGTGAGCTGGTTGTGCCCTGATCGATCGCCAGAATGCCGTCGCGTTCAGCCATGCCGCTGCCCTCCTCCTCGTGCATTTGTTGCGCGCTTCGTCTGTCGCGGTATGATCGAATTCCGCCATGAAAAGTCAAGTTTGGCGTTCAAAGGCGAAAAATAACGAAAACCGGGAGGAGTGGGGTGGTCACCAGTGATGATGAGGGGCTAATGCTGAACGGGCGCCAGCAGGCCATTATGAACCTGATCCGCGAGCGCGGGTTCGCCTCGGTGGAGGAACTGGCGGCGCAGTTCGACGTCACCGCCCAGACCATTCGCCGGGACATTAACGATCTGTCCGGCGCCGGGCTGCTGCGGCGCTACCACGGCGGGGCCGGGTTGCCTTCCAGCGTCGAGAACGTCGCCTACCAGACCCGTCAGGTGCTCAATCCCGAAGCCAAGCAGCGAATCGGCGCGGCCATCGCCCAGCGCATACCCGACGATGCGTCGCTGTACATCACCCTGGGCACCACCGCCGAGGCCGTGGCCGCGGCGCTGCGGGATCATCGCGGGCTGCGGGTGATCACCAACAATCTCAACGTCGCCATGCTGCTGGCGGACAGCGCCGAGAACGAAGTGATTGTCGCCGGCGGCGTGGTCCGTCATCGCGACCGGGGCATCACCGGCGAGGCCACCATCGACTTCATGAACCAGTTCAAGGTGGACTACGCCGTGATGGGGATCTCCGGGATTGATGCCGACGGCACCCTGCTGGATTTCGACTATCGCGAGGTTCGGGTGCTGCAGGGTCTGCTGGGCAATGCCCGGTCGGTATTGCTGGGCGCCGATCAGAGCAAGTTCGGTCGGCGGGCCCTGGTACGGGTGGCCCATCTCAACCAGATCAGCCAGGTGTACACCGATGCACCGCCATCCCCGCAGCTGCAGCAGCTGATGGCCGATCAGGGCGTAGAACTAATCGTCACCACGGAGTGATTTTCGTTAATTTTCGGGTTGACGGGTCAGTTTCCGGTGGTATGTTTGATTCCGAACATGAATAAGCGGCAACATAGTCGCGACTCACAGGCAACGGAGGAGAGGCATTCGTGTCTTCCACGGCTGAGCATTCAGACAGCTTCGATGTGATCGTTGTTGGAGGCGGCATTAACGGCGCAGGTATTGCCCGTGATGCGGCCGGTCGCGGCTTGAAGGTCCTGCTGGTCGAGCAGGGTGATCTGGCGAATTACACCTCATCCGCCAGCACCAAGCTGGTCCACGGCGGCCTTCGCTATCTCGAGTACTACGAGTTCCGGCTGGTTCAGAAAGCCCTGAAAGAGCGGGAAGTGCTCATGGGCATCGCCCCGCACATCATCTGGCCGCTGCGCTTTGTCATGCCCCACGTCAAAGAGCTGCGGCCGGCATGGATGATCCGCATGGGCCTCTTTCTGTACGACCACCTCGGCGGCCGCAAGAAACTGCCGGGTTCCAAGGGGATCAACCTGCAGCAGCACTATGCGGGACAGCCCCTGGACGACAGTCTTCGCAAGGGGTTCATGTACTCGGACTGCTGGGTCCAGGACTCCCGCCTGGTGGTGCTGAACTGCATGGACGTTGAGGGCCGCGGCGGCCGTGTCCTGCCCCGCACCCGCTGCACCGGCGCCCAGCGCAATGGCGACAGCTGGCAGGTGGAGCTCACCGACACCACCACGGACCAGAAGCAGACCATCCAGGCCCGCTCCGTGGTGAATGCCGCCGGCCCCTGGGTGGCCCGGCTGCTCAGCGACGCCATGCAGCGGAATGACGACAAGGATGTGCACCTGGTCAAGGGCAGTCATATCGTCGTGCCGTCCATGTTCGAACATGAAGATTCCTACCTGTTCCAGAACAACGACGGCCGCGTCATCTTCGCCATTCCCTACGAACAGCATTTCACCCTGATTGGCACCACCGACGTGGCCTATGAAGGCAACCCGGCCGAAGCGACGGCCAGTGACGAAGAGATTCAGTACCTCTGCGACGCGGTGAACCGTTATTTCAAGCGCGAAATCACCCCCGCCGACGTGGTCTGGACCTATTCCGGCGTCCGCGCGCTGTACGACGAGTCCGAAGAGGACAATGTCTCGGCGGTGAGTCGCGACTATAGCCTGGACCTGGATGACAGCGCCGCGCCGCTGTTGTCGGTGTTCGGCGGCAAGATCACCACTTACCGCACGCTGGCCCGTCAGGCCGTGGACCGGATCGCGCCGCTGCTGGGTGCGGAAATCACTGACTGGACTGGTGATCAGCCGCTGCCCGGGGGCGATATTCCCAATGGCGACTTCGAGGCCTATCTGGACGCCCTGCGCCAGTCCCGGCCCTGGTTGCCCGAGGACATGGCCTGGCGCCTGGCCCGCAACTACGGCACCGAGACCGAACGCATGCTGGGATCGGCGGCGTCGCTGGATGACCTGGGGGAGCATTTCGGAGCTGACCTGTATGAGGCGGAGCTCCGTTATCTGGCACAGTATGAATGGGCAATGACCGCCGAAGACGCCATCTGGCGTCGCACCAAAGTGGGCCTGATGCTGGACGAGAACCAGCGCCAGCGGGTCGGCACCTGGTTCGGCGGCGAAAATAAGAAGAGGGCAACTGCGTAATGAGCCTGGTTCTGGAGGGGGTGAGCCGCACCGTTGGGGGTGAGGTCCATCTTGAAGATATCAACCTGACCTTCGAGCGCGGGGAATTCAACGTGCTCATGGGTCTGACCCGGGCGGGCAAGACCACGCTCATGCGGGTCATGGCCGGGCTCGAGCCCCCCAGCAAGGGGCGGGTGCTCGAGGACAACGTGGACGTAACCGCCACGCCGGTCCAGAAGCGCTCACTGGGCATGGTTTACCAGCAGTTCATCAATTACCCGGCGATGAGCTGCTACGACAACATCGCCTCGCCCCTGCGGCTGGCCAAACTCTCCAAGGCCGAGATTGATCGGCGGGTACGGGCCGAGGCCGAGCGCCTGGGCATTGACCACCTGCTGGATCGCATGCCCCTGGAAATGTCCGGTGGCCAGCAGCAGCGGTGCGCCATGGCCCGTGCTCTGGTGCGCGACGCCAAGCTGATCCTGCTGGACGAGCCACTGGTGAACCTCGACTACAAGCTCCGCGAGGGACTGCGGGCGGAACTGCGGGAACTGTTCAAGGACCGGGACACGGTCATCGTTTACGCCACCACCGAGCCTGAAGAGGCGCTGGTGCTGGGGGGCAAAACCGCGGTGCTCCACGAGGGTAGGCTGGTTCAGCATGGCCTGACCGCCGAGACCTATCGCAACCCCGCCACGGTCACGGTCTCCCAGGTGTTCTCTGATCCGCCCATGAACCTGATCGAAGCCGACGTCCGCGACGGGCGCATGGTGGTCGGTGGCCTGCTGGATGAGCCGCTGCCGGCCCACATGTCCGACCTGGCGCCGGGCAGCTACACCCTGGGCGTGCGGCCCCACCACCTGTTTGCGAACAGTGTCGGGGCGCATGGCATTGACCTGGCGGGCACCGTGGAGGTGGCCGAAATTGCGGGCTCGGTGACCTATATCCATCTGGAAGTGGGCGGCCATGACTGGGTGGTGCTGGAGCGGGGGGTGCACATGGTTCATCCCGGCGAGCGCTTTAATGTGCACTTCGACCCGGCTCGTCTTTACGCCTTTGATCACGAAGAGCGCCTGGTGGCCTCGCCGGCAACGGAGCGCGGATAAACGACATGGCAAGAATAGAACTCAGAAACCTCGGCCATCAGTACGCGCCCGGCGGCGACTATGCCCTGCAGCCGATGCAGCATGTCTGGGAAGACGGCGGCGCCTACGCCCTGCTGGGGCCGTCCGGCTGCGGTAAGACCACACTGCTGAACATCATCTCCGGGCTGGTGGCCCCCTCCGAGGGGCAGGTCATGTTCGATGAGACCGACGTGACCCACACGCGCACGGAAGACCGCAACATCGGTCAGGTTTTCCAGTTTCCGGTGATCTACGACACCATGAGCGTGTTCGACAATCTGGCGTTCCCGCTGCGCAACCGCCGCATGGACGAGGCCTACGTCAGCCAGCGGGTGCAGCACATCGCCACCATGCTGGGCCTGGAAGGAGCGCTCAATCGCCGGGCCAAGAACCTTACGGCGGATGCCAAGCAGAAAATTTCCCTGGGCCGCGGCCTGGTGCGCGAGGATGTTTCCGCGGTGCTGTTCGACGAGCCGCTCACCGTGATTGATCCCCATCTGAAGTGGCAGCTGCGCCGCAAGCTGCGGGAGATTCATGAGCAGCTGGCCCTGACCCTGGTTTACGTCACCCACGATCAGACCGAGGCACTGACCTTTGCCGACAAGGTGGCCGTCATGCTGGCCGGGCAGGTGCTGCAGTTGGGCACGCCCCAGGAGCTCTTCGAGCGGCCGGCTCACACGTTCGTCGGTTACTTCATCGGCAGCCCGGGCATGAATTTCATGGAGTGCACAGTGGATGGCTCCCAGGCCATTGTCGATGGCGAGCACATCACGGTGGACCCCGCCATGGCGGAGGCGGCCCGTCAGCACGGCGGCTCGCTGCAGCTCGGCATCCGGCCCGGCCTGATCCGCGCCGCCGGCGAGGGTGAGAGCGGACACCGGGTCCAGGTCCATTCGGTGGAAGATCTGGGTGACTACCAGCTGGTGACGGGCTACTTGGGCAATCACCGGGTGCATGTGCGCCTGGATGAATCAGAAAAAATCGGCAGCGACGGGTTGCAGGTGGTGTTCCCCACCGAGAACGCGCTGCTGTACGCCGACGACCGGCTCGTCGGCTAGGGGGAGACGACGTGGATAAAACCGAATATCAAAAAGCGTGGTTCATGGTGCTGCCGGTGCTGGTGCTGGTGGCCTTTACCGCCATCATCCCGCTGATGACCGTGGTCAACTACTCGATTCAGGACATCCTGGGGCGGTCGGCGTTTTTTGTTGGCGGTGACTGGTTTCGGGAAACCCTCCAGAACCCCCAGCTGCAAGCGGCCCTGGGACGCCAGTTCTTCTTCTCGTTCACCATTCTGGCGATTCAGGTGCCGCTGGGTATCGGAATCGCGCTGCTCATGCCCAAAAAGGGCTGGCAGGCATCCGCCGTGCTGATCCTCATTGCCATGCCGCTGCTCATCCCCTGGAACGTGGTCGGCAGTATCTGGCAGATCTTCACTCGTGGGGATATCGGGCTGGCCGGGTACACCCTCAATAACGTCCTGGGCGTCAGCTACAACATTACCCGCAGCTCGCTGGACGCCTGGGTCACTATCATCCTTATGGATGTCTGGCACTGGACGCCACTGATCGCGCTTCTGTGTTACAGCGGCCTGCGGGCGATCCCCGAGGCCTATTACCAGGCCGCCCGCATCGACCGGGCCTCCCGCTGGGCGATCTTCCGCTACATCGAGCTGCCCAAACTCACCAATGTGCTGGTCATCGGCGTGCTGCTGCGGTTCATGCACTCGTTCATGATTTACGCCGAGCCCTTCGTGCTCACCGGTGGCGGGCCCGGCAGCTCCACCACGTTCCTGAGTCAGACGCTGACCACCATGGCCGTGGCCCAGCAGGACCTCGGTCCGTCGGCGGCGTTTTCCATCATTTACTTCCTGATCGTTCTCGCGGTGAGCTACGTGTTTTACGTCACCATCATGAATATGCAGAAAGAACGCCTGGCTGATGTGGGAGGTGGCAAATGAGCGCCGCCACCAACGGTCAGCGCAACGGCGTGCTCCGCAACCGCCTGCTGCTGGCGCTCTATATCACCTTCACACTGCTGCCGCTGTACTGGCTGCTGAACATGTCGTTGCAGACCAACCGGGAAATTCTGGGGCAGTTCACCCTGTGGCCGGAGAACCCGACGCTGCAGGCCTACATCGGCATCTTCACCGACTCCACCTGGTACATGGGGTACGTCAACTCCCTCACCTACGTGCTGATGAACATGACCATCAGCATCCTGGTGGCGCTGCCGGCGGCCTATGCCTTCAGCCGCTATCGCTTCATCGGTGACAAGCACCTGTTCTTCTGGCTGCTGACCAACCTGATGGCGCCGCCGGCGGTGTTCCTGGTGCCGTACTTCCAGCTGTATTACACCGTGGGGCTGTTTGACACCCACATTGCCGTGGCCATGGCGCACTGCCTGTTCAATATCCCGCTGGCGGTGTGGATCCTGGAAGGGTTCATGCGTGGCGTGCCCAAGGAGGTGGACGAGACCGCCTACATCGACGGGTACAGCTATCCGGCCTTCTTCATCAAGATTTTCATTCCCATGATCCGCTCGGGTATCGGCGTGACGCTGTTCTTCCTGTTCATGTTCTCGTGGGTGGAACTGCTGCTGGCCCGCTCGCTGACGGCGACCAACGCCATGCCCATCGGCACCGTAATGACCCGGACCTCCACAGCCAGTGGCGTTGACTGGGCCACGCTGTCCGCTGCGGGTGTGCTCACCATCGTGCCGGGGATTCTGGTGATCTATTTCGTTCGTAACCACATCGCCAAGGGCTTTGCCCTGGGCCGGACATAAGGGGGGGACCGGCACATGCTCGACTGGATGGTCTGGACTCCCATTACCGCGGTGTTTTTCATCGCCATCGCCTCGGCGCTGGCGGCGATGACGGTCTGGGAACTGGTGTCTCCCACGCAGGAGCGCAAGGGCTTTCTGCCCATTGCCACCACGCGGGGTGACCGGTTTTTCATCGGCCTGCTGACATCGGCCTATATTCACGTGTTTTTTGTCGGATTTACCGACATCAGTCTTTGGGTAGCGCTGGGGCTGCAGCTCGTCTGGATGGCGATTCTGCTGCGCTGGGGTTAACCCGGAGTGAGGAAGAGAGTCCCCGATCAGGGGATATCCAACAGAAGAAAGCTACGAGGTAGTCATGAAGAAAAATAGTCTGATCCTGGCGGCGCTCGCCGGCGCCCTGGCCGCAGGGCCGGGCATGGCGTTTGCCGACAATCACGACCGCGATGCTGTTATTGAGCGGCTGGTTGACGAGGTGTTCGTCAACTCGACGCTTTCAAGGGAGGAGCAGATTGCAGAGCTGGAATGGTTTGCCGAAGCGGCCGAACCACTCCGTGGGCTTGAAATCAGCACCGTTGCCGAGACGCTAGCGGTTCACATTTTTGAACGGGACGTGCTGGCTCCGGCCTTCACCGAGCTCACGGGTATTGAGGTGACTCACAACATCATCGGTGAGGGTGACCTGGTTGATACCATGCAGACCCAGATGCAGACTGGTCGTAACATCTACGACGGCTACATCAACGACTCCGATGCCATCGGCACCCATATCCGCTACGGCACCACCATCAACCTCTCCGAAGCCATGGAGAACGAGTGGGCGGACTTCACCCTGCCGACCCTGGACCTGGATGACTTCATCGGCATTCAGTACACCACCGGCCCGGATGGCAGCATTTTCCAGCTGCCGGCCCAGCAGTTCGCGAACCTTTACTGGTTCCGTTATGACTGGTTCACCGATCCGGATCTGAAGGCGCAGTTCGAGGAAATCTACGGCTACGAGCTGGGTGTTCCGCTGAACTGGACCGCCTATGAGGAGATTGCGGAGTTCTTCACCGAGCATGTCGGTGAGATCGACGGTGAGCGTGTCTATGGTCACATGGACTATGGTCGTCGCCACTTCTCCCTGGGATGGCGCTTCCATGACTCCTGGCTGTCCATGGCCGGCATGGGCAGCACCGGCGTGCCGTTCGGTAACCCCGTGGACGACTGGGGCTGCCGGGTGGACGAGGACGCCAACCCGGTGGGTTGTAGTGTAACCCGCGGTGGTGGCACCAATGCGCCGGCGTCGGTGTTCGCCATGACCAAGGCCGTTGACTGGTTGCACGCCTACGCACCGCCGGAGGCCGCTGGCATGACCTTTGGCGAGGCCGGTCCTGTGCCTGCCGAGGGCAACATCGCTCAGCAGATTTTCTGGTACACCGCCTTTACTGAGGCCATGGTCGACCCCGAGGTGGCCGTGACCGATGACGAGGGCAACCCGCTGTGGCGGATGGCACCGTCACCGGTGGGCCCGTACTGGGAAGAGGGCATGAAGGTGGGTTATCAGGACGTGGGCTCCTGGACCTTCTTTGACTCTACGCCTGAGGATCGTCGCACCGCGGCCTGGCTGTTCGGTCAGTTCACCGTGGCCAAGACCACCTCGCTGGAGAAGCTGATGGCGGGCCTGACGCCGATTCGTCGGTCCGACATCTTCTCCGACCAGATGACCGAGCGGGCTCCGCAGCTGGGTGGTCTGGTGGAGTTCTATCGCAGCCCGAACGAGAGCTTCTGGACGCCGACAGGAACCAACATTCCTGACTATCCGCGTATGGCTCCGCTCTGGTGGCAGAACCTGGCTCCGGTCATGAGCCGTGAGGTGACGCCGCAGGAAGGCCTCGACAACCTGGCGCAGGCACTGGACCGCACCATGGATCGTCTGGCCCGGGCCGAGGTGTTTGACACCTACGCACCGGTGATGAACGAGGCACGGGATCCGGAGTACTGGCTGAGTCAGCCGGGCGCACCCAAGCCGCGTCTCGACAATGAGATGCCGCAGGGTGAGACCATGGACTACGACCAGATGATGGAAGAGTGGATGGCCGCCGGTGAGCGCGA
>Ga0207421_10002355_pt1 | contig 23466 bp, 28 predicted proteins | sample SodLakKL_010_SED_4_FD_187542 | JGI IMG/M metagenome (GOLD analysis project Ga0207421, IMG submission 187542) | Alkaline sediment microbial communities from Lake Tanatar, Kulunda Steppe, Russia - 8KL_010_SED (SPAdes) (version 2) | ecosystem: Environmental > Aquatic > Non-marine Saline and...
TCAATATGTTTAGATATATTAAAGGGCTCATCCCCTTCACCTTCATCAGGACTTAAATTATATAATTTTTGCCAACCTTGAGAAGTATATAAATATTGATAACCATTATTTCTATTAAATATAGTCCATCCTAATTTAGGTTCAATAAATTCCCATTTTCCATCATCAATATAAATAGTTATGTAATTTATTCTATCTTGAAAAGGTCCATATATAGGATCATCACCAACAATAAACCTTTGTCCGGGTCCAGGAGATGCTGGCTGGTCATTAATAAAATCAAAAATTTCTGGTTGGGAAGGGTTGTGTAATTCTGATGTTATTCTATTATATACATTATCTATATCTAATATAAAAGCTTTGTATAAAGGGGAATAATTAAGATTAATTCCTTCTTGACTTTGACTTTGATCTTCTCCTACTCCTCCTAAATTTATCCAATTGCCTTGAACTTTACCTAAAAATGAACTTCCAGTAAATTTTATAGTTCCTTCATCTTCTTTAGAAGAATTCCCTATTTTAATTGAACCTCCTATTTTTATGTCATAAGGATATTTATTAGTTAAAGCATCAATAAATTGTTGTATATGATAGTGTCTTATAGGATAAATAGGGGAAATTTCATCTTGGTATTGGTCTAAAAATTTATTCATAATAAATGTTATACTTTATTATACATATTTAAATTTTTTAAGAAACCTTTACAAAGACACTGCTATAAGGGGTAGAAGATTTAGAATAACCTATTATTTGGTTTAATAATTTATTTGAATTTGAACTATTTTTTATTATAAATCCTATTTTAAGAGATAAATATTTAGATATAACCCAATCATCATTTTTATCTGTTAATATATTCTTAAACTTTTCAATTTCAATTGGTTCTACTAATTCATTATAATATTTATGGAATTCTTCAACCCAATCTTTATTTAAATCACCATACAATTTTTTAATTTCAACTGCTTTGTTTAATTCAACATTTTCAATATCTCTAAATATTTTCATTAAAAAACCTAACCCTACCTTACCATGAGCAGCTTTACTCCCTTTTATTTCCCCAGCAAAATTTGTTGCATAATTAAAGGTTCTTAATTGTAATTTCCCTTCATTAAATTCTATTATAGTATCTTTACTTTTAGGCGAAGATATTACACTTTCAAATTTATATTCTTCTGAATGGCTTTCGTTTAAATTATAAACTTTTAAATCAGCTTTATCCCCAACTTTTTTAAGAGATACTCCTATTAAAGATTGATCTTGATATAATGTTAAAAGTTTTCTATTTAATTCTTCTATATTAGTGGGAAATTCTTCATTTAAAATAAATTTACTTACCATCCAAATATCAGAAGGATTCCATTTATCAGAATTTATTCCAACTTTAGTTTGTTTAAAAGCTTCATATAACCTATTTACAAATTCAGAACCTCTATGGAACTCATATTCTTTGTTAGGATATTTATTAAATAGTATATTAGAAGTATTTATAAAAGTAGATTTCCAACCTTCTTGTCCTAAAATAAAATCCAAACATTCATTTAGAGAAGAATTTACATCTACATATTTATATGCTTCTCTAATATTTTCAATAGATAAATGATCTTCTTGTATAATACCTCCTATTACATGATAAGCTATTGAATTTACAACACATTGAGAAGATTCTTGTATAATAGTTGAAGTAGCTCCCCCTCCCGAACCTTTCCCACTTCCAAATTCTTTAGTTTTTTTAAATTGAGAAAGGCTGTAAGGTGTTTCTTCTTTAGATATAAATAATTTAGCACCTTTTCCTAATTTGTCATATTCTTTATTTTGTAAGAATTTAATAGCATTATAAGAAGCTTCTTTATCTATAACCGCAGTAGAACCATCAATTAATTCAATAGGCTCCTCATTTTTGATTTTATCTAGCAGTTTTTCACCTCTATCTTCAAAAGGGGTGTCATCATAAAATGGTTTTTTTAATTGAACGGGAGATAATTCTACTTCAGTAAGGGGGAGAAATTTACCCAAAACCCCCTTCATAAGACTTTCTAATATTTTTTTATCTTCTTCTTGGGTCAGATCAGGATAACCCTTAGGAAATTTATGGGCATTATTTTCTAAAAATTTTTGTATTAAATCCATAAAAATTAATTTTTTGTTATAAATATATTGATTATTCTTTTATTTGGGAATCAATAGTATCTATATCTTTACAAAGAAGTTTTTTTTCTTCTCTAATATTTTTTAATTCATCAGTTATGTTATCTTCATACTTAACTAACGAAATAAGATAGTTTTTAAGATCTAGCGATTGTTGTTCTAGTGTTTTTTCCATGATTTTTTTTTAATTTTAATTTAAATTTAATTTTCAATGTAATGTAAAAAATATTTTTAATAAATCCAAGTTATTTTGTACTTCTTAATAAATTGATATATATATAATATTTAATTAGACTTAATTTCATCAATATTCAAAACAAACCCAATACCACAAGCTATAATAATCACCGTCTTAAAATTAAATTCATTTATTTTTATTTTTTATACTTTTAAATTCTTGTTCTAATTTTTTAACTTTGTCTAAATTTTTCCTATTGGATATTTCAATCTTTCCATTAAGAAATTTAATATCTTCATTAATATTTTGAATATTATTTTGAATATTTTTAGTTAATATTTTTATTTTCTTATTTAAATTAATATCTAAATAAATTAAATATAGTAAAATTAATAAAATAAAACTAATAATAAATACTATCATTATATATCTCCTTCAAAATATTTTTTAGTCATAGGATTTAACTCACACTCCTTGTTGGGTTTAAGTTTAAGAACATAATTCTCTATTATAGGATCATATTCATTTTCAAACCTCCCATCCATTTCATATAAAATATAAATAGTTTTATTTAATAAAAAAGCAATTTCTTGTAGTTTAGTTTTATCTAATGTTAAATCTAAATCTCCATACCAAATTTTTTCTAAATCCTCAGTAAAAATGTTAGCATTAAAAACTATAAGATTATTAGGATTCATTATTCTATATGTAGATTTACTTCCTGAAATAAGCCTCCCTGAAGGACCTAAAATATTTTCAACCATAATTATTAATTTTCATTATGGGAATAATATACAAAAAAACATTTAAATTTCCAAGTTTAGGCTAGTCTCCTTTGTAAATTCCACCTCTTTTAGGAGTATCCATTTTATCATAAAACGCAGCAGCAACTTTTTGGTCTGGAAGAGGTTCAAAATATTTTTTTAACAAATTTTCATAACTAGAATTTCCAATTACTTCAAAATATTTAGGGTTTTTATATTCAGATTTTTTTCCTATTAAAAGTTCAGGATTATCAACAGCTTTAAATAAATAACCTCTATTACCATATGTTTTTATAAAATTAGACTTCCATTTTTCCCATCTAGAAGGATTATTTAAGTCAATTCTATCAGGAAGACCATATCCAGGCTCTAATGAAATATTAGGAACATAAATCTCATCTAACTCAGTTTTATTTTTTATATCTTCAACTGAATCATTTGAAATGTTTATATATTCAGATTCATTTTCCCATAATTTTTTAACTTCAGAGCCAATATCATAAGACTCTTCTTTAAAAACTTCTCTAATTAACTTTTTTAATTTTACCATAATTTTTTATTCTTATCCCTATTTTCAACATATATAATTAATGTAAGGATATTTACCATACCCCCCAGTTTCAACGTTTTCGTTTATTTAAATGTCTAATCCTAAATTACCCCCATCAATACTATATTTCAAGCTTATCTATGAAGAAAAACTCTTCATGATTAGTATTACAAATCCCAACACCATCTTCATTTTCTTCACTATCAGATATAATATCTTTTTTATATATTTGAACTAATTCTTCGAATTGTCCTGTACTTGTAGATACAGCATATACTATACTATTTGATGAGGAAATTTCTTCTCTAATGAGTTGTCTTAATTCTGATTTTTTCATTTTATTATATTTTATTATACATATCAAGAATTTACACAAGATTTAAGGTTGGTTTTGGAAATTTTCAAATCAGGTTTTTCTTTTAATTTTTCTATTATTTCAGATTCCTTAAAAATATCTAAATGCCCTTCCCAAGCACCAAACTTTTCAATAACACTATTAAATTCTTCAATATCATGTTTCTTTAAAACCCAACTTCCTACTTCAGGATCTGCTACTGAAGGTTTCCAATCAATATGTTCTAATTCATGGAAAACTAAAGCCTGTTTTTGTTTTTCAGAAGCTAATTCATCCCAATAATCAAATCTTATGAAAAGAAAATAATCATAACCTGTAATTAATTTAGTTTCAAATGAAGTTTTCTTAACTTTACCAAGATATTTTGTTTCTTTATTTACAAAAAGGTAACAAATTTTAGCTTCTTTTGTTAATTCATTAAGTAAAGATTTAGCTACTTCCCTAACTTCAGGGGCCTTAAAATAAGGGTTTTCTTTTAGTTTCATAATTTTTTATATTTAAAGTTTAACATAAATATAATGAAAATTTTTTGATTTACCAAATTTAAATTCATAAATCTTTTTATGACCTTCTTTTTGGTTTCCTAAAAAATATTTCGTATATTTACATTATAATAATTATAAACGTAAAACTATGGTAAATAATTTTGACTTAATAAAAAATAATCTTACATTTGAAAATGATGATGAATTTTTTCATACCCAAATTATTTGTAGAAGTAAAGACAATGAATCTCAAAGTAAAAATCATATAAAAATTAAAGATTATTATATTGATTCATTAAAAAAATTAAACAAGCTTAAACCTGAAATTATTAAAATTTGTGATGTTTTAAATGCAAGAGCCTATATAAATTTAAATAAAAGAAGTTATAAAAAAATAGCTTTACAAACTTTAAAAACTATAAGTGAATCTTTGGTTAATGAACAATATAAAAGTATAAAAAGTTGTTATTCTACTACTTGTGGTAGATATTCATCAACTAATAAAGAGGATAAAAGGTGGTTGGTTGATATAGATGGATTATATGGGAGTAAAATAAATTTATTTAAAGAATGGATTGAAGAATTAATAAAAGATATTAATAATTCAGAACCAATAGGGAAAAAGGATATTTTTATTAACCCTACTAAAAATGGAATCCATTTAATAACTAAACCTTTTGATTTAAGAAAATTTAAAGAAAAATATCCTTTCATAGAAATACATAAAAATAATCCAACTATATTGTATATACCTTAAAAAAATTAAATATGAAAAAAACTGATGTTAAAATTATTAAAAAAGAATTTCCTTCTATAGAACCAATTTTTTATGTTAAAGTAAGACACCCTTGGTTTAAAAATTGGATGTACATTGCAAAATATACTGATAGATTTTACTTTACTACTTTAAATTATAAGGTTACTTTTAATAGTATAGAAGAAGTATATAATAAACTTTATGAGTATAAAAAAATAAAAAAAAGAACAGTTAAAGAAATGGTAAATTCTGAATCTAGAATTATAAAAGAAGGAAATCTAGAACTTGATTTTTAATAAAATTTTAATTATATTATATACGTATGAAAAATTTAAATAATAAAATAATAAAATTTGTAAAAAACTGGGGTTTGTATATTATAAACCTAACAATGTTAAATAAAGTATTAGATTATACATCAGATAATCTAATTTTACATTTTGCTATGGGTATCTGGGTTTTAATATTGTATATGAATTTTTTACATAAAACTTGTATTATAACTGAATAATGGTTAATTTTAATAAAATATTTGATACTTTTTCACGAAAAGAAATTTTTACTGAAAGAGATAACTCTATAAACCAAAATATTCCTATTAATCACCCTCTATTTAAATTAAAATTATTTGAAAGGTTGGTAAATACTCATGAACAAAACTTATCTACTTCTAAAAATAGTGACCCTAAAATAAAAGAAATGGGGGAGTTTATATTATTCAATAAGGTTTGGGATATAATTAAAGATTTTAATTTTAAAGATAAAACCTGGGTTGAAGGAATAAAAATGTTAGATAGTAATAGTTTTAATAAAAGTTTAAGTAAAGTTATAAAACATTTCATTAAATATGAAGAATATGAAAAATGTGATTTCCTTCATAAAATTCAAAAACTTTATAAAAGTTCATAAAAGTTCATAAAATCTTTAACTCAAGTTTGGTATTAAAATTTCTTTTATTATATTGGGAGTACGGGGGTTAAAAATATTATAAGGGTTTTATATTAAATTTATAAAAATTTTTGAGATAAAAATAGTAATAATAAAGAGAAATAAAAATAAAATATAAATTAAAAAATAATTAAATGAAACATCGCAGAATAATTATTCAGAAATTAGAACATATGGATTCAGGTTTAACATCGTTAAATAATATGGTTTCTATGTCTCGTCCAGTCTCAGAATTCCAAGCTAAAATTAAACAAATCTCAGAAACTCTTCAAGACGTTGTAAGTTATATAGAAAGAGAAGATCTATCTTCTTATGAATTATCAGGAAAATAAAAACATTAAATATGGAATTAAAACCAGAACAATTACAGAATAATTGGGATATTTTTTTAGATTATTTTAATTATATAGAATCTCCCAGAAAAGAACAATTATTAGATCTTTATATTTCATTAGAAAAAAGGTTAATATTATACCCTTGCAGCCATAAAAAGGGATATCATAATTGTTTCCCAGGTGGTTATATATTACATGTCATAAATGTTATTAAATGGGCTTTAGACTTAAACCAGTTATGGAATGATAAACATAATAAACCTTCTTATACCGAAGAAGAGTTAGTATTTTCTGCAATAAACCATGATTTAGGTAAAATAGGAACTTTAGAAGAACCTGCTTACATACCTAATGATGACAAATGGAGAAGAGAAAAATTAGGGGAGTTATATAAATTTAATGAGAACATTCCTTATATGTCAGTACCTGATAGATCTTTGTTTTTATTAAATCAGTCAGGAATACCTCTTTCATTAAATGAAACCTTATCTATAAAACTCCATGATGGTTTATATGATGATGCTAATAAACAATATTTAATAACATACATGCCAGAGAGAAAACCAAAAACTTCTTTAGTTTATATACTTCATTCAGCAGATATGTTATCAGCTAGAATGGAATTTGAAGAAGAGTTTTTAAATACGAAAAAGGAAGAAGAACCTCCTAAAGAGAATTTTAAACTAAAAACAAGCACTAAAACACAAGCTTTAAAATCAATAGAAAGTAAAGGTATTCAAGATATATTTGATAAAATATAACTAACTTAAACTTGGATATAAGGTTATTCTTTACTAAATTAGAGTAACCTTTTTTAATAATTAAATATATATAAATTATGGGAATGTTCGAAATATTAATTTTAGTACTATCTGTTGTTATCATAATATTGGGTTATATTATATATAACTTATATAAAAAATTATCATACTGTGAAGATATATTATCTTCATATTTAAATTACCTTCAACAAATTTCGGCTGTAATAGAAGCTTCTGATGATAGAATTAATAAGTTAGATAGAAACCAAATGTTTTCCAGTGATGATGAAATAGGATTTTTTTTCAAAAATATTAAAAAAATTCAAGAAGTATTAAATCAATTTGATATTAAAAAATTATAGATATTAAATGAGTATAATAAAACCAAAAAAAATTCCTAAATATTTAAAGGGGAAAAATTATTTTACAAAAAAAACGGATAATGCTATAATAAGGTATAATATAGAAACCGACCCAAAAATAAAAAGTCAAATTTTTGAAGAAGAAATATATTATCCTTTTTATAAATTGACTGAAAATATAATTCATAGTTTTAAATTTTATAATACAGAAGTTGAGGATTTAGAAGATTTACAACAAGAAGTTATAATTTTTTTGTTAAGTAAAATATCTAAATTTGACCCTGATTTAGGGTATAAAGGGTATTCTTATTTTAGTATAATAGCAAAAAGATATCTTATAAATTGTGATTTAAAAAATTATAATAAAAAAATAAACTCTATTCCAGTAGATTATTTTACTAATGGTTATAATTCAGATACTCCATATTTAGAATTATCAACTACAGAAGAAGAAAAAATTTTATATTATGATGAAATATTTAATAGTTCTGAAGGGAAATATAAACAAGATTTATCGGATTTTATAGATAAATTTATTTTATATTTCTATAATAATTTAGATAATTTTATTCAAGATAAAGTTGAAATAAAAATTGCTGATATAGTATTAAGTATATTAGAAAACAGAGATAATGTTAAGATTTTTAATAAAAAAGCTATTTATTTTAGTATTAAAGAGTTTATAGGTTTCCATATTTCTACTCAAAAAATAACTAGAGTTATAAAATATATTTATAAAATATTTAATGAAGAATATAATTTTTTTATAGAAAATGGGTATACAAGAATTTAACTTTTTAATATTTATAATAAAAAGCCATGAATGGGAAACTTAATGAATTAATATTTAAAAAGAAAACATTATCTAATATTTTAGAAGAAATTTATAATAATCACTCTAAAAAAACAAATCAAGTTTCAGTTTTAATTGATGAATTAAAACCCTTAGTAAATAATATTGGAGATGCTACTCTTATAGTTCCTCTATTAAAAGAATATCTTGATATAGGAATTAAAAATGATGAACTTTTAATAAAAATGGCCCAATTAGCTCAAAGAACTATCCAAGATGGGGGTGGTTCTAAAGATGATTCTGTTATATCAAAAGAAGAACTAGAGCAATTATTAGAGGAATCACAAAAAGATTTAAATAAAGATGATGAACAAAAACAAATTGAATAATGTACAGTAAAATTGGAATAGGAAATTTAAATAAAAAATCTTATATACCCCAACATTCTAAAAGTGAAATTTATGCTGTTAGAGTTACTAAAGTTATATTAGATGAAAAAACCTATCCTGATTTATTTTCCAAAATGGGAGAATGGGATTCTATTGGGATAGTATTTTATGATGATATAAATAATCCTAACCCCAATTTTATAGAATCAAATTTTGCTTATCCCTTATTTCCTAATATAAAAAATTACCCATTAAAAAATGAGATAATATATTTAATAAATTTACCATCATCTGATATATATGATAATACAGGGTTAAGTAAAAGTTATTATTTTACACCTTTAAATGTATGGAATAACATAAATCATAATGCCATTCCTGAAAATATAACAGGTAAAGAATTAGAATCCAAATTTTTAGGAAATTATTTTGAGGAAAAAGAAGGCATCAGAAGTTTAAAGCCTTATGAGGGTGATATATTATATGAGGGAAGATGGGGGAATAGTATAAGATTTAGTAGTACCCAACCTAAGACTAATAATTTTTGGTCTTCTTTAGATGAAAACCAAGGGGATCCTATATTATTATTAAGAAATGGGCAACCTGATAACCCCAAAGGAGAAAATTGGGTTTATATAAGTGAAAATATAAATAAAGATAAATCTAATATATATTTAACTTCATCTCAAAAAATTCCCATAAAAATTTCAAGTAAAAATTATGAATCCTACAAAGAATCCCCCCCTGAGGGTTCAGATTCATATAAAAGACCTCAAATAATATTAAGTTCTTATAGAATATTAATTAATTCTAAAGATGATCATATTTTATTAAGTTCTAATAAATCTATAAATTTAAATTCCCTAACTACTATAAATTTAGATTCAAAAAACCCTACTATTATAAATTCTCCTGAAATATACTTAGGAGGAAAAGAAGCAGAAGAACCTATAGTGTTAGGTAATAAGGGGGTTGAATTATTAGAAAAAATTCTTGATGAGATTATTTCAGTTTCAGATGAATTAGGAAGATTAATAAGTCTCCCTCCAGGAACCCCATTTGTTACTTTGAATGTAGCTTCTACTATGGCCAATGTTAGATTAAATCAATATAAAAATCAATTAAAAACCATTTTATCTAAAAGAAATTATTCTACATAATGTCAATAGGGTCAGTATTAAATATAGGAGTAAGAAGGTTAATTAAATCTTTTTTGAAGTTTGAGGCTTCTGTTGATAAAATTATATCTAAATTTGATGATGGATGTCCTTCTAAAGAAGAGTTATTATCTATTGTTGAACAGAAAAACCAAATAAATAACTCAATAGATCAAGTTCAATCTTCTATTAGTACTTTAGATAATACTTTAGATACCATAAATACTGTTATGAGTGTTTTAAAAGTAAATATTAGGATAATTAAACTTTTACCCACCCCTTCAGCGGTTGCTGGAGTGGGGGTTCCTATAGGGTTAATAACAACATTTTCTGATTTATTAGATATTTTACATGCTACATTAAAAGAAGGGTCTTCAACATCAAATCAAACAGTTATAGCTTTGAGGATGGTAAATAATTTATTAAATTCATTAAAATATAAATTAAATAATTTAGACCAATTATTGATAAATTGTTTGTCTGAGTTAGATGATGTAGATAATTTAATAGAAGATTTACAAAATTCTATAAATTCCAGGGGAGATTTTGAAGATGACGAAGATAATAAATTTATAGAAGAAGAATTAAAAAAAAGACTTAATAATGGGGAATATGTATATAAAAATTATAGATTAAAAATAGAATATAATAAAGATAACCTATTTGAATTTCCCCAAAGAAGGGTTGTGGGGGTAAATATAAATAATTCTAAGGATATAGTTATTAGACAATTCTTTAAGGGGGATAATAGTTGGTCATATAGTAGTAGTTTAAAAATTTTAGTTGAAGAGATAAAATTTGTAATAGACAATCATTTAAAAAATAAACCTATATTAAATTTACCCCAAGAAATTAGTGATGAGAGTAAACCTCTTAAACTTGAAGAAATAATAACCCTAGATAAAAAATTTAAAATTTAAATATTTATAATAAAATGAAATTAAGTGAATTAAAAAAAGTCATTAAAGAGGTTGTAAAAGAAGCTATAAAAGATGAATTGAGGGAAATATTGTTAGAAGCAATTAAGGGTGGAAATCCTTCTCAAAAAATCACTCCAGAAACTTCTAATTCTGGGTTTGATAAAGAAGAATTAAAAAATAAATTTTTACAACTACAAGAAGGAAGTGGTCCCCAAAAAGAATTTAAACCACCTCCTATAAATACTTCAGCTGAAGGCTCAGCTTTACCTGAGGGTGAAGTTAGTTTAAATCAGATAAATAGTTTAATAAATAAATAATGGCTTATAGAATATTAAATAAAAAATTTCCTTCTGAAGTTAATCCTAAAAAAAGTCTAGGATATGGGTTAAATTTTAATTCAAGAAATGTATTTAACCCTATATATGAAACTAAAGAACAGGTAAAAAATAATCTTATTAATTATTTATTAACAAATAAAAAAGAAAGAATATTTAATAATAAATTTGGGGCTAATTTAAGAAAATTATTATTTGAAGGAATTAAACTTAATCAACTTAGTAAGTTAGAAAGTTTAATAGAAAAAGATTTAAAAAAATATTTTCCTTTAATAAAAATTATTGAACTTAAATTAAATTCATATCCTGATGAAAATAAGATAAATTTTATATTTAAATATAAGATGAATAAATATAATATAGAAGATGAAATAAATATAATAATCCAATAATGAAAACTCGAGATATAAAATATTTAAATAAAGACTTTAATTCTTGGAATAATACTCTTGAGCAATTTTTAAAAACATATTTCCCCAACACATACCAGGACTTTAATCCTGAGTCTATAGGTAATATGTTTATTGAAATGAGTTCTTATGTAGGGGATGTTTTAGCTTTTTATTTGGATAATCAAATACAAGAAAATTTCCCTCAATTAGCCAGAAAAATAGAGAATTTATTTAAACATGCTTATGTTAGAGGATACAAACCAAAAGTTTCTACTCCATCTGTTTCAGAGATTGAAATTTTTCAAGAGGTTCCATATAAGATAGTTAATAGTGAAAGAGTTCCTAATTATGAATATAGTTTATTAATACCAGAAAATACAAGTGTTAATTCTGATGAAATTCCTGAAATCAACTTTTTAACCCAGGAACCTATTGATTTTGGGTATAGTAGTTCATTTGATCCTACAATAGTTGAAATATCTCAAATCGATAGTGATAATAAACCTGAAACTTTCTTATTAACAAAAAAAAGAAAAATTATTTCTGCTAAAATTAAAGAAAAAAGTTTTGATGTTGGAGATTATGAGAGATTTCCATCGTTTGAAATAAATGATAATAATATTATTTGTATATTAGATGTAAAAGATAGTGATAATAATGTATGGTATGAGGTAGATAATTTATCCCAAAATTTAATACCTGAATATATAAGAAATACTGAATATAGAGAGTTTAATTTTAATCAATATAAAGATACTCCCTATATGTTAAGATATAAAAAAATCCAAAGAAGATTTACATCAAGGTTTAAGGATTATAATTCTTTGATATTAGAATTTGGATCTGGTTTATATACTGAAACCGATGAAAATATAACCCCCAACCCTTATAATATAGGAATTAATTATCCTTATAATAGATCTGGTTTTGGTATTGCTTATTCCCCTGTTAATTTTTTATTTACAAAAAGTTATGGTATAGCCCCCAATAATACTACTTTGACAATTAGATATTTAGTGGGAGGGGGGGTTGAATCAAATATTCCTAAAAATACTTTAAATAATATAGATAAAACTAATGTATCTTTTTCTTCTCCAATTGAAATGGATAATAATATATTAAATACTTTGACTTGTAATAACATTGAACCTTCTACAGGTGGAAGTGATGGGGATAGTGTCAAAGATTTAAGAATTAAATCTATGGCACAATTTTCTTCCCAATTAAGGGGGGTATCTGAACAAGATTATGTTATAAGAAGTTTAAGTATGCCACCAAGGTTAGGTTCAATATCAAAGGCTTATATTAAACCTGAAAATGTTGAAGAAATAGAAGATGGGTCTTCTCAATTAGGATTATATATATTAGGATTTGATAATAATAAAAAATTAATAAAATCTTCTAAAGCATTAAAACAAAACTTAAAAAATTACTTATATCAATATAATACTTTAAATGATTTAATTTTAATAAAAGACGCTTATATTATAAATGTAGGGGTTGATTTTGAAATCTTAATAAGACCAGGACATGTTGTTGGAGAAGTTTTAAATAATTGTATTAGTGAAATCCAAGAATATTTTAATATTGACAATTTTAATATTAATCAACCAATTTTATTGAAAGAAATTTATTTACTACTTGATAAAATAGAAGGAGTTCAAACAGTAAATGATATTAAAATAAAAAATAAAGTTGGATCTGGGGAAGTTGATGAATATAGTAATTTTTCATATGATATAAATTCAGCAACAGTTAATAATATAATATACCCTTCTATTGACCCTATGATATTTGAAGTTAAATTCCCCAATATTGATATAAGAGGTAGAAATATTAATTTTTAAATAAAATATTAGAATGATAAAAAAATTATTTCCAACAAAAAGCTCTACTATATACCCTCATTTTCCTTATAAAAATACAGGAATGGATCCTATTATAGAAATAATTCCCTCTGATGTAGGTTCAAGTAGATTTTTATTAGATTTTTCAGAAAATGAAATTAAATCAATTATAAATAATCATATTTCAGGGAGTTTATGGAAAGCTGAATTAGATTTATATGTAGTTAATATAGATAATTTTAATAAAGATGATTTAATAATAAATGCTTTTCCTGTAAGTGGTTCTTGGGATAGAGGCACAGGTTATTTTGGTGATATTCCTATAAATACCTCAGGGGTTTCCTGGGTTAATTCTAAAGTAGATAACCCTTGGAATAGTGAAGGGGGGGATTATATAAATAATGTATATAGCTCATACCAATGTAAAAATAATAATGTAAGGTTTAATTTTGATATTACTAACTTAATAGAATATCAATTAAATCAAGAACTTTATGAAGGTTTCATATTTAAACTAGATGAATTACAGGAGGTATATAATGAAACTTCATTTAAATTTTATTCCAAAAATTCAAACGAAGTATTTATTCCTAAGATTAGTTTTAAGTGGGATGACTCAGAATATATTGAATATGATAATTTACTGACAGATTCTGATTTTATAATGTCAATGAATCATAAAGAAATATATAGTATTAAAAGTGTTCCTAATTTTGAAGTTTTTGTTTCTGAAAGATACCCAGAAAAAATATATACATCTGAAATTTTATATAAGTTTAAACATTTACCTGAAGAATCTTATTATGCTATAGAAGATGTAATAAACCAAGAATTTATTATTCAATTTGATGAAGATTATACTAAAATAAGTACACGAGATAACAAAAGTTTTTTTAAATTACACATGGATAACTTTTATCTTGAAAGACCATATAGATTTTTAATAAAAACTATTATAAATGGGGAGGTTATTATATGGAAGTCTCCTACTACCTTTAAAGTTAGGGAAATTATTTAAAGATGAAGAAGTCTGATTTAAGAATTAACAAATTTGATAAAGAAGCTTTTTTAAAAAGTTTAAATCTAAAATTTAATGAACTTGTAGAAGAAAGAGACCCTTCTTTCTTTGACATTGATTTAGCTACTAAAGAAGATTTTTTTGAACTATATGAAAAATTTTTTTATGAAATTTCTAAATATGGAGGTAATAATTCTCATGAGTATTTAATTGAAACTAGTACTAATTATATAGATTATGAAAAAGATAATGAGGAAATTAATTTATTACTGGAAGAAATATCACAATTAAGAATTGAAAATTTAAAATTACAACAAAAAATAATAAGATTACAAAGTGGGGCTTCCTTTAAAGAAATGCAAGATGATATAAAAGAAGATAGAGAAGAAGACAAAAATATAAATGAAGAGGTTGAAGAGGAAAAAATACAACTACCACAGGATGATCCTACACAACATGATGATTTTTTTGATCCTGTAAGAGATGAACCTGGTGAAGAGAGTAAACCATTAAAAACATGACCATTTATATATGATATAAAATGACTTATAATGATTAAAGATATAAAACAAATAAACCCTAATGTTATATTAAATGAAGAATTTTCTCATTTAGATGCAGAAAATATTCCCATATATAACTTTACTGGATCATTTAATTCAGATGAAGATTTTATAGAACTTCATATATATGATTTAAATAATAATTTATTATTTTCAGAACCTAATTTTAGAAAATATTATTCTGATAATATAGGGTTAGAAAATCAATTTCTAGATATAAATTTAGATCCTAGTAAATTATTAAAAGAAAAAGGGATAACAACTGGAGAAATAAATTTATTATATAATTATATTACATATGAATTAGGTTCGTCTTTAGAAAAGTTTTTTTATATAGAGGAAATATCATCTTCTAGAACTGAAATTAAATTAAAGTCAACAAAAATAAATATATCGGAATTAGAAGAAGATTTTAATAAATTCTTTGAAAAAGTAAAAGATGATAAATATTTTAGTGAATTTTATTTAAGATTTAAAGAAAATAAATATCTCATTGGAATAAATATCCAAATAAACTATGATGAGGATTTTATATTAGTAAAATTATATTCACCTTTACCTTCTGAATTTGATATAAAGGATAAATTACAAATAATCACAAAACCTTCAGAAACCCAACTATTTAATGTTAAATTTGAAGAAGTTGGAGATTTCCGAATTTTTAAATCTTTAAAAGGACCTAATTTTAATTTAGATTTTAAAGATGATATTAGTGAATCTTCTCAATATATGTCTTCCCAAGATATAGAATCAACTAATGTTAAAGAATCTTTATACAAATTAAAAAATATAATAAAAGAAAAAGGGGTTGAATTAAATGTAAATTATTCAAAATTTAATAACTTCGTACATTTTTCATCAATACAAAAAAGACTTAATAATTTTAAATATAAAATAGAATTATTAGAATCTTACGAATCAGATATAAATACATTAAAGGATACTGAAGATTCAAATACCCAAAACCAAGAAATTAAATTTTTGGAAAATAAAAAAGAAGATATTATATCTAATTTTGATGGATATGAAAATTATTTATATTATGAATCCGGTTCTTTAACTTGGCCCAAATCAACTAATGAATATCCTTATGAATTATATTCTTCTGAATCTTCTGAGGTAAAAGTATGGTTTGGAAGTAATGATGAAAATGATGTTTATTATGGTGGTGTTATTTTAGAAGCTTCAATTTATGATGATAGAAACCCTAATTATTTATATAATACTATTCCAAATTATTTAAAAGAAGACCCTAAATCAAAGCCTTATAAAGATTTTATAGATATGGTGGGTCATTTTTATGATATAATATGGTTATATATCAAATCTATAACCCAACTTTCAAATAATACAAATAATTTTGAAGAGGGGGCTCCCTTAGATATTATTGAAGATATATTAAAATCTTTTGGTTTAGAAATTCCATCCACAAATAGAAATAATCTTGATATATTTAGGTCTTTAATAGGCTCAGGATCTTTGAATTTATCTGAAGATGAAGAAATTATTGAAGAAATAATAGACATAACAGAAAATAAGCCTGATTTTCCTTTAAAAAGAATAAAAAAGGAAATACATCAAAGATTATATCATAATTTACCTTATTTAGTAAAAAGAAAAGGAACTTTAGAAGGTTTAAAACAACTTATAAATATATTTGGTATTCCTTCAACTATATTAAGAATAAATGAATATGGAGGGAAAACTTTAAACCAAACCCAAGATTATGATTACTGGTATGATAAATATAATGAATCTTTTTATACTAATGAAGTATCATATATTAATGTTCCTTGGAGTGAATTATATTATGATCAAGAATATAATGGAGAAAGTTATGTTCCTGATACAATAATATTTAGGTTTAAAGCTTTTCATTCTGAACAAACTCAACCTTTATTAACAAAAGATGATACAGGATTAGATATAGGAATATTTATAGAACCACACCCTTCTTCTTCTTTAGAACCTTATAAAGATTATGGAAGATTATATTTTAATATAGGAACAACCCAATCAGATTATATTGATGCCCCTATATTTAATAATAATTGGTGGGGGGTTATGTTACAAAGAGAAAATAGGGTTGAAATAGGTAGTGGAACTGGGGATTCAAATAAATTTACTCTTTATTTAAAAAACAAACCTTATATAGGGGGTTATGGAAATTATTTAGGTTTTAATCATTCATCATCTATAGAAGGAACTTACAACAATGACTGGAATAATGATGGTAGTATTTATTTAGGATATGACCCCACAACAGGAAAAAATATAGACAGTAATTTCCAAGAATTTAGATATTATAGACATCCTATATCTGAAAATATATTTGATAATTTTGTAATGAACCCTGAATCTATAGAAGGAGAAACTATATCAGGATCTTTATCTTCTTCTAATATTTTAATATTTAGAGCTCCTTTAGGAAGTTTATTAGATTTAGATAGTGATAATATTACAGGGTCTTATGAATCATTACACCCTTCTGGTGAAAATAGTTTTGTTAATGGGGGAAAGGAATATTTCATAATAGAATTGGGAGTTTTAAACCCTAATATCGAAACTATTTTTTTAAATCAGTCAAATGTTGGGTTAGAAGCTAAAGTTTCAGATAGAATTAAAATTCCAACACAAAATTATAGAGATACTTTATTATCTAAAAATAGTAGTATAGAAATTCCTTCTTATATTGATGGAAGGTATAATTATACTCCTAATGTTATAGAAATAGGATTTTCACTTCAAAATGAAATGGATAATAATTTAATTAATGTATATGGTTCTAAGATTATTAATAATATAATTGCAGACCCAAGAAAAAGAAGAGAAGGGGTATTTAGATATAAAGAATTAGATAAAATATCTAAGGAATATTCTGAAAATTATGGGGGTCTATTAAATATATATGAATATTTAAATTTAACTAAATACTTTGATAGTTCATTATTTAAACTATTTAAAAAATTTATTCCTGCAAAAAGTACTCTTAATACAGGGTTTATTTATAAACCTCATATATTAGATAGATCAAAAATACCTCATTCTAAATTTAAATTTTCTGATGAAACAATAGAATTTAGTTTAGATTTGGGCAAAAACCCTTTTACTGCTGGTTCAGGTGGGGTTTTAAATAAATATAATATTTTGGAGTTTTCTCAAAGACCACAAACTTCATTTTATAGTGGAAATTTGGGATTTAATTTAAAAATAATAGAAAAGGATTTAACTTTAAATAATGAATATAAGAGGTTTTCTAAAGATAGAGATGATAATATATTAACTCCTTCGTTTTATCATAGTGATTATAATGTCTTACTAAACAATGTTTTAAAAAATGTAGATAAGTTTTATTATTTTGAGGGTTTATTAAGAGCTTATTATAAAGGATGTAAATTATCAAGTAAGGATTATAATTATTATAATAAGGGAGATAAAAGTTATGGTAAAAAAGCAGTAATAGATATTCATCCTAAATATATAGCTGCTTTCAAAGAAAAGTGGAGAAGTTTAGAAGAATATGGAACATTTACATATACATTGGATACTTTAATAGAAATTCCTAATGAACCTATTAAAGACCCTAATAAATTTACCCCAAAAACTATTGAATTATCAGGAACCCAGGATTATATACAGGAGGTATCGAGCACATTTAAACCTGGGAGAAAATGTAAAGTAATAAATATCCCTGAGGGATTTGGGTTTATGAATATATCTGAATTACCCACCCAAACATTTGAAATACATTTAGGAGGGGGAGAATTTGTAACTATATTTTCAAATTTAATGCAAAATTATGACATTAACCTTTTTAGTTATTATGATATAATTCCTATAAAAACAAGGAACCAAGATGGAGTTTTTTATAGTGGTGAATATTCTCCTGTATGGGGGAGAACAGATGAAGCTGAAACTTTACCATCTTCATCTTATTATTATTTAAGTACATATACTGATAAAATATCAGAAACCATAGAACCCCCAATTCAAGAATATGATTTAACAATATATTTTCTTGAGTGGGAAGGAGATGGAACCCGACAACGTCCACCTTCATTATCTGGGGGGAATGTTCAAGTTAATGAAGTTGTAGTAGGAGAAGGAGTTACAAGAGTAACTCTTAAAAAAAGAAGAAATTCTAATGTGAAAATTTCAGACCCTTCTTATGTGGGTGAAGAAGATTTTAATTTTAGAAATTATAGAATAGGAGGTGTAAATTATAATAATGAAGAAATTAATTTTATAATGGATTCTAATAAAACTTTAGCTATATTCTATGTTACTAAATATTCTTTAGAATTGAATCAAAATGAATATACTATTGCAGATGGGGAGGATGTTGATACTGTTACCATAGGAGATGAGTGGGATGTATTAAGTGGAAGTTTTAATCCTGAAACCGATGTAACTATAAGAGCTAGATCTGATATTTGGGAAGAATCTGGAGGAATGCTGGAATCAATTAGAGGCAATTTTTCTCATTGGTCAGAAACCACAGGAGATTTCCCTGAAATAGTTGGGAATTCTTCTACTGTAGATAGAACTATTACTATAAAAATGCCTAATAGAGATTTAAATTTAACAGCTAATTATAATTTAATATAAGATAATAATTATGAGTAAAACAATAGCAACAGGATCAGGAAGAATAGTTTTTAAAGATGAATATTATAATGTTTGGGAACCAAACCCTTTCGATTTTATTCCAGATACAGGAAGTATTCCTACATATGATGAAGATATAGAAGTAAAAACTTTAGGAGAAATATGGACTTATAACTATTGGATTGAACAAAGTTATGAACCCCCTGAAGATTCTGATTTATACATATATTTTAATCCTAAAAAATTTAACCCAAGTGAATTCATTTTAGATGGGGCCCCGATTTCATCCCAAGGTGAAATTAATTTAAATTTATATAAAAAACCAAAATTTCCCATAATACCTAAAAAGGGAGATATTATAATTTCTTCTCCCAATAATAGAGAAATTATTTATAGTAAGATAATAAATATTTTAATACCTGAAGAAGAAAATAAATTTATATTAGATATAGAAATAAATCCTGTAAAACATAAAATTTTTGATGAAGAAATCATTACAGAAGATTATTTTGATAACATACCTCATTATAAATTTTTACATAGGAGAACAAATTTTGTTGATAATAAGGTTATATTAAATCAACCTACAGCAGTATATGATAAAATAGAAGGAATAGAAACTTCTCCTGAAAAATTTGGATATTTAATTCCTGATGATTTATCTCCAGTCCAAAAGGAGAATCTTTCAATAATTTTAAATATATTAAGAGATAAATCAGTTTTAAAATCTAATCAAAAAGAAGGAGGTGTGGGTTCGGTATATCTTTAATTAAAACTTGAATTCAATATATGTATAAGAAAATAAAATATAATAAAAATGGGCTATTTAAATAATCAAATTATAACAGTAGATGCAATCCTTACTAAAAAAGGTAGAGAATTAATTTCTGACGAAGATGGTTCTTTTAGAATCACTCAATTCGCACTTTCAGATGATGAAATAGATTATACTCTTTACAACCCTAACCACCCTTCAGGATCTGCATATTATGGAGAAGCAATAGAAAGAATGCCTATTATAGAAGCATTCCCTGATGAAAGATATATAATGAAGTATAAACTTGTTTCTCTACCACTAGGAACAGAAAAAATTATTAAAATAAGTTTAGGAATAGAAGAAATAATTTTAGAACAGGGAGCTGAATATAAGTTAACTCCTGATACTTTAAATTATCCACAAGGAGAATCTTATTATATAGTTTCTATTTCGGATGGAAGATTATTAGAAGTTTTTAAAGGAACAGGTATGGAACTAAAAGCTCCTTCAACACGATTAATCTCAGGAAGAACCAAAGTTATAACAACTGAGGTATCTAAATCTATTAAAGGTTTAAGCTTTTCAATGGTTGCCTCAAGACGTAATATATTTAAAGAAGGAGAAAATTCAGTGACTGGTACTATTACAGTTGAAGGGGGAAATAGTGGAGCATCAAAATCAATTCCAATAACAATAAAAAAATATAATAAATAATAATGGGAACTTTTAAACAATTAGATGAACAAAAAGATATAGTAATATGTATAGAACCTTCTTCAGTTCCTTTATGGAGTAATAATAACCCTATATTAACTGACATAGTTACTGGAAGTTCACAAGTAGAAAGTGATCAGGGGTATTTTTATATAAATATACATAAAGAAACAACTGATAACCCTGTAGAATTTTCTATATCTTATGCCCATAAATATGGTAGTGGTAGTGCTCAATTTAATGATTTAGTAGATAACCAAACCCCCTCAAAATCTTTATATAGTAAATATAAAAATCTTATAGTTAGAGGAAGCACCATAGAAGATTTTTATTTTGGAGAAGATCATACTTCAGAACATTTTTATATATTAAATATTGAAAGATCCAATTATAAAGAACATCTTCTTCCAGGTTCTTTAAGTTTAAAATTGACCAATTCAGGAGATGATTTATATTTAACTGATAATAGTAAAAAAATTTCCCAACCCCAACATTCAAATGTGGGAAGGTTATTTCAAATGGTTTCAGGTTCTTTGGGAACAGTTCATACTGGAGAAAATGCCAAGGGATATTCTAAGGATTCAGGTTCTTATGGGTGGTTTTTACCAGATGCTGGCCTAATATTACTAAATGCAGAAGCTTTAGACGAATCTTCAGTAAATGGAGGTATTAGTTTAGGTACTGATACTACAAATTCAGAGTCTGATTGGGATTCTTTTGATCCTAATAATTCAAATTCTTCAAAAATGTTTGATGCAATAGATGAAGGAAATAGTTTTATTTTAAATAGTGAAGAAACTTTACCTTCTACATTTGTTTTTGTGAGAGTTAATAATTCTGAATTTAATATTAGTAATAATCCAAGTTTTGTAGATGAAGAAGGTAATATAATATATGATGATTTTATTCAAAACCCTGTTACTTATATAACTACAGTAGGGTTTTATAATGATAATAATGATTTATTAGCAGTAGCTAAACTTTCAAGACCTTTACCTAAAAACTTTACAAAAGAAGTTTTAATTAGGGCCAAATTAAATTATTAATGTATACTTATAAACAATTTTTATCAAGAGAAGTAAACATTGCTCCTATAGTTTTAAATAAAAATTTTAAATTTGATAATAATAATATTTTAAATAACATAGGGGGAGGGGTAATTATTCCTAATGTTGATTTTTTACACGGTATAAATTTAAATCCAAATGAAATTAATTTTTGGGATGAATCTAAAAACCCTTTAACTGGTTTTGATACTGAAACTTCTGAAGAATACACAAGATATAATAAAGGTCAAATATATAAAAGTATAATTCAATTATATAAGTTATATAAAACTTTTTATTTAGAGGATAGGTTTTTAAATTTGGATTTTAAAGAAATTCCTGAAGAAATATTTATAATTTCAATATCCCCTGAAACTTATGGTGAGAAAATTTTTCAAAAATCTTTTAAATTAATATATGAGGGGAATATATATTTAGATGATGGATTTGGAAATATTTATTTAAATGATGATTTTATAGGTAATATATTTTATAAAAAGGGGATAATTGTTTTATATAAAGAAAAAGATAATTATAAGAATTTATTTTTAAACCCAGATAGTGAATATTCTAAAGTAGAATTGGAATTTTCCTCAACTATCATTATTAGGGAACATAATTATATTTGTAAAATAAATCCTTCTGAATTTAAATATTCTTTAAACCCTACTTTAGTTAAATCTAATTCAGATGAATATGTTGATTTTATAAATAAACCATATTTTTCCCCATATATTACTACTGTAGGGTTATATAATGATAATAAAGAATTATTAGCTGTAGCTAAGTTGGCCAACCCAATTCCTTCTTCTAAATTTATGGAAACTAATTTAATAATTAAATTTGATGAATAATTGGTTTTATAAAGGTAATGAAATAACAGATATTACTCAATTTCCTAAAGGAACAGTTTCATTTGTATATAAAGTAACACATAAAAATAGTGGAAAATATTATGTGGGTAAAAAAATATTAAGAAATGTTATAAATAAAAAATTAGGAAAAAAAGAAATAGCGGAATATAAAACCAAAGGGTTAAAAGGTAGACCTCCTACAAAAAAGAAAGTAATAAGAGAAAGTAATTGGAAAACTTATTATGGCTCAAATTCCCAATTAGTAGAAGATGTTAAAAAATTAGGTTTTGAAAATTTTGATAGGGAAATAATAAAAATTTGTTTTTCTAAAAAAGAAGCTACATATTATGAAGTATATTATCAATTTTTATATAAAGTTTTAGAAGATCCATTATCATATAATACAAATATTTTAGGTTCTTTTTATAAA
>Ga0207421_10002357_pt1 | contig 23454 bp, 13 predicted proteins | sample SodLakKL_010_SED_4_FD_187542 | JGI IMG/M metagenome (GOLD analysis project Ga0207421, IMG submission 187542) | Alkaline sediment microbial communities from Lake Tanatar, Kulunda Steppe, Russia - 8KL_010_SED (SPAdes) (version 2) | ecosystem: Environmental > Aquatic > Non-marine Saline and...
TACCGAACCCAAAGCGGTATGGATTTGGTCAATGCACTGAATGAGCATCAGGAATGGCTGATGTGCTCGCTCATACACAAGTTTGGATCGGGTGAAGATCTCTCCGAAAAGGATGTAGATGCCTTTATTGAGGAAATTCAGAAGAATCTGCGGCACGATTTCAAACCCAAGGGAAATATTTTCGTGTTTGTGGATGAATGCCATCGCACGCAATCGGGTAAGCTTCACCGGGCCATGAAGAAACTGCTTCCGGACGCGGTGTTCTTTGGCTTCACGGGTACACCCCTCCTGAAAAAGGATAAACAGACCAGTATTGAGGTATTCGGACCTTATATCCACACCTATAAATTCGATGAAGGAGTTAGTGATGGCGTAATTCTCGACCTCCGGTATGAAGCGCGGGATATCGATCAGAACCTGACTTCACAGGATAAAATCGACCAATGGTTTGATGCCAAAACCCGGGGACTTTCGGATTTGGGCAGAGCGCAAATCAAGAAGCGCTGGGGAACGCTGCAGAAAGTGCTCAGTTCGCAGGATCGCCTGAATAAAATCGTTTCGGATCTCCTCATGGATATGGAAACCCGGGATCGGTTGCGAAGCGGGATGGGCAATGCTATGCTGGTCACGGAGGATATTTATGCGGCCTGCCGGGTATATGAAATGTTTCAAAAAACCGATTTAGCCGGTAAATGTGCGATTATTACTTCCTACAGTCCGCATCACAGCGATATCAAGGGGGAAGAGACCGGTGAAGGACAAACCGAAAATATCCGCAAGTATGAAATCTACCGGAAGATGCTGGCCGAATTCTTCGATGAGCCGGAAGATACGGCCATTAATAAAACCGATCAGTTTGAGAAGGAGGTAAAGCGGCGTTTCACCGAAGAACCCGGCAGGATGAAACTGCTGATTGTCGTGGATAAGCTGCTCACCGGCTTTGATGCTCCGCCCGCCACCTATCTGTATATTGATAAAAAAATGCGGGATCACGGGCTGTTTCAGGCCATCTGCCGGGTGAACCGTCTGCACTCTCCTGATAAAGAGTACGGTTACATCATCGACTATAAAGATTTATTTAAATCGTTGAAACAGTCGATTGAAGACTATACCGGTGAGGCACTGGATGGCTACGACAAAGAGGATGTAGAGGGACTGCTTAAAGATCGCCTTAAAGATGCCCAAGAAAAGCTGGAACAAGTGCGGGAGTCCATTAAGGCATTGTGTGAGCCGGTAGAGCCCCCGTATGATACGGCAGCGTATGTCGCGTATTTTGTAGGCCCGAGTGACCGGCCGGATATTCAAAAAGACAATGAGCCGAAGCGGTTGGAGCTGTATAAGCTCACTTCTTCTTATCTGAGGGCGTATGCCGAATTGGCCAATGAAATGGCCGATGCCGGGTATTCCGGGGAAGAAGCTAAAACCATCAAAGAAGAAGTAACCCACTATGAAAGTGTCCGGGAAGAAGTGAAGCTGGCCAGCGGCGATTATGTGGATATGAAAATGTACGAACCTGCCATGCGCCACCTTCTGGATACCTATATTCGTGCGGATGAGAGCGAAGTTATTTCCAGCTTCGACGATTTATCTTTGGTTGAGCTTGTTGTGGAACAGGGCGAAAAAGGGCTGGACAATCTTCCGGAAAACATCAAAAATAACCCGGAGGCGATGGCTGAGACCATTGAAAACAACGTCCGCAAACTCATTATCGATGAGATGCCGGTTAATCCTAAATACTACGAAAACATGTCGCAGCTGCTTGATGAGTTAATTGAGCAGCGCAGGCGGGAGGCCATTGAATACCGGGAATATCTGAAAAAAATTGTGGAATTAACCAAAAAGGTAAGCAAGCCGGAATCCGGTGGAGCTTACCCGACAGAGCTAAAAACACCGGCGCTTCGGGCTTTGTATGATAATCTCGATGATATCCAAAACGATGATGGAAGAAAAGCTGCTGAACCCCCTGTGGGTTATGGAGACAAGGAAGATTTAAAAGTCCGGACCGCCCTGCAATTAGATCAGGCAATTAAAAACGTTAAAAAAGCGGGATGGCGAGGCAATCACTTTAAAGAACGTGAAATCAAGATAGCCATTCGTTCGGTAGTAAAAGACAACGAGGCAGTTGAAAAGCTTTTTGATCTTGTAAAAAATCACCATGAATACTGAGCAGCTTAGCATTAGGGTTCGTGATATTGATGTAGAAGTGATCAGAAAAGACATCAAAAACCTCCACATCGGAGTTTACCCCCCGGATGGCAAAGTGCGGGCTGCTTCCCCGAGACATCTGGATGATGAGGCCATTCGACTTGCGGTCGTTTCAAGGTTGCCCTGGATTCGCAAGCAGCAAAAGGCATTTGCGCAACAGGAACGCCAATCCCGCCGCGATATGGTAACCGGAGAGACGCACTTCTATCTGGGCAGCAAATACAGATTGGATGTTGTTGAAGAAAACGGGAGAAATAAGATCAAGCTGATTAACAATGACAAACTTCAGATGAAGATCCGTCCGGGAACCGGTATCGAAAAGCGGAGCGCATTGCTTCAAAATTGGTATCGCAGCCGCCTCAAAGAACTAATCCCCGATTTAAAGAAAAAGTGGGAAAAGCAGCTTGAAGTTGAGGCTTCTGAAGTCAGGATACGAGCTATGAAAACCAGGTGGGGTTCCTGCAACACCGAAGCCCGGCGGATTTGGCTGAATCTGGAGTTGATCAAAAAGCCGGTCGACTGTATTGAATATATACTGGTTCACGAAATGATCCATTTCTTTGAACGCCACCACACTGATCGCTTTCGTAAGCTTATGGATCATTATATACCGGATTGGCGAACACGCAGGGATCGGTTAAATCAGGCACCTTTGGCTCATGAGGACTGGAAGTATTGAAGATTCTTTTTTTTATAAAAAGGGGTACGTCCTCTTTCAGACACTGTGCATTTTTTTCGGTATCTAAAAGTCAATACTTATAGCATAATAGACCTACAAGTTCAAATGGCATGATGGAACAACAAGAGAAACAGCAGTTTGCAGAGAAGTTTATTGAAGTATATCTTGTTCACGGATTTGGCTTGCACAGAAGTTTACACGCTTGCGTCGTGAGGTGTTTAGTGTAGATAATATAATGGCGCTTATCGGTGCAGAGGCCGGAGCACTATAACAATGCACTAGTGTGGATACAAACGAGCAACAGCAATATTTGCGCTGCAAATCACAATCGTTCAAAGCTCAATAAGCTATCCTGAAAACCACCCAGCACTCACTCCGTACTCGCCGCGCTGATGGTGTTTCCGAAGAACAGCGCATTGGCGAAAAGCTTGTTGGTCCCCAGCCAGAATGCCCTGAAGTTCGGATTGTCGGGCATGAGTATCACGCGTCCGGATCCATGTGAACCGACCACCAAGCCGGCGATCCCTTCGAGCAGTTCATGATTTTTATCGGATACGTACCCGCTGAGCTGAGGCGCTGATGAAACATACCGTACCGGACTGGCATACGGGTTTTCGGTTGGCTCTATCATGATGCGGTTGTCCCGGAACACCGGCAGTTTTTCCCGGGTGTATCCGTACAGCAGCGGATGCGTGAGATCGACCCTGGTCTCAAAAATGGTGCCGCCGATTACTTCGGATCCCCGGTCGGCCGTTTCGTCGGTATATTTCGGGAAGTCACCTTTTTCGGCACTGCGCCTGTGGGTTTCCCGGAATGAAACATCGACAAGCTCGTTTTCGACCGGCCACCGAACGCCGCTGCCAATCGCGGTGAGCGTCCCGCCGTCCCGCACCCACTCTTTGAGGTCCGCAACCTCATCGTCGCTCAGGTCGTCATAATTGCCGCTGACCATCACGATGTTGTTGTAGCGGTCCAGATCGGCGCCGGACAGGTTGTTTTTATCCACCAGGGTGTGGTTCATCCGGTAGCGCTGATCCAGCAGATGCCACACCTGACCGGATTCGTACATGCTGGTCCCGCGTCCCGCAATGATCATGGTCGACGGCTTTTCGACGGAATTGAAACTGCCGCTGCCCAGATCAATGCCTTCCGGAGTCAGTCCGGTCTCAACGGTATGCACCTCAATGCCATCCTCCCGGGCGATGGTTTCCATGATCTCGTGGATCTCTTCCGGACTTGCTTCGTCCTGGATGCCCGAATTGACCATCATCGTACCGTAATCGAAATCGACGCTGCCGCTTTCGGTTTCCGCGGTGAATGTCCGCGAGGCCGTTTTAATCCGCACACCTGCATCCAGCAGTCGAAAAGCGGCTCTGGGCGCATAAAATTCGTGCCATTCGAACAGATAGGCATACGGCTCTTTTTCCCCGTGCAGGCGGCCCTCGGGGAACGGCGGCTCACCGACCCTGTCCCCCAGAAAATCCTCGTCAAAGTCCCTGCTGAAACGTCCGCCTTCCCGGAGTTCGGCATAGTCCAGGTTGAAGGTGTGCGGCAGTGTCCAGGTGGACACATCGTAGAACAGGCTGTCGGTAAATTCGTGATGCTCCATGAACAGTCCCTTCAGGTAGGTGTATTGCGGCTGTTCCGTGGGCACGATGTAGGCCCAGGACGGATCATAGGTCACCCCGCCGCGCTCAATCTCTTCGGCAAGCTCATAGACATCGATGTTGTGATGATCGAGGATATCGAGCAGGTGATAGGTCCTGCCCTGATCTTTTTCATTGCCGAAGACATACGCTTTGATGTCATCATCCCGCGCGTTCTCCATCGCATCGAGGTAAAAGTCGCGCATATGCTCCAGAAACTCCGTGCGCATCTCGTGGGTGCCTTCCATGGTGGACAATGACGTGGCAAACTGGTTGCGAATGGCGAACGGGAAGCTCACCTTGCCGTGCCGGCTGTCATGCAGGTGTCCCCGGGCGCTGGCCTGTTCGAACAAAATTCCGATGGTTCCCTGCAGGTCGGGATAGGTGGATCCCTTGCCGATGTAGTAATCATCGAAGCCTTCGCGGGTCCAGTAAAGCTGGTTGAACTCGTCCAGGAAGGCGGCATGATATTCGGCCAGGTCCGCGGTCAGTTCGATGGTGCGGTCGGGGATCAGCGGGTTGTCGCGCGATGGCACTCCGGGCTGGAAAAAGTAGGTGGCCTGCGTGCCCATTTCGTGATGGTCGGTGAGCACGTTGGGTTTCCATTTCTGATACATGTCGATGCGGCCGCGGCTTTCGGGATGCACCACGGGCATCCAGTCCCGGTTGAGGTCGAACCAGTAGTGGTTGGTCCGCGAGCCGGGCCACACTTCGTTGTGCTCGCGATGGTCGGAATTGCCGTCCATGACCGCGCTTCTGTGCGAATTCACCCAGCTTGAAAACCGGTTCAGGCCGTCCGGGTTGTAGACCGGATCGACCAGGATCACGCTTTCATCCAGCAGCCGGTCGATTTTTTCCCCTTCGGCGGCCGCGAGGTAATAGACCAGGAGCATCGATACGCTGGCGCCGCTCGGCTCGTTCCCGTGGACGGAATAGCCCAGCCAGGTGACGACCGGCATGTCGTCGATATTCACGCCCTCCGATTGTCCGGGATCACTCAGCCTGAGGTGGTTTTCGCGGATTTCATCGATATTGCCGAGATTTTCGGGCGATGTGGCCGTGAGCAGCAGCAGCGGCCGGTGCTGGTACGTCCTGGCGTACTCCTTGATTTCGAACCGGTCCGACGCCTCGGCAACCTTGTACATGTACTGCACGATGAGGGCGTGGTCGGGATGCTGTTCGCCGATTTCAAATCCGAGCACTTCGGAAGGTTTGGGGATGCCGGGGTTGTAGGAGACGTCATCCGGCAGGTAGTCCTCCAGTTCCTTGGCCCGTAGCGTAAACGAGCCGGCGAAGATGATCAGGGCCAGTACGGCAGCAGCTTTATACTTCATACGAATTGTGTTTCAGATTTTCGGAGTGGTTAGGTTACACCAGCAGGGGAAAGGGTATAATATCACAGATTGAGATGTAAAAATCCTCATGGATTTGGACCGCTAATTCGGGTGTCTGGTCAACCATGCCGTGATCGCAGGCCCTTCAGCAGGTTACAAATATTAAAATGTTTAAAATTCATGCCCGGTTTTATTATACTATAAAGACAGCTGTGAAGTGGGATACAGGGTACGGCTGAGTTAGCAGCACTGCTTGTAAGAACAAGTTAGAGAGCAGATTAAAGAGCAGGTCCGCAACGGACAGAAAAAATGTGCGCATTACAAAATTTTTTGCGCAGTGTGACAAGACGCGGCAATGATTTTGCGACGGGTGATATCAAGGAGGTATTCAGACATAATGATCAAAGTAAGAGGGGGGCGAGCTTATGAAAAAGCAATTATTCGGAATTACGATTTTTCTGCTGCTGCCGGTATTCGCAGCCGCACAGAATGACGAATGGCAGTTTGAAAGCCGGGTGCCATCCGACGGCAGTATCTACAATACCCACGGACTGGTCTTTGACGGTGAGGATAAACTCTGGAATGCCGGTTATTATCCTGCCACCGACGAGGACGGCAATCCGGCCCGTGTTCTGCAATGCCTGGAGGCGGATATGGAGACCCCCTGCGCTTTTTCGCCCGTCTACAAGATTGAGCACGAGGACTCTACCTTCCGTTTCGGAAAGATGACCGGCGCGGCCAGGGATCAAAACGGTGACATTCTGGTGTCTATGAACGGATTTATCTACAATTCCGGCACCGAAGAAAGTCCCGATTACACCTTTAATACCTCCCGCTCCTTCATTGTCCGTGTAGACCATCAGACCGGCGAGGGGATGGATGTCAGGGACATAACGGTTCCGCGCTTCGGCGACAACTCCCACACGTACCAACTGGCGGTTGACGGAAATGGCTACGTTTACTATTCCGCAGTGTTCCCGGGGAAACCCATCCGGGTGCTGGATCCCGAACTGAACGAAGTCGGCAAGGTGACGGATTCCCGGGATGGATTTGCCCGCGCCATAGCGGTCAATAATGACGGCACCAGGATCTATCAGCCCACCGATAACGTCTATATTGAGATCTATGAAAGCACGGACGGTCCGCACGGCTCCTATGAACTTGTTGATACCACCTCCATCGACGGTATTGATTCGGGCGCGATCACCATTCATCCGAAGACCGGTGTGATATATGCAACGGCATCGGGTAGCGGCTCGTCTGCGTTAACGGACATCACCCGATGGGATGCCATGGGGATCTACGGATTTGATCCGGATGCCGGTTACGATGTAGTGGATGAGCTCAAATGGCACTTCGAAGATGATGAATTTGTGCATCCGTATCGCGGCCTGGCAATCAATTCGGATGGTTCGGCCCTGGTTGCCGGATCCTTTTCCGGATTTGGGCTGCAGCGGTTTGTCCGCGGGGAGCCCGACGTGCCGGCGCCCCCGCCTCCGTCCGGACCACCACCGGTAACAGATTCAAACTGGAACTTTAAGAAGAGCATCGGCTCCGACAAGCCTTTTAACCGTTCACATGGCGTTGCCTTTGATGCGGCAGGCAATGTTTGGTCCGGACTGTACTTCCACTTTTTTGAGGATGGAGAGAACATCAACCCGGTATATTGCCTTACGCCCGAAGGTGAATTTTGTGACGGTATTGGTCCCGTATACAGTGTTGAAACCGGTGACTCCACATTCCGGTTTGGAGCAATAACAGGGGTGGAAAGGGATCACAACGGAGATATTCTTATCAGTGTCCACGGCTACCGCGAAAACGACAGCACCATCCGATGGAACAGATCCCGCGCCTTTCTGGTCCGCCTGGCTCACAGGACCGGCGAAGCAATCGGGGTTGCCGAAGTTACGCGCATGAGGGAGGATGACATAGCACACGCCACGCACCATGCGGTGGATGATGCCGGATACATATACTATTCGACGGTCTGGCCCGGCGAGCCGATTCGCGTGCTGGACAAGAATTTCAATCCGGTCGCGATAGTGAGGGACAACCGGCCGGGATTTGCGCGGGACATAGCGGTGAGCCCGGAAGGCGATCGTGTCTATCAGCCATCCCGGTATGAAAGCAAAATTGCGGAAAACGGCGATACCGTTACTGTAACCGGGCGTCTTGCGGTTTACGAAGGAAGTGTATCCGACGGATTCGAGCCTCTGGATACCCTGTCATTCATCGGTATGGATCCGGGTGCGGTTGCCGTGGATCCGCAAACCGGTGTCATATATGCCGCGGCGTCGGGTACCGCCAATGACCCGAGGGGAGATCCGGACATGTGGGAGACCAGGACCATTTACGGTATAAAGGTTCACGGCCAGGCCGACTATGAGATTGTCGATCAGGTGGCCTGGAAGAGTCAGTCATCCGGGGATCTGTATCACCTTGTCTACCGCGGACTGGATATTTCTCCGGACGGGATGAATCTGGCGATCGGCAATTTTGGCGGTCCGGACCATGCTGTGCAGCTGTTTCGGCATCGCGATGCGCCGGAACCTGTTGCCGACCCCGAACTTGCGATCCGGGCCGAATATCCGGTCATCTACAAGGACAGTCTGTTTGCCATCACTATTGTTATTGGCTCGGATGCCGCGCCGGTCCGGGATCTGCATGGTATCGGATTCCAGGTGCATCAATCCGAACCCAACCTTGAGATTGAGGATGTGATCTGGGGCGATTTTTTCCCGGGTGACGAAGAGGATCTGATTCTGTTCAAGAAGATTTCCGATGACAGCCTTTCGGTTGATTTGTCGCTTACGCGCAAAGCCAATGAAGGCATCAGCGGGCATGGCGAGCTGGCCACGGTGATATATCGTGCCACCCGTGAATTCAAAGGGATCCTCACCATCAGCCTGGAAGAGGTCCTGGCACTGGATTCCGGAGGGGATAAGCTGGTCCTTTCAAACGAGCCGCTTTCGGTTGCATACTCATCACTGCTGGTCTGGCCCGGTGACACCAACAACGACGGGATTGTGGATATGCACGACATCCTGCCGGTTGGTCAGTATTATGATATGAGCGGTCCGGCGCGGGATGGATTTGATGTGAGCTGGGAGGCCAGGCCGGCGGCTTCCTGGGAAAATGTGGAGGCCACTTATGCCGATGCCACCGGCGACGGCAGTATCAACCAGAATGACATTCTGCCCGTTGGCCTGAACTTCGGAAAAACCCGTCCGGGCAAAACCGGCAAGAACGTGCTGGCCCGGGATGAGCCCGATTCCGACGGGCAAACACCTTATGTGGATGTCGGAGAAATGGTGCCCGGCGAAGTTTTGCGGGTGGAGATCAGGGCTGATGCCGATGTGATGCCGGAGTCCGGAATACTGGGGATTTCGGGTCTGATGCGGGCTTATTCCGGTGTCTTGCCGGAACCGGTCATCAAGCCCGTTTCCGGATTTGGTGAGAGCGATGAGCTGCTCATGTTCATGCATGAACTTGAAGATCACGCCGGCGTGGCCATGGCCGTATCACGAACCAGCAAGCACGGGACCACCAGTCAGGCTGGCATTGCCGAGATAGATCTGGCTGCCACCGAACATACGGCGCCGTTCCGTCTGTACTTCGAGGACTTCAAAGCCAGCTCACTTGATAGCGTTTTTGCGGCTGATTTTCTGGAAATCAGCGCATCGGTAATTACATCCTCTGAGCCGGATCAGGTTGTCACCGAATACGCTCTGGAGCAAAACTATCCGAATCCGTTCAATCCGGCTACGCAGATCCGATTTGCCCTGCCGGAGCGGGGACATGTGAACCTGATGGTTTACGACCTGCTTGGCCGGAGGGTTGCTACCCTGGTTAACGAAAACCTGTCACCCGGCTGGCACGAGGTGACCTTCGATGCCGCCCGGCTGTCCAGCGGAGTGTACATTTATCGTATTGAGGCTGATAATTATGTGGAGACCCGGCAGATGATGTTCGTGAAGTAGGGCGGATCAGCTGCCGTGCAGATACCATTGCCGGAGATCCTCCGGGAATTTTTCGATTGCATATCGCAGCATGGTTCGCGGCATGCGGAGGCGGTGCTTTTTCAGGAACTCCTCCTCTGCAGGCCGGTCCCGCTTGCCCGTTTCCCGCAGCATCCATCCCACGGCTTTATGGATCAGAACTTCGGTATCGGCAACGAGCATTTCAGCGATCTTCAGCGTATCTCCGAATTCGTTTTTCTTTATGAAATGGAACGTGGCCATTATGGCAATGCGGCGATCCCACAGGCTGTCCGATGCTGCCAGTTCATACAGCGGCTGCCGCGGCCGGTTGTAAAGATGTGCGCCCACTATGTGTTCGGCCGAGGTGTCTACCAGATCCCAGTTGTTGATGTATCGGGTGTGGTTCAGGTACATCGCATAAATCGATTCCCGGATGTGCTCCGGCGCGCCGTTGTACTTGTGAATGAGGATGATCAGTGCCAGCAGCCGCTCCTCGTGGACAGGAGAGGTGAGCAGCTCCTGCACATCGGAAAGGGAAGCGGATTTTTGATACTTCCGGGCAATCTTCCGGACAACCGGTACGCGCACCCCGATGAACCGGTCCCCCTCGCCATATTCTCCGGGACCGGTTTTGAAATAGCAGCTGAGCTGCCGGGTATCGGATTCACTGGCATGTTCCCGCAAGGCCAATTGAAGTGACTTCAGCATGGTTACGCCGCATTTGTTTGCATTTGTTTCACCAATAATACTGCTTTGAAAACTAAAGTACTTGTAAAACCTCTCTGGTAGAAACCTTAGCTAAAAGGAAAGATCGCAGCAAACGCATAACAGGCTTGTCTGTTAAATCAATAAAGGTAGAAGCATTTCACAATCCCGCTTGATGCGTAACACTAATTGGTGGAAAGAAATGTAGAAGAAGGGGTTAAAAACTATGACTGAGACTGATATAGTTTTTCTACGCGCTTTTTCAAAGCTTTACGTTTTTCGTCAGAGAGCTGTGATTTCTGCTTTTTCATTAAACCACGGAACCCCTTAAGCTCTTTTTCAGACCAAGGCTCCGATTTGACGATGAAATCAATTCCTTTTGGTTCTTTAATCCTTCCCATGAAAAATTATTGCTTAAAATATTTGGTGATCAGCATCACGGCATTAACGGTTTCGATAAACATTCGTTGTCCGCGGAAATGCGATGCACCCAGTTTTTCCTTGTAGTGTTCACTTAATGCAGACTTGGAGTCAAAAGCAACATAACCCTCATATCCTTTTTCAAAAGAAAGCTTGCCGGATCGCAAAGAAGCGTGTTAATTAGTCTGGGATAGTTTTTCAGTTATGTACTCGTTCAGGCTTTTCCCCTCCCTTTTTGCCCGAACATAGACACTGCGATGAACCTCAGTTGGAAGACGAAGCATCAGGCGCCCCGTAAACGGTTTGTCCGGATCCTCACCCCGCTGCTGGCAGAAATCCAGATAGTCATCAACAGAATCGTGAAAAGCCTGTTGCAGTTCGTCAACACTTTTCCCTTGAAACGTAATCACATCGCGTAAATCCACGACTTCTCCATGAAAAAGACCAGCTTCTTCGTCAAACGCTACGTTTCCGTGATATCCTTTATACCTTAACATTATGCCTGTTTTTAGGGTGGTATTACTCCGGCTTCTTTTAAAAATCGTCGAACTGATTTCAGTGCACCTTTATCTGTTTCCTTCTGTGGGCGCGGACTATTTAAATTACGCAGATAAACCGAATAAAGTTGCTTTGTCTGTCCGGGTTGAAGTTTCGTCCAGCGGGCTTCTTCCGGCTGACCCGTCGGGTAGATCACAAAATGGACAGTGCCTTCGTCTTCTATGTCAATAATATAGAAGCGATAACCGGACAGTATCGTCATTTGCCACGGCCAGAGCGGCCCGGACCGGTTATGGCGGGTGTCAAACTCCCCGTCTCCCCAAACTAGCCTTAACGGCGCATTGCCTGCCGCTTCCGGAAGCTCCGGCATTTCTTCATTGTCAAAGATCTGAATAGTAACGGAAACGTCAGGTACCGGCACATGCTGCTTGAAATGGAATGCTCCATCGACACTGTCAGCTGCAACCGTGACAGAGTGGCCGGGCATATCGAGCCGAACCGACTCAAGATCGTTGAACAGTCTGACTGCCCGTCTTGCACAAATACTGGCCCATCGCCAGTCATGGATAATATCCGGTACTATCAATGGATCATGGCGGGTTTCCAGGGGGTTTTCCGGTTTGCCGGTCCACCGCAGAACCAGGGTTGTTCCGTCAAGTGCTGCCTCGAGGTTTTTCGGCCGTGAGATGGCATGAATCACGTCGGGCAGCAAATCCAGATCACCGGGTTCCGGGAGGCTGCTCAGGCCGGTGCCGCTGTAATTGATGCGGAGGCGGTCGGTGGGACGATCTGTTTCCGGATCGGGCGAGGACATAGCAGCCAGTTCCGCTGCATTGCGGCGAATTCGAAGTTTCAGACTGTCGGTATCATGGCGCCGCGTGAGGCGGGATGCCTGACCGGCAATCGCTCTGATGCGCTGCAGGCTGTGAATGTTTGGCTCTGTGAAGGAAGAATCAAAAATCACATCCAGGTGAAGGACGGATTTCTCATGCTTGAAATTGATCCGATGGTTTCCGTCCGGAAGCTGCCGTTCCACATGTACCAGGGCGTCTTCCAAAGGGACCCGGTCGATTCTGTCCCTGAGTATTTCACTGGCTGCCAGCCCAATGAGACCGGCTGCCACCGCTACAAGAAGGCGGATCAGGATGACGCTGCGTTTTCCGGGAATCCAGCTTTCACCTTCCGACCTGTATAGTATTGCGAAAAGAGCGGCGGGGATCCAGAAGAAAAAGGTTTTCAAAATCCTGATTGTAAGCCCCATCTCCATCCCATAACTGCCGGCCGTGATGCGAAACCAGAATATCCCGGTCAGCACTACGCCCGCAATCCCGATAATCCAGCAGCTCAGGGCATGATGAGGATCTGTGGAGGTTTTGTCGGCGACAATCAGGTGCAGGGGAATCAGAATCAGCACAGCAATCAGAATTCCGTCAAGAACAGGCGTACGCATCGTCCCGGGATCCGGCAGCGTGAACAGGAGCAGGAGCGCAAGGAAAAGCAGGCCGGGGCGGAGGTATTTTTTCATGAGAAGGCTTTACTCATATCCAAAAAAACAGATCTCACAGATTATGATTCCGGAAATAGCTATGATGATTTGAAGCCAAAACTAATTTACGATCATTTTCGATCAGGTCAATCGCTTGTTGCTTAAGCTTTTGATAAACATCGTCGGGAATTCCTTTAATAGTGATATTCGTGGGCATAATGAACTGGTTAAACCGTGGTTCCATTATGAGACCAAAAAGGTTCCGGATTTACTGCAAAAAATCTGCACTATAACGGCCTTGCGCTTGATTCCCGGTTTACCTTAATCGTACCGGCAAAATTCACAAGAATTGTGATGGCAGGGTGATTATTTTAGTAACATTACTTTGAAAACTTTTCCCCGGCATTTTAAAAATATCCCATGGAGCTATTTGTCATCCTCTTGATAGTAGTGATTATTATTGGTGCTTTTTTAGGTGGAAGAAACTTAGGTGATACAGTCAGAAAAGGATGCGGGTGTCTGGTACTAATTTTAATTGTTATTGCTTTGTTATTGCTTTCAAACGCATAAATATCATGCGGTGAATTCTTGCAAAAAAAAAGCCTTGCAAGTCAGTAGCTTACAAGGCTTTTTGTGCCGAAGGCGGGACTCGAACCCGCACGGGATTGCTCCCACACGCCCCTGAAACGTGCGCGTCTACCAATTCCGCCACTTCGGCATCGTTTTTCAGTAGATTTTAAATATAAGGAGTCTTTTTGAAATTTCAATAATACAAATGCGGACGGATGCCGAATTTTCAAACGACCGGCGGATGCGTTGCCGCCAGCCCCGGCTGCGCAGTACCGGAATGTCCTTTTGCGTCAACGGTTCCGCTGGTCCCCGTCTGCCTGTGGTCATAAATATGTCTCATCATGCGGATGTAGTTCTCTTCCAGCGGGATACCGCGCCGGGCCATCATGATCTCCGCCGTCACCATCGCTTTCTCGAATTCGTAGGGTTCGGTTGCTTCGGGACTCACCCAGCTGAAGGAGGGGATGTGTTTCGGAGGGAAGCCATAGGTGAAAATATTGCAGAATACCCCGCACAGGGTTCCGGCGGATAACGTCGTGTTGATCGCGGTCTTGCCGTGGTCTCCCATCACCGTGCCGAAAAACTGCAGCGGTGTGGAGTATACGTGTCCGGTCGACCACTCAGGTATCTTCACCGGTTTGTAATTGTTCTTCAGGTTCGATGTCGTCGTGTTCGCCCCAAGATTGCACCACTCACCGATCAGACTGTTTCCGAGATAACCGTCGTGCGCCTTGTTGGAATGGCTGTGCATGATCACATTGTGGATTTCGCCGCTTACTTTGCAGACCGGGCCGATGGTGGTGCCGGGATAGACTTTGCAACCCATCTTCAGCACGGAATCTTCGCACAGGGCGCCCGGACCCTGGATAACCGCACCGTACATTACGTGGCTGTTTCGTCCGAGGTACACCGGTCCGGCAGAGGCATCAATAACCGCACCGGGATCAACCCTGACATCGGGTCCGGCAAAAATGGCATCAGGATGGATCAATGTGGCATGGGGCCAGTCCGGCCTAACAAATGAGCGGACCGATTTCAGCAGTTCGATGTCGTTGCATATCTGCTCTTCATTGACCTGAAACAAATCCCACAAATTGCTGATCAGGGTTCCGTTTTCAGTGTCCCGGACATCGTCCGTATGAGTAAGAAAATGATTCAGCCCGATCCCGTTCTCATAACAATCCCGGCTTTCGTTCACGGGCAGCCGCATGGCAACGATCCGGCCGTCGTGCCTGAGCGCCTGGTACGCATCGAGATTTCGCACTTCATCAGCCGCTGCGGCATCGGGCAGCCAGCGCGCATTGATCCACAGCACATCGCTGCTGTTATCGGGCAGTCCGGTGGTAAACAGGTAGATCAGCGGAGGCCGGCGGGTGCGTGTGATGGAATCCGGACCGAGGTACATCTCCCATTTTTCACGAATGGTAACAATTCCGGCACGCAGGTCGTCCACCGGCCGGGTCAGGGTCAGAGGTGCAAAGCGGCGATGGCCTTCATCCTCAAAGAAACAAATAGTCATAGTGCATCTTCTTTTGAAGAATATTGGGGTTCATATGCAACCCGCAAATGATACATAATTTTTAAAGCAAATAGAATTAATAAATAATAATTTTTCCAGGGTGCTATTATCCATAACTTTGAGAGCGCCTGAAGCAAGAGCGGAAACGGAATCATCATCACGGATCAACCTGAAAAACATTTATCACCATGTGCGGAATTGCAGGATATACAGGCTGGCGGAATGCCTCTGAAGTCATCATCAAAGGGCTGCAGCGCCTGGAGTACCGCGGATACGATTCGGCCGGAATGGCCGTCACGGGAAACGGGCTTGAAATACTGAAATCAGCGGGTAAAGTTGTCGCGCTGACCGAGCGCAATGGCAAGCAGGGCCTTGCCGGCACGGCAGGCATCGGGCACACGCGCTGGGCTACGCACGGTGAACCCAGCGATATCAATGCGCATCCCCACACAGATTCGTACGGGAATTTTGCCATCGTTCACAACGGGATCATCGAAAATTACAATGCGATCAAGCAGGACCTGGAAAGGAAGGGGCATACGTTCAGGAGTGAAACCGATACCGAGGTGCTGGCTCATCTGATTGAGGAAATGCACGCGACCGGCGGATCTGATTTCACCCGGGCCGTCAGACAGGCGCTGTCGCAGGTTGAGGGCACATACGGGATTGCCATCATCCACAAGGATCAGCCTGACCGGATTATTGCCGCAAGGAAAGGCTCGCCGCTTTTGATCGGCATCGGCGAGGATGAATATTTTATCGCATCGGATGCATCCCCGGTTGTTGAATATACCCAGAAAGTGATCTATCTGGAGGATGAGGAAGTGGCCGTTGTTTCAAAAGACGACTGCCATGTCTCGACGCTGAAGGAGCTCGAGCAGTCCAAGGAAGTGTACGAGCTGGCCATGAGCCTGGAGCAGATTGAGAAAGGCGGGTATCCCCATTTTATGCTCAAGGAGATATATGAGCAGAGCGAGACCATCGCCGACTGCATGAGGGGGCGCGTGATTGCCTCGGAGAACCGTATCCAGCTGGGCGGATTGGCCGATGTTCTGGACCGGCTGGTCAATGCCCGCCGGATTGTGATTGCAGGATGCGGTACCAGCTGGCATGCCGGTCTGGTGGGTGAGTACCTGTTTGAATACCTGGCGCAGGTGCCGGTTGAAGTGGAGTATGCTTCTGAGTTCCGATACCGCGAGCAGCTCATCGGTCCGGAGGATGTTTTGATTGTCATATCCCAGAGCGGGGAAACCGCGGATACCCTTGCGGCGCTTCGTGAGGCGAAAAAGAGGGGAGCTCTGGTGCTGGGGATATGCAATGTGGTCGGGTCGACGATCGCGCGCGAGACCGATGCCGGAGTGTATACCCACGCGGGACCGGAAATCGGAGTGGCATCCACAAAGGCCTTTACCGCCCAGGTCACGGTCCTTGCCATGATGGCGCTGCTGCTCGGCCAACAGCGGAACATCATATCAGATGAACTGATGAAGGTGCTGATCAGTGAGCTGTTGTCGCTGCCGGAAAAGGTTTCTGCCGTTCTTGAAAATGCATCCGGGGTAGAACATGTTGCCCGGCTGTTCACCTATTCATCGAACGTGCTGTATCTGGGAAGGTCGTATAATTTTCCGGTAGCACTGGAAGGGGCTTTGAAGCTGAAGGAAATATCGTACATACATGCGGAAGGATATCCGGCCGCAGAGATGAAACATGGTCCCATCGCGCTTATCGATGAGTATATGCCGGTAGTTGTCATCGCAGCTACCCATCATACCAATGACAAGATGATCAGCAACATCGAGGAAATAAAAGCCAGAAAAGGCCGTATTATCACCATTTCGACAAACGGGCAATCCGGGGTGGGACAGCTGGCCGAGTTCAACATCACCGTGCCTCAGGTCCACGATTGTTTCACTCCGTTGATTACAGTAATTCCTTTACAACTTTTATCGTATTATATTGCTGTTAACCGGAACTGCGATGTTGATCAGCCAAGAAATCTGGCCAAAAGCGTAACCGTTGAATAATCGCAGAAATCCGGATAAAGCAAAAAAAAATGCAACTCCGCATAAATCTGTAACTCCGCATAAAACCGATGACAAAAACCAGGGACAAGCAATCTGGTTCCAGTGATTCTATACGGCCCGTATCAGCCGGCGGACAGGATGCGCACAAACTGCGTATCAAAAACATGGTGTGCGACCGGTGCATCATGTCGGTCAGGGACCTGCTGAACACGCTGGGTTTTGAGGTTTCCGGGGTCACACTCGGTGAAGCGGTTGTTTCACCGGTCCCGTATGACGATCAGCTGACGCTGATTGAGCGGGAACTCAACAGTATTGGATTTGAGCTTGCCCGTGACCGGAGAGAGGAGACCGTTACGGTCATCAAGTCGCTGCTGATTGCCTATCTGTCCAAAGTCGAGGCGCAGTCCAGGGCGGACAAAAAAGCGGGCGGCAACGGGGATGTCATTTCTCAGCCGGTATCGGAGTTTATCACCTCCAGACTTCACCGGTCCTACTCCTCGCTTTCGAGATCCTTCTCAGCCAAAGAGGGGATAACCATCGAAAAATATCTCATCAGGCTGCGCATCGAGCGTGTGAAAGAGCTGCTGAGCTATGATGAACTGACACTCAGCGAGATCGCTCACCAGCTTGGCTACAGCAGTGTCCAGCATCTGTCCGCCCAGTTCCGGAAAGTGACAGGCAGTTCCGTCACCGAGTACAAGACGAATAACCCCGGAAAACGCAGCAAGCTCGACGCGCTCAGCTGAGGCCATTGCAAAACGTTAAGAGAGCCGGCCGGGAAGTCAAAATTGTATAACATTTTCCTGACTCGTTGTAACACGATTCCGCTTCTGTTTTTGTTTTTTGGATAAGACATGATCACAGCATCGATGCCGGTGCCGGATTTGATCATACCATTTTGCAATGAAAGCGACAGCAACAGGAAATGACGCGTAAAAATCAGCCATACAATAACAATCCGGTAGCGGAAGGAAACGAAAAGTCCGGCAAGCATAAAAAGAACCTTCAGCAGAAGAGTTCACAGGAAAACGGTCCGCAGGACAACAGTCCGGAATCCGGCGATTACACATTGCAGATCGACGGCATCAGCTGCGCAAATTGTGTAACGAATGTGGAGCGGGCTTTGAAATCCGTGGATGGTGTGGAGCAGGCCGATGTCAACATGGGCACATCCGAGGCCAGGGTAAAGGCGGCCAGCACGGATATCAATACGCTGATCCGGGCTGTGGAAAAGGCCGGCTACGGTGCAGCTGCCATTGATGAGCTTGGGTACCTGCAGGATCAAAGCCCCGGCGCGCCTTCAGAAGCCGGAGATGAAGCAGATCATGGCGGAACAGATAAAGCAGACCGTACCAAAACAGGTGAAGAGCAATCTGCAGGCATGGAAGTTCCGGAGGCAGGTCATAAACGCGACACCCACGCCATCGCACCCCGGACATCCCGGTTCAGGAAAAAATTCTGGATTGCCCTGCCGCTGGCGGCTGTCGTTTTTGTGCTGGACATGGGCCCGATGGCCATTCCCGCGTGGAATGAATGGGTCATGCAGAACCTTACCATGTGGAGTCTGGCCCAGATGGTCATTACGGCCGTAATTCTGTTTTATGCCGGCGCATCATTCTTCACCGGCGCCTGGCGGGCGGCAAAACACGGGGCTGCGGATATGAACAGCCTCGTTGCCATCGGTACGGGTGCCGCCTTTGCCTTCAGCACCTATGCCATGTTTTTCGGTCGCGAAGGCGGCGTGGTCCAGCCCAATGAAATCTATTTTGAAACTGCCGCCATCATTATAGCGCTCATCCTTCTCGGAAAATGGATGGAGGAGCGGGCGCGGCACAGAAGCCGTGATGCCATGGCCGGATTGCTGGAGCTTGCCCCGCAGCGCGCCAACCGTATTGCCGGATCATCCTACGAAACCATCCCTGTCAAGGATGTGGCTGTCGGGGACAAACTGCTGGTCAAGGCCTGGGAGCAGGTTCCCGTCGATGGCGAGGTGCTGTCGGGCCAGGCAAGTGTCGATGAATCGATGATGACCGGCGAGAGTGTGCCTGTTGAAAAAGAGCCCGGAAGCGAGGTCGTTGGAGGTACGCGGAACACATCCACCACGTTCGAGATGACGGCCACCAGGGTGGGCCGCGATACCGCACTGGCGCGCATCATCAAAACGGTGCGTGACGCCCAAAGCTCAAAACCGCCCATCCAGCGTCTGGTCGACAAGGTGGCGTCCATTTTTGTGCCCATTGTTCTGGTGGTTGCCGTGGTGACATTTCTGCTCTGGCTCTGGGCCGGAAGTCCCGCGCAGGCTATGGTCAACATGGTTGCGGTGCTGGTCATTGCCTGTCCCTGCGCACTCGGCCTGGCTACGCCGACCGGACTGATGGTGAGTTCCGGGCGAGCCGCGGAAAAGGGTATCCTGATCAAGGATGCGGTGACGCTTGAAGAAGCCCGTCGGGCCGATGTGGTGATGTTCGACAAAACCGGGACACTGACCACCGGTGTGATGCAGGTCAGCCGGGTGGATGTGACCGGCGATGATACGCTCACCAATAATGACCTGCTGGTGCTGGCGGCTTCCGTGGAGCAGCAGTCGGATCATCCCATCGCCAACTGTATTGTCCGCCAGGCTGGGGAAAAGGAGCTGCCGCTTCTGGATGCCGAAGAGGTGGAGACGTTCATGGGCATGGGAATTACCGGCATGGTATCCGGACGGAAGGTCACGGTGAGTGCGCACACGGTTTATGAGTCGTACGACGAGCAGAAAAAAAAGTACATCGAAGAAGCGCAGGATCGCGGGGAAACCGTGCTGCTGGTCAGGTTGAATGACCGGCCGGCCGGATTCATAACTGTTTCGGATGAGGTGCGTCCGGAAGCAGCGGATGTGATCGCGCGGCTGAACCGGATGAATGTTGAAACGGTCATGGTCACCGGCGACCAGTACCGTAATGCACGCGTAGTAGCCGACCGTCTCGGTATTGATCACCTTGAAGCAAATGTTAAACCTGACGAAAAGGCGAAAATTGTAGAACGTTATCAACAGTTGGGCAAGCGGGTGGCCATGGTGGGTGATGGCATAAATGACGCTGCCGCACTGGTGCAGGCCGATCTCGGCATGGCATTGTCAGGCGGAACGGATCTGGCCATGTCGTCATCAGATATCACCCTCGTGGGAGGGAGCCTTGACAAAGTGGTGGAAGCCCTTGATCTGTCACGAGGTACACTGAGAATAATCCGACAGAATCTGTTCTGGGCCTTTGTCTACAACTCAGTCGGAATTCCACTGGCTGCTATCGGATTGCTCAGCCCGATGTTTGCGGCATTTGCCATGGCCATGAGTTCGGTCAGTGTGGTCACTAACAGTCTTCGCATCCGGCGGCTGTAATTATCCACATGGAAAGTAAAGAAATTTTAATATATTGACGATAACCCGGGTAGATGAGTTTATACAGACATCCCTCACAATATTTACCTAATCGAGGTTTCGATGAAACGTTGGAAGAACCGTATTGCGGCTGTGATGGCCGTTATAGTGGTGGTTTTCGTCATGTTGACCGGCTGAGCCGGAATGATTTTTCGATCACATGATGTTCACGAATTATGGAAAAGAAAGAAGTCTTTAAAGTCGAAGGAATGAGCTGCAGCGGCTGCTCTGGTACTGTCGAAACGGCATTGTCACAAGATGATGGTGTCACCCTCGCCCGTGTCAGCCACGAAGATGGAACAGCTGAAGTGCATCACACGCTCACGGACCGGGAAATCATCGATATCATTACCGGGGCGGGATACACCGTCACAGAAAAAATATCGGGTTGATATTCTGTGTTACATTGCGTTTAAATATTACATCGTAACCGTCAACGAGTTACATTTCCTCCAGTGCCATCCAGAAAAAGATGAACCAGCCGGTCCCAAAATATCTGTCACTGCCTGATGTGAATGCAGCTGCCCCCGGAAAAGGGCGGGTCCACTTCATTGCGGCGTTTTTGCTGATGGGATTGCTGTTTCTGCCGATGGAAAATCTGGCCGGTGCTCACTGCACAATGGAGGAGCAGGGGCAGGCAGAGCAGCCCGTGAGCAACGACGACTGCTGCCCGTTAGAAAATGAGAACCCGGAATCCGACTGTACTTCCTGCGAGATCTGCAATTGCTATTTCGCACCCTTTTCCGGTCATCACGATTCATCCTTCCGTGATGCCACCCTGCAGCATACACTGAAATTTGCCATACCCTCATCCCATGAGGTTCCCGCCCGAAGTATGGCATCGTTTCAAATAAAGCCTGCGGCGAAGGTGGCCGATCTGCCGCCATCCGTACCCGTCTATCTGGCCAACCAGGTATTTCTGAACTGAAAATACCGCCACTGATCACACAAGCCTATCCTGTGATCAGAATCTGCTTTCCGGACACAGCCTGTTTGCCATCACACCTTATTGTGAGCCGGTTGTGCCGCTTTGTGAACTGAGTATGCTGTCCGGCTTCTGATTATTCAATCTGACGCTGACATCCAACCGGATGCAGATTATTCAGCCGGTGCAAAAGCATTCAGCCCGATTCAGGTGCAAGTAACATAAATACCTGCATCCCATGCAACAAGAAGTATCTAACGCACCCTGAAGCATAACACTCAAACCGCTATTTACACGTCACAATGACATCCCGAATTATTCGATTTTTTCTCGAAAACAAACTGATTGCCCTGCTGCTGTTTCTGGCTCTGGCAGGCTGGGGCATCGCCACCGCACCCTTCGACTGGGATATCGACCTGATTCCGCGCGATCCGGTACCGGTGGATGCCATCCCGGATATCGGCGATAATCAGCAGATTATCTTCAGCGAGTGGTCCGGACGCTCGCCGCAGGATATCGAGGATCAGATCACCTATCCGCTCACCACTCAGCTGCTCGGCATCCCGGGTGTCCGCACCATCCGCAGCAACTCCATGTTCGGCTTCTCATCCATAAACATCATTTTTGAGGATGACGTCGAGTTTTACTGGAGCCGTGCGCGTATCCTCGAAAAACTCAACGCACTGCCCGGCGATCTGCTGCCTGATGGGGTCCAGCCGGCACTCGGTCCCGATGCCACCGCTCTCGGACAAATTTTCTGGTACACCCTGGAAGGCCACGATGCCGACGGCAACCCCACCGGCGGATGGGATCCGCAGGAGCTTCGCTCCATTCAGGACTTTCAGGTGCGATATGCGCTCTCGGCGGTCGAGGGTGTCGCCGAAGTGGCAAGCATCGGCGGATTCGTCAAAGAATATCAGGTGGACATCGATCCGGACGCCATGCGCGAGGCCGGTGTCACGGTGTCCGATATTGCCGATGCGGTTCGCAGCAGCAATCTGGATATCGGCGCCCGGACCATCGAAATGAACCGAGCCGAATATGTGGTCCGCGGCCTTGGCTACATCCAGTCACTGGAAGATCTGGAAGAGAGTGTGGTGGCTGTTCAGGACAACACGCCGATCCGCATAAAAGATGTGGCTCACGTCGGGATGGGTCCGGCACAGCGCCGCGGCGCCCTTGACAAGGCGGGCGCGGATGCGGTCGGCGGCGTGGTGGTGGCCCGGTACGGAGAAAACCCGCTTGAAGTTATTCAGAATGTAAAAGAGGAGATCGAAACCATCGCTCCCGGACTTCCGTCCAAAGAGCTGGACGACGGTACCGTTTCCCAGGTGGAAATTGTCCCGTTTTATGACCGCACCGGCCTCATTTACGAAACACTCGGCACGCTGGAGGAGGCCCTTTCGCTGCAGATCCTGATCACCATTATTGTGATCATCATCATGGTCATGCATCTGCGCACGTCGCTTATCATTTCGTTGCTGCTGCCACTGGCGGTGCTGATGAGCTTCATCATGATGAAATACGTCGGGGTGGATGCCAATGTGGTGGCACTGGCCGGTATTGCCATATCCATCGGGACGGTGGTCGATATGGGCATCATCCTCACCGAAAACATGCTCAGGCATATAGAAGAGAAAGATCCCGAAGAGAATATGCTGGAGACCATCTACCGGGCTGTCTCGGAGGTGAGTCCCGCCGTGATCACCGCGCTGATGACCACGATTGTCAGCTTTCTGCCGGTATTCATGCTGGAGGCTCAGGAGGGGCGCCTGTTCGGCCCGCTTGCCTTCACCAAAACCTTTATCCTGATCGCGGCACTGGTTATCGTCATCACGCTGATTCCGGCGTTCTCCCACTGGCTCTTTTCACGTCGCATCGACAGCAGGAAATGGCGCATCATCTGGAACAGCATCATGATTGCCGGTGGTGTGATTGTTGCCTTTGCGTATCTGGCCTGGGCCGGAATTGCCCTGATCGCCCTCGGCGCCAATAATCTGGCGGGAATCTGGCGCGAAGAGTACCGGCCGTGGGCACCGTGGGTCAAC
>Ga0207421_10002358_pt1 | contig 23449 bp, 15 predicted proteins | sample SodLakKL_010_SED_4_FD_187542 | JGI IMG/M metagenome (GOLD analysis project Ga0207421, IMG submission 187542) | Alkaline sediment microbial communities from Lake Tanatar, Kulunda Steppe, Russia - 8KL_010_SED (SPAdes) (version 2) | ecosystem: Environmental > Aquatic > Non-marine Saline and...
CTCCGCCTCAAAATACTGACCCTCTCCCAGCCAGTCCTGACCTGAAAGCTCATCCGGCTCGGATCTGGAGGCAATGACCCCGGAGTTGTTATAGGCATAGGCGGTCTGACCGCCAAACTCGAATTTCAATGTTCTTTTCCGGGCCTTATCCGTGGCAAAAGAAACCGCAGCTTTTCCGTCATACTTCCAATCGGAATAATGTATCCCGGTTTCCGAAACTTCAGGGCTTTTTATATCACCACCGGCAGTTAAAGAATTAAACTCATTTATTTCGGATACACGGCCATCTTCTTCCTTAAGGGTTATGTTTAGGTCGGCCTTGCCGCGGGTCCTGAACCTGACTATCCAATCCTCACCGGTTCGGGGTGATGAGTAAACATCTAAAACATTAACTGACCCTTTTACACTTTCTTTGGAGTCATAACTGGAGGTTTTAAAATCGGATGCTGATAATTCATGAACTTCCCTAATATCGCCAGATGCAGCGGTTGGCTGTATTTTGTTTTCTGAAAAATCCGGAAGGGTTTTAAACATAATCAGCAGGATTATTAATGCTGCTGATTTAAGATTTAATTTAAATAGTATATTACATTTATAATTAATTACGCTATCCTCTAAATACCCGCTCTTCCAACCCATCTTTTATCATTCGATACTTCGACAGAACAACCCAAAATTCCATTTATAAATTTTTATAAACTTTAGCTTTTAAAGCTTTTATAAATAAATAATCGAAATCAAAACCTATTTCAAGTTTTCCATGATTCTTTAGCAGAAATTTCTATGAATTCATTTTGGCTAAAAATATTGGGGGACTTATGGTATGTTTTTTTGCGCTAATGCTTCTTAAATATGCATAAGTTCTAATATGGGTGGGGTAATAACCCTATGCGAAATCTGACAGAACCAAGAAATTTAATCTACCCGAAACTCTTCGGCAGCTTATATTTCCTTAAACACCTTATTTATATAAACTTGAATCTCCAGTACAAACTATCATCCAGGTAGTTATAAAACAACTTACAATATCACACCCTCTCATCCGGGGGTTAGAATTTATATTATTAGAATTTGAGTGTGGCAGACATATCAACTCTGGAGAGATTTAACCTATTACCTAATGTTTGGACAGTAGTATCCACAGTAATATTTTCAGTAAAGTTAAATCCGAATCCGGCAAAATAATCAACATATATATTTTCATAGACACCGGAATTATCACTTATACGCTTTCTCCCGGAGATTTCGGCGGACTCTGTATCGTCCTCAAATCTTGTCTCATATAGCCTGTTTTTTTCTTCTGTATGAGACATTGAATAAGAGGCGCCGAATCTTGCGCTGATCCAATCTGATGCTTTCCATTCAATTCCCAAAGGAAGGGTTATTACGGAATTAACATACGAATTAATCTCTTCTGTTTCAGTATCACCGAACTTTTCTTCTCCGTCCTCAACGATTTTTGCGCGGGCTTCATCTTTCTCCTCTTCATTGAGTGTATGGCCTAAACCGAGACCGGCCCCAATAAGAAGAGACTCAGACAGATGTTTCTCCAGGCCCAGCAAAAATGCAAAGCTGTTTGTTTTGCTCTCTTTGTCTCCTTTGGTTTCGCTTAAGAAATCCTCTGTGATAATATCGAGGCCGCCATCAGCAGTGATGCTGTCAGACTCAGCTCTCTTAATGTCTCCGGATTTCCGAATAGTACCTGCAGCCGCAACCCCTTTTATGTTTAACGTATCGCTAAGGGGATAGGCCCCATCCAGCTTTAGATGGAACTCAGTTCCCGTCATATCGATATCCTCCTGTAAGGTGTATTCACGGCTGTAATCATCTGTAAATTCCGGAAAAGGAAAATCCGAAAAATTCTGCCCGAAACCAAAAGAGGTATCATTTGATTTCTCAACGGAGATATCATAAAGGGAGATGTTCAATGTTGCCCCCAAATCTATTCCAAGTTGTTCTATGTTTCTTATGGAAGGAGCTATTGATAATATTGATTCTCTGTTGCTTTCTTCATATAAAGTGGACTCTTTTCTGTAATCATCCGTGTCTTCAGTGCTTCTAATATTATATAAATATTCATTATCAACTGTGTCGGTCTCTTTATAGTAACTTATTTTAATGCCGAAGTCGGCGAAATCCAGCACATCCAGTCCTGCAAGAGCATCCAGACTCACCGTATCCCCGGAATATGTGGAGTCTCCTCTTTCACTTTCATACATGTCAGAGCTTTTATCCGAATCCGCATAGTGATACTCTCCTCGCTTGATATTATCAGCAGTTAACATATTATATGTTTTTATCATTTCAGTTCCGGCGGCTCTTATTGCGGGTTCAATTGAACCAGGATTTCCATATTCATAGAATGTGGTGTGAAATATCAGTCGATTACCGCGGTTGCGGTTATAGGCAGCGAATGCGCCGGCTTTCCCGAATCCCAAGGGTGCAAGCCCTCCGAGCATCATCTCGTTCCCATCCATTCCTAGATCACTTACCTGGGGATATACACGGTATCCATCCACATCCAGGATGTTGGCTGTGTTTATAGCCATATAATCGGTATATTCATCTGAAATAACGCCAAGCAGCATCGGATTGATACCGGCCAGTCTCAAAGAAGATATTCTTAAATCTGTTCTTGAAAGATAAAATTCCGCGTACTGTGCCTGCGCAGTTGTAATTATTGTAAAAATAAACAACGCTGATAGAAGTGTTCTTTTCATAGTAAACCTCCGTTTTCCTGAACTGAGTTTCTTTTTCCTAATTGAATTGTTTCTAATATGGTATGATTCATTATAATTAGTTTTAGGGCTATTGCAATTTTTGCGCTTATAAGTTTAATCGGTACCAAGATTTTATTCACTATCCTTTCTTTTCCAAAACTATGTTTTTCTTATACAATAATCCCCGGGGAAAGTCAACAACAAGAAAAACTTACGCCTTATATCCATATTGCTAAAGTAAAAGGCCTTACGGCGGTTATCTGGTTATCTACCATGATTTTTCTCTTTCGGCTTGGTTTGCAAGTGGTGTTAAATAATTACTCCGCGGGGGTTTCAATATTGATTTTAGCCGGACAGCTATGACAGATTATATATTTCGACTGTTTTTTTTGAAAAAGCAGTGAAAACTATGTGAATTCTGTGTGAATTGTTTTAAGCAAAACTATTCTCTTAAGGAAATATAACCGAAAGTGTGACTTTCCGAGGCGATAGCCTTCAAATGTTCAATGGTTCCCGGCTCAAAATGAGTAGATTTTGCCACATGCTTGCCATCTTCTTCTCCGGAAACATCAGTCGAGACCTCTGTTTATTTTATTAAGAAAAACCAGTCTCCGTCTGTTGATAAATAAGCTGGCAAAGATTGCAGTAGATAGCGGCGATACACATCCATTCAGAAATGCTGAGTATCATATACTGCGTTAAAATCCGGAAGGAGGTAAGTCTCTCCGTTTATTTCCGTCTCAGCCAGGGCTACAGTCCTGCGTATTATCTCTCTAAAATTAAATTCATACACATAGGTAGCCTGGACAACCGTACCGTCTTCAAGTGTATGCTCATGAGCAAAGAGATCCGTAATATATTCAAACTTTCTCAACCGCACATCACGGCCGGAATTCCTCGTATTTTCCATTGTCTGTATAATAAAATATCGAGTATTAATAGTATATGCTTCAAACATTGTGGCAAAATCTTCCCGGGCATTTACCTCCCCGTACATGCGCGCATAATCCTCTGATTCGGATGATTCATCCCATAGGCGGGACCACTCCGAGTTCCGGGATGGGACTCCCTCCCTCATTGTTATCATCCCCTCATCAAAAAGTTCATAATCAACATAATGCCCTATTTCATGATAAAGAACTCTTATAGTATTAAGGTTAAACATATTAGATCTAATTGCTACTGCGGATACGGAAGGGATATATAAACCAAAATCGTCTATATTATGATCAAAAAAAATCCCTGGGGGTTGCATTGCAGGCAGAATGGATTCCAGCACTGCATTCACAGTCTGTTCATTTCTTTCATTATAATTACCTACCAGAAAAACCCCATATTCTTCGAAAATCCTTTCACTGACATTTATAGCGGACTTTACCGCAGACACTGTTTCCTCATCCATATTATAGTCGATTGCAGTAGTAAGAATATAGTAGGCATACCTAACATCAATATTTGTCACGAAATCAGCAACATCTTCAGGATCCATATCAGACAAAAAATCCATTAATACTGGTATAAATGAGCTATCTATGGTCAAGAAATATATCCTTACCGCATCTTCATCATCCATTGCAGACAGTATCGCAACTGCTGTTTCCTTTCTTATATGGGCGCGTATTTGTGACAAAATAGAATAGGCTCTATGAGGAGGTATAGAACTTAATATATCGGCCGCAATATCCGTATCCATATCAGAAAATATATCAGCTCTCCTTATTATTGAATCCCGCCCACTCATATTCCACTCAACTATTATTTTTCCCGCACTTTGGGTATCCATTAAAGATAATATCTCTATCGCTGTCTCCAAATTCATATAATTTAGAATCTCGGCAGTGTTCTCAGGTGAATTCAAACTCAACTCATTCATCAAATCGACAACTCTGTCTGTATCCATCTCATTTAATATGGAAGCAGCATCGTCAGCGTCCATCCTTGAGAATATCGCGCTTGCCCTTTCAGAAGATATTATATTCCCGGTTCTTTTATTCCACCAGAACCCGCTCACCTCTGTGGCTTCCAGTATCGCAGCTGCCTGTTTCTCTTCCATACCACCTAATATTTCAGCCCCCTCATTTAAGCTCATTTGATTATTTCTAATTATACCGGCTGCCGTTTCAATCTCAGTATGATTTAAAATTGAAGCAGCATCGTCAGCGTCCATCCTTGAGAGTATTTCGCTTGCCCTTTCAGAAGATATAATATCCTCGGTTCTTCTGTTCCACCAGAACCCGCTCACCTCTGTGGCTTCCAGTATCGCAGCTGCCTGTTTCTCTTCCATATTACTCAATATTTCAGCCGCATCATTTAAGCTCATTTGATTATTTGCAGTTATACCGGCCGCCGTTTCAATCTCAGTATGATTTAAAATTGAAGCAGCATCGTCAGCATCCATCCTTGAGAATATCGCGCTTGCTCTTTCAGAAGATATTATACCCTCGGTTCTTCTATTCCGCCAGAACCCGCTCACCTCTTTGGCTTCCAGTATCGCAGCTGCCTGTTTCTCTTCCATATTACTCAATATTGCAGCCGCATCTTCTAAGAAATTCATTTTAGTAAAAATATAAGCAGCCTTCTCACCATCTATCTCATTTACTATGGAAGCTGCAGATTCATTATCCATTGCTTCTAAAATCCGAGCGGAAACATCCGAATCCATTTCTGCAAGAATAGAGGCAGCTGCTTCGGGGGATATTTTTAAAAGATACTCAGCTGCGCTGTCAGGATTTATATTGTTTATTTCGGAAGCATCAGGTCTATTGTATTCATTCAGCAACTCTTTCAAATCCCCCAAAGCCTCCAAAGCTTCATCCGCTTCAACAGTACTATGAATAAGGCCCTGTACGGTTTCCCTGGCTTCCGCTGCCTGCTGAGATATTTCATGATTTTCACCATGATGATCGCTCAACTGGCTCTGAAGATTTATTGCAGCTTGCAGTGTTGAGGCATTAACATCACCCTCTTCTATCTGTTTGGAAATATCTGCCAGGGCCTCCTCACTGTTTAATCCGTCTATTTCACTAACCACAGACGGACTTCTCCAGGTATTGTCACTTGATCTGTCTATCCTACCTCCATTTATGAGTGGATTTCTGCTGGAACCCCTAATGCTGCGCGAGGCCCAACTTATATTTACCATCATTAAGCAGAACGCGCTAAATAACACCGCTTTTTTCATCATTTTTATATTTTTCATAATAATCTCCTAATAAAGCAGGTTTAATCGTTTTTGTTATATTGAATATACCATATATAAACGAAATTACGGTGAAAACTATGTGAATTCTGTGTGAATTGTTTTTCCTCCATTACGCATATTGCGTTACGCACTATGAGTAATGCATATTAACTCTTTACCTTTGTAAAATTCTTTTCTATTTTATTTATGCTCTGGGAATAGAAAAAGACATCATACCCCCCCCATAGGAGAAATTTTAAGAGCTTGTTTAGATCTCCAACTATATGTACGGCTGTTTTTGCTTTATTTAAAAAAAGTAGAATACACAGCCATACCGTCTTTTAAGTTTATGTTCATGGGCGAAAAGTTTCGTAATATACCGGCTATTTTGAAACTTTCCCACTCTACCGGATGTCTAACAACTGGAAGAAAAAAACGAACCGAAGGAGGTGAGAAGTGAAGAAGAAATTAATGGTACTGGCTACCGCGGGAGCTGTTGCTCTTTTCTTAGCCGGTGTTGACGTCTCGGCAGCAGCGCAGGGACGCCAGGCAGGAGAAAGAAGCGGCCATCAGGTACAGGCCCGGGACGGACGCGGAGACCAGGCCGGACAGGGAGCAGGAGAAGGAGAATACCGTAAAGGAGACGGAAGAGGCAACGGCTGGCATCGCGACGAAACGGGAAGTCGAGCCGGAGACAGGGAAAGAAAGCTTAACTGCAAATAGAAAAGCGGTCCATAGCATGCGGCGGCGCGCAGCCGCATGCTTTATGATTCTCTAATAATTTTTACGGATTAACCTTGAGAGGAAAAAAATATATTTCTCTTTTTATTTTCATACGGAAACTTTGCCTGACTTTGGCGGCACCCTCTAAAACGGCACACTCTATCGCCCCCCCTTTCGGGGCATTTTTTTAATATATTTATTAAACTATTGCTATGTTTTCCATGGCTATAGTATAAAAAAAGATATTCTACTTTTCCTGAATTTTTTAAATGTCCTATATCACTGGGTTGTCACTTAAAATACCATACCGGGATAAATACCACCCTGGTGTTATTTATTTTCTCAATGCCTCCGTATCCCCCGGTTAGAACAAGAGCCTTCGGAGGATTGTATTCTGACAGGAAATTTTTAAAACCCCTGCTTAATTTTACGGGAAACGCCGCCGAATACTTAACCTCCAGCGGAATAATTTTATCTCCTTTTAAGATAATAAAATCAATTTCGGAGCCGGACTTTGTCCTCCAGTATTTAACATCCTCTTCTTCCCTCAGCAGGGAAGTAAGTACGGTAGATTCAACAAGCCTGCCGCAATCTGCTCTTAATTTCAGCTCATTAAAATTATTTATAGTATAATTCCTCAATCCTGTATCGATAAAATATATCTTAGGGTTTTTCTTTAGTTCCGTGGTTAAATTTTTATGATACGGTTTTATGGATTTTAATATATATGTCTCATTTAATATCGAAATATAATTTTTAATTTCCTGAAAATAACTGTTTACATCTGCTGCCAGAGATGTATAGTTAACCAGATCACCCATATTTACGGCAATATGCCTGACGAGATTTCTGAATGTATCCATATCGGTTTTTTTAAGAAGCTCAATTATATCCCTTGTTATATAAGTATTATAGATGTTTTTTAAAATCATTATTCTTGTTTCTATATCCGCTGCCTTTATCACCTCGGGATACCCGCCGAATAAAATGTATTCTTCAAAATATCTTTTCATGTCCTTTAAATATATATCTTCATTAAAGTTGAATGTAAGGTCTTCAGATCTTAATAATTCCTGAATAGAGAAAGATTTTTCCTTATAGTTATTCAATATATCTGTAGAATGGACTTGTAAATATTCCCCGAAACTGAACGGAAACAGGTCAAACGAAAACATCCTGCCCACCATATACGATGCAGTATGCTGGGTCAACTCCAGGGATGAAGACCCGGTGATTATAAACTTAACATCTTTATAAGCATCATATAAAAGTTTTAATTTCTGTCCGCCATTTCGGACATACTGAAACTCATCAATAAGGAAATAGGATTTTTTATTATTTCCTGCTTTAAAATTTTTTATATACTCAAGGGGATTTTTTTCAAATTTCTCACTCTCATCCCTGTCTTCAAAATTTATATAAAAAATATTATTCTCATTGACCTTTTTATCCTGGACAAGATATTTCTCAAGCATTTCCATAAGGGTAGTTTTACCCGATTGCCGTGGACCTTTTACTGCAATTATCTCTCTACGGTCAAGCCACTTTATGATTTCATTAAATTTATCTCTGTGTATATATTTCATAATAGTTCTACTTTTACTAAATTGTTTTTATTAATGGTAGTCTTATTTCGGGTATTTGTCAAGTCATCCACAGCATCTTCGTACGTCTGCTAAAAATAAGGCATACGCAATTTTTTTATAATATCCCCCATCACTAGGGTTATTTCCAAAATTATCTTATCTAAAGCTCTTTACTTTTAAAACAATTCTCAATTATTTTTTCCATCCGTTCCCGGCTTTTTTCGTTCAATTCCGGAAACTGTTTTACTCTCCTTTTTGGAAATTTATTGTCATTCTGCTTAATAATATTTATCAGTATATCTATCTTCTTGGGCGACAATTCATATTCCCTGTCAATCTTTTTAAAAGCCCTGTCATAGGAACTAAGATATAGTATTTCTTCTTCAAATTCCTCAGTTATTGTTTTCTCAAAAGTAAAGAATAAATATTCTACTATATCGGTGTAGTCAATGAGGGAATAATAACTTTTCGTCTCCCCTTTGACCTTTATCTCTTCTTCTTCACTTAGCGTATACTGAATCCTTTTCATAAGAGGTTTTGATATATTCTCAAGTGAGGAGTCGTATTCAAGCCGGTTATTTAGCATATTAGCGGATATGGGAACAATTATATCATCAGGTATTATTCCCGAAGACTTAAGTATGCTGTGGATAACAAACCTATGCAGCCTGCCGTTTCCGTCGGAAAAAGGGTGGATGAAGACAAGCCCGTAGGAAATCACGGCCGCCCTTACAAAGGGGTTAAGGCCGGATTCTTTCATCCTGGCATCTGCATTAAACAGCCCATTCATCAACCCTTGTTTATCTTCAGGCCTGGCAGCTATAAAATGTATAACCGGTTTTCCTTTTCTATAACTGCCGACATAATTCTGCTTTTCGGTATAATAATCTTTATCCTGTTTTTCAGCCGATAGTACTATTTCGTTTTGAAGGGCTATGATATTTTCTTTATCTAAAATATTTAGCTGCTTGGAATATTTTAATAATTCAACAAAAACTTCTACCTTATTCTGAGGGGGTATTTCATTTTCTATCCGGTAAGAGCTTTTCGTTTCCATGCTGTAAAGAAAATCAGCGGCTCTCTTTAAGATTTCTTTTCCTGTACCGGCCATTATATCCCGCAGCCTTTTTGAAAAATCCTTTTTATGAAGATCCCTTATCCTGTCCGTCTTCCTTACCAGTGGATTAAAATCCGGATTTCCCAAAAAATTATCATTTATTTTGTATTTTTTTATTTTCTCTTTATTTGATGTGAAATATTTATCCTCATCCAGAATATCAATATAGGGTCCTTTCATCTCCTTTTTAAAATCCAGTTTTTTACAGCTTAGGTATTCATAGAGAAAATATATTTTTTTTGCGTACATACCGGAAATATTACTTTTTATGTACCGCATTAAATCTTTCTTATTTATATTCTCAAATACTTCTTTTAAAAATAGAAGATCAACTGTTTCATGCTTCAAGTTAAATACTATATTGGGAATATCGCTATTTTCCAAAACATATTTACAGTTCAATACCCTTAATTCAATGTTCCTGATTTTTCCCGTATAATTTTTTTGCTTATTGCTTATGCAGCTTATTGTACCGCAGTATGGCGGGGCAATAGAATATTTATCCATGAAATAGGAGAATCCCGCCAGTTGATATTTTTTTTTGACCTGTTGCAGGGAAAAATACATTTTATTAAAACTTCATACTTTTCATTAACATTGCACCTTTAATAATATATTTTATTAATAATAATACCAATATTCATCTTTTTATTAAAATAATATACTTCTTGTTAAAAGTCAATAGCTCCCGCAAAGAAATACAGGTTCATCAACTTGCTGTTATGAATGGAAAAAGTCAAAAGAAAAGCTGTTTATTTATAATGCTACGCAAAATACAAGCCATTATTTTTTCAATTACTTATATTTCAATACCTTTTGTCTTTAACTTCTTGTAGATAACAACACTTCTGAAAAACCTGATTTTCTCAGAAAATTCAAGGTTAAAATCCTTTGTTTATCTGAATTTTATTTGACTTTGAGGGATCCGCCGGTGATTTTAATTTTAAGGTCAATAATATTAACGCAGGTATTAACGGGCATTTTTCGACCAGGGATATAATCTGCTAAAAAATATCACTATATTTCAGATTAAAATACACATAACATAAATGAAACAATTCAGGCTTCGAAGAAGTCAAATTGCAACGAGAAAACAGAAAAAATATAGGGCAAATATTTGATTTTGACAACTAACGGCAATATATTGAACTAATTGCCACTAATTGGTAGCGTAATCTACCGCTCATGTGTTCCTACTGTCAAAACAAGCCCTTGTCACCTGCCCAAAGCAGACAGTATTAAATCAATATTGTTGCAAAATTGTGGTAAGGACAGAGTTTAAGAGTGGATAAACAGCAGTGTATAAAGTGGATAGATAGTAGTATATCCAATTAGAATATTTTCTTGAAAATATCAGCACACACACAAAGATGAGTTAAAAAATCAAGATAATTTGACAAAGTGCTTATAAATTTCGCATAGCGAGTAACGAACATTAAATTAACCATCCCGTAGCGCACTCTTTGTTGACACAGTATCCCTAAAAATTTTATTCTACCGTTTATATGCAACAATTAGAAAATAAAAATTGTCTTTACGTCAACTGTATCGTCAACCTATGCGTCAACTTATTGAAAGTATATTAAAATAATGTAGAATACAATATATAGCAATGCTTAAGGAAAGAGAAAAAGAAAAAATTAAGTTGTTTAAAAACCTGTTTAAAGGGCGTAATGAAATTTTTGCAAAACGCTGGGAAAAGGCAAACAAAACTGCAAGCGGATATACCCCGGTGTGTTTAAATGAATGGAAGAAGGGGATATGCATAAAACTTCACAGGAAAAAATGTAGAAATTGCAATTCCCAGAAATATCCTGCCTTTGATGATCATTATATAGTACAACATTTAAAAGGTATTGAGACTTATGGAATATATCCGCTACTTGATGGAAATTATTCATATTTTCTGGCTGCGGATTTTGACGGCAGTGCCTGGAGAAAAGATGCTGTCAGATTCATAAATAAATGTAATGAGTATGAGTTGCCGGCCTATCTTGAAAAATCCCGGTCGGGGAACGGCGTCCATGTATGGTTATTCTTTCAGGAAAAATATCCTGCCTTTAAAAGCCGTAATATTGCTGTTAACATATTAAGGGAAACAAAAATAATAGATCAATTCGAAAAGGAAGGCAGTTTTGATAGACTTTTCCCTAACCAGAGTATTTTAAGCGGCAAGGGAATTGGAAATCTAATTGCTTTACCCTTACAGGGAGCTTCAAGGAAACTTAATAATACTGTTTTCTTGGATATTGATGATGAAGAGCTAAGCCCCTTTGAAGACCAGTGGTTTTTTTTAGAAAATGTAAAAAAAATATCTTCAAAAATATTAGATCAAATATATGAAAGATTTAATAACGATAATAATGTAAAAGTAGGTACTAAAAAAGTATTATCACTCACATTAAAGGAAAAAATATATATATCCACAAACAACCTTCCAAAACCCCTTATTAATTTTTTAAGGGAAAAGTTAAATTTCATAAACTCCGAATACATTATAAAGAAGAGAATAGGTTTAAGTACCTATGGAATGGAAAAATATTTTAAACTGGTCAATTCCGAAACCGACAAAAAAATTTCAGTCCCCCGGGGTTTTTCAAGTGAATTAATAAAATTCTTAAATGATAATGATTTAAAATTTGAGTTGATAGATAAACGACATAAGAGTGAACCAATTGAATTTGATTCTTCTTTACAGTTATTTCCTTATCAGGAAGATGCTATAGACGATATTATGTCTTCAGAACAAGGCATTCTGGTTGCTCCCCCCGGATCCGGCAAGACCATTATCGGTATCGAGCTTATTGCTAGAATAAAGCAACCGGCATTAATTGTAACACATAAAAAACAGATTTTTAATCAGTGGGTTGAAAGGATTGAACATTTTTTGAATATACCAAAAAGAGACATAGGCCAGTTCTGTGCAAATAAAAAATTAATTGGAGAAAAAGCAACCGTAGGAATGGTTCAGACACTCAACAGATTGAATGAGAATTATTTTGAGGAAATTTCAAGTAAAACCGGTATAATTATTGTAGATGAATGTCATCATATGCCGGCAAAAATGTTTAGAACTGTAATAACAAAAACTTCACCCTTTTATCTTTATGGATTAACAGCTACACCGGAACGCAAGAATAATGACGCCAAACTCATATTCATATATTTAGGTAATATACTGCATGAGATAGAAAAAGATTATAAATTGGGGCCAAGGCAGGTTAAGTCTGGTTATGCAAATACCAGAGTTATTATAAAAGATACCTATCTAAAAATACCATTTAGAGCTAAAACCGACAACTTTCATATGCTGTCGAAAATCATTGTATATGATACAAATAGAAATATGCAGATTGTCAGTGATATTATTAAGGAAGTTAAACATGGCTACCGGTGTCTTGTTCTTACAGAACGCAAAAGTCATGTTGCGGTTTTAGGTACCTATCTTAAAAGGGAGCATGAAATAATTGCACTTACGGGTGATTTAACTGAGAAAAAACGAAAAGACAAAATAAAGCAGGCTAAAGCCGGTGATTTTCAGATACTTATATCAACGGGACAGCTGATTGGAGAGGGAACGGATTTCAACAACCTGGATTGCTTGTTTCTTGTTTATCCTTTTTCATTTACGGGTAAGCTGACTCAATATATAGGAAGAATTCAGCGCGGGAAAAATACAGAAAATATTATTTATGATTACCATGATAGCAAGATAGAATATTTAAACAGATTTTATAAAAAGAGGTTAAGATATTATAAAAAGCATAATATGCTGGAGGGTCAGTTAAATGTTTAATCCAAATTTTCGATATACCAATAAAATTGTTAATGATTTAAATCTTATCACCGAAGCAAGAACTTTAATTCTTAATGCAGCTCTGGTTCCCAAATGGGAAGTTGCTTTAAGAAGGGAAGCATTATTGAAAAATGCCCATGCGTCAACAGCCATCGAGGGAAATCCTCTTTCTTTAGAAGAAGTTACTGCGTTGGCTGATGGCAGAAATATTATGGTGCGCAGGAAAGATAAACAAGAAGTTCTTAATTATATAGAAGCTTTGGATAAAATTCCTGATTTTTCTGATAAGGTTTCGATAAAAGTGCGGGACCTGTTAGAAATTCATAAGATTGTAACAAACGAAACTTTGGATAAACCTGAGGATGAAGGAGTATTCCGTAATTGTCAGGTTGTTGTGGGAAATCAAATGACGGGAGAGATTGTTTTTAGGCCACCTGAAAAAGAAGATGTTCCAAAACAGGTTGAAGAGTTTTTAGAATGGATCAATTCAAAAGAAGCAGAGAGACTTAATCCGGTTATTGAAGCAGGTATTACACATTACGAGTTGGTTAGGATTCATCCTTTTGTAGACGGTAACGGAAGAACGGCAAGGGTCATGGCTACTCTGATTTTATACAGGCGGGGTTTTGACGCGAAACGATTTTTTGCATTAGACGACTATTATGATGCCCAAAGGCGTAATTATTATGAAGCATTAAAAAAAGTTGAGCAAGATACTTTGGACTTAACAGGTTGGTTGGAGTATTTTACCGAGGGAGTGGCTATAAGTATTAAAGCGGTAAAGGATAAAGTAATAGGGTTAAGTAAGAATATAAAATTCCTCAAGGACAAGGGACAAATTGCTCTGGATGCGAAACAAACAAAAATTGTGGAGTGGGCAGTAAAAAACAATAAAATTAGAAGTTCTGATATTCAGGAAATGTTTAATATATCCAGACAGGCTGCTTATAAGATAATCAAAAAATTGATACAAATGGGAGTTTTTAAAAAAAAGGGCAGCGGTAAAGCGACTTATTATGTGTTAAAGTAAGTTGACGTAAAGGTTTACGAATAGGTTGACGCAAGCAACACCGTCCAGCTCGGGGAGCCAACCTCTGTACTCGAACCGGATTTTGAGAAATCGATCTCCGGTTTATTTTTTATCCCCACGCCTTGCGGCCTGCCATTTTCGCACCGCTGCGCAGTTCTGATATCCGATATTAAATTTTAAATAACTGTTGAACTATATAGGGGGGGGGTAGTTTCACATAACAGGGACCCGGATTGCTCCGCTTCGTCAAGCAGCCGTTGTCTTGAAAGTTCCATTCTATTCTTCCCATTCCCGGTTAACAATGTACTCCGGGACAATTAGATTCCACCGCTTCACCAAAACTCCTCCTTCAAGACCTTTATCAATATACCGCAGCTGTTTTGGAATATGAGGCTCCAGTTCTTTAAGGTCATTCTCTTTAACAGAAAGAATTTTTTTGTTTTCCTCTAAAAAATATCCAACCCGGGCAACCGTAGAAGCATTTTCCAGAATTTTAACGTAATTTATCACCTTTTGCATGTTTAAATATCCAACACCCTCAAAAGATCTATAGATCTCTTCCCACCCCCCACTTAAACTGGGCCTGTTCAGTAAATCCACAAGTGTTCTTTCCAGTGAAGTAACATTAACAAAAATACCATGACGGTCCACCCGCTCAACATAAATTTCATTTTTATTTTTGTTTTGCAAAACTGCCGGAAATGAAACAGGTTTAAATATAACGTTTCTAAACTCAAAAGAATGTTTTGAACTATTCGTGAAATAAATGTAACGATTATGAATTGACTGGGCATGTCCGTGAAATTCCAGCGCGGTATGATAACCAAGCACTGCATCAGGCGTTGCTTTTACAGCAATCAGAAATCCGTCAAGGGGATAAATATCCGGATCCCTTCCGGGTGGAATAGCGGCATATAAATTATTCTTGATTCTTATGATGTGACCCTTTTTCTTATGGTAATGCAGCAGTTGTTTAACAGTCTGCTTTTTTGCATTGCCCTCCTTTTGCCAGAAATCTTCAATTTCCTTTCGTCTAAATACCGGGTGTTTATTTAAAAATTCATTAGTTTTCATAATACCCTCACTTTATTTTCATTGCAATAAGTTATAATAATATTATAACTTTTAGATATTTTTTTCAATAGGAGCTCTTATATCTTTTGTGAACAGGAAGGGAGAACGTATCCTCCCGCAAAGAAATACAGGCTCATCAATTTGCTGTTATGAATGGAAAAAGCCAAAAAAAAACTTTTTATTTATAATGCTGCGCAAAATCCCCAGCCCGTTATTTTTAAAAACTGTTTTTCCTGTATGCCTTATCTTCTAAAATATAATAAGTAAAATCGGATCCGCTGTACAAGAGAAAGCTTTTCATGAGCACATAGATTTTGAAGCGCTTACATATATGTTGGATAATTCCTTTAGACACAGGGATAATGTCGGGAATAATACGCAGGTCCGCGCCGGAAGCGCGCAAAGGTATAGAGCCGAATCCGGAATAGTGCATGCTGAAATGCCCGGAGAAGGAGATTTAAGTCACGGGCTGCAGCTATGCATAAACCTTCCCCGCCTTCTCAAAAATATCGCACCTTATTATGAGCAGATTGACTGCTTGCCGGTCACTCGGGATAAGGGGATAATTATAACCACAGCAGTAGGTGTTATATTCATGTATATGAATTCCATCTCTCCCAAAGGACCATTAATATTCGTCCAGCAACTTAGAAAAATTCTTTTCGGTTAAAAATTCCGCCTCTTCGGGTCTTTTCAGAAATTTGCTTACTTCGTTACGCGCCTTTTTAAAATCACATTTCTTAATTCTTTTTTTAAGTACTTCTTTCCAGTTTTTTTCTGTTAGTTGCTTATGGTTTCTGTCGGTCTGTTTCACTGCATTATTCAGCAGAACAAGATTCGGACGGGGCTTTTCGTCATTTGTAAGGTACCACAACAAGTCGTACCAGTCTCTCCCTTTTGTATATTTTCTAAACAGCAGAGCATGAATTTTACCCGAGAATAAAGATGACAAATCATAGGTATTAAATGAGAGCAGAAAATATTTATTTTTAATATTTCTCTCCACTACAGCCCCGGAAGGGGGATTAGTATCCAAATCCAGTTTAATAGACATTTTTTCCTCGTTGTGAGGCGAAAGCCCGGACTCATATTTCAAACCTTTAAACTTTACAAAGGAATATTGAACAGTTTTGGAAAAATCCGATGAAAATGACACATCATATCCGGCAAGGCTTAATTCGCGTTTTAATATTTTTACATTATCATCTAATCTGTCAAAGCTTTTTTTAGTAGAAGAAAAATCCAGATATTCAGAATATCTGGGCAGATCATATACAAAGCGCAGGGCCGTCCCTCCCAGAAAAGCCGCATTGTTAAAAAAGTTATTTTCTTGCAGTATTTTTAAAATATAGGACTGCAGGTATTCGCGCATAACATTTAATTTATTACTTTCTCTTTTTTCCTTTTCTAATATTTCCAGCAAATGGTCTTTCATAATTCTTCCTCACTCTGCCGGCGCGCGTTAATATATTTAATCATACGGTCAGCTGCAACTTTAATTTTTTCAGAACTATATTGAGACGCATAGCGTTTAAATCTGTCTATATCCAGCCTGTCTGTATTTTGAAATCTCATTTCATTGATAAAATCATCAGTAATATCAGTTTTAGTTAGATAAAAAAAATCCAAAACCGCTTTTTCCGGGTGGGCAATAAACCCTGTCTGTTTTTCTTTTTTTAAAGTTTTATATCCCCAAAAATATTTTTTATTTATATGGCGATATTCAAAAATACCGATTTTGTTTTCATACCTATTCTGTCTTTTAGTTGTAACAGAAGTATAAGAAGTAACCATTTCGGGAATCAGCCCGTAAAACTCAAGGGCCTTCTCTACACTGATATAAGAAGGCCTTTTCAGGACACCAGCAATGTGGGGTTCATATGGAACAATTTTCCGGTAACTGTCGCCAAGAATATAATAACCCCTCTTAAGTTGGACCAGCTTGCCCGCACTTACCCACTGAGATACCTGGACTCTGATTGATTTATTACCACCAAAGAACGCCGATAATTCAATAACAGGATATTCTTCGGTTAATTTAATAAACTCTTCCCATTTCATGGCATTATTTTAATATATTTATTAAACTATTGCAATGCTTCAGGTGGCTATCGTGCAATCTTTATTTTTTGTTTTCCCGATACTCTCTGACATATCGTAATATTGAGCATCAAGGCTCCGGAGTGAACTTAAAAATAAATATTTACTCCCAAATTACTCCCAAATACTCCAAAATCGCACTAAATTGAGATTGTTCAATAATTGACCTTTTGTATTCATTGTCTTCGAGAGTTTTTGGGCAACTTTTGTTTCTTCCATTTTGTTGTTGTCCATAAAAAGAGCATTAAACAGTCTCAAATTATTATTCTTCACTTAAAACATACATTTTAGTGGGATCTGTTTTAGATTTGGAGTTGCTGTGTACAAGTTTTAATTCAATCAGATGTTTTAATTTATTGCGAGCTGTTTCAGGGGTTTTTTCAATCACTTGTAATACTCCATAGGCGTACTCTCTCTTAATTCACGTACAGCCCCGCAGCCGGAGCACTTAAATTTAAAGAGGTAATTTGTAGCAGTCCTGACAGGAGCATGCCGGCGATTTGAATCCGGAAATATGCCTACCTTACATCCAGTGCGAGAGGGACTTCCTGTCATGTTATTTCTCCAGGCTTTAGCATTACAGTTTCCATCATCACTTTTATTTTTGCAATGCCACTGACGCCGCTGAATCCTATAGCGATGCCAGCGAGGGTTTGGCCTATTGCAATTGGCTGAGGAATTCCAGTTTTGCGGTCTGTTATTTCCTACTACAGTATCGCGGCATTTTCTGCAGCGCCATTCACGTTTACCGGTTCTCCGCCATGCGTGCAATCTTTCGTTTTTTCCGACTTCGCATCCCCACCACCATCCGGGCCTATGCAATGAAACAGTAGTTTCATCACACTCTCTACAACCAAATATATAGTCCGCTCTCATTGAATTTCTAGCTAAAGGCCCGGTGGGTCTTTCAGAATTAATTCCTACCGGCATCCAGTACTTATTATTTGAATTGCATTCACATTCTCCGGGATACTTCTGTAAACCCGTAGGTCTTGGGTTTCCATCCATAATATCTCTGATTATGTCTAATGTGAATGCGTGCAACACAGAGTTCAAATGATCCACATGAGTGCGTATAAAATAATTCTTTGCTTTTTCTGAAACAGAAGTGTGTTTTGGAACCATTACCTTATCCCGGCGGGCCCATATGGAATGAAAATCCACGTTTTCGGGAAACTCAGAGTTATTCAGCTCCCCTATAAAATCACTTCCCGGCCAAAGCTGTTCCCGGCATATTTTATAAAACGGGCCGTCTTCAAATAAGACGGATGTCCCGTGATGGGGGGAGGCAATGGTTATCAGTTTTTTAACCCTTGACTTTATTTCGGGATCCCCTATCGATTTTTCCTGAAGATATAAACGACAGGTTATACCTCCCATGCTATGCCCTACAAGAATAATTTCGTCAATAGGCAGCTCTTGCTCACAGTGAGGGCAAAGAATATCTTTTTCTAATTCGCCGGCAAGATATTGAGCGTATTTCTTAAAATCCCAATTCCCCGTGTACAGTTCAGGCATGGTAATTGCTTTTGGAATGAAACCATAAGAACGAAACAACCTTATAAGCGGGCCGTTACCAATATTCCACATATTATGATTAACCCCGTAGCCGTGAATTAAAACAACCAGTTTAAATTTCTGCATTTTTTTATATCCTTTTTTACTGTAAAAAGCCACTCCGTTTTGAATGAGGGGTATTCATAATTGAGCCCCATTGAATATCCTTTATACAAAAATGCCGCATGCCTTTTCTGCTTTTGAGTTGATTCAATGTGCTAAGCCCATATGCAGCGGTGTTTTTTATCATATCCACCTGTAGCCGGTAGTATTATACATATTTTTTGCTACTAATGATATTTCTTTACGATATTCCAGCTTTTGGATACAGCACTGAAAATTTTCGCGTCTTCATTTAAAAAAATATAAATATTTGAGGAGAAAATCGGGACTATATGTTAAGGGTGATCAGGTAAGATTATATTTTTTTCTCAGTTCTTTAACTTTTTCCCTATTTCGTTTATAATTTCCTCATGCTGGCATTATAATACTTTTCGGATACTAATATTAAAGGTCTTGTGAATTATATTGTACCTCATCGGGCTTATCGTGCCCGATATTTTTAAAAATAACCCCTTTAGGGTATAAACATATACGCCCTTTTTCCATAATATACCCGATGGGGTATATTATTAACGAAAAAAGCAGACAAAGCTAATTAAAAGCCTTATCCTTTTATTAAAATAATATCCTTTTTATTACAGTCAATAGCACCCTAAAAACGCTGTAATTTTCCCTAAAATCATAGCCCCGGTATTTATTCAACCACAAAAAAGGCAATATATATCCTCTAAAACGATATCACCCCCGCAAACTTAAGCCATTCAGGAGGGATCTTTTTTTATTTACACTTCTTCAAATTAAAAATCAGGCTCTAAAATTTCTTTTACCTTTTTTTGAACATGTTTTCTAACATTATTCTCCGGTATTTGTTTTATCCAGTATTTTACTTTCGTTTTTTTAAAAGATTTATCAAAACTTAACTCCGGAAAGTATCCAAATCGGTTCTTCTTGTATGCAGAAATATACAAACAATCAACCAATGCTTTCTCCTTCTCTGCTATTAAAAATTTGCCTTCATTCTTATACCACTTGAAACCCTTAAAGAATTCAGGTTTTATTCGGTGAACAGAAAATGTTCCGACTTTTGTGGCAATTTTCCTTGTATGTTCAATGGAGGCCAAAGTAATGACCTGGGGTATCTGTTCAATTATATCATAAAAATGCAGGGCGCTTATAAAAGAAACATAAGCCCGGGATTTCAGCGGCAGGAAAGGGATCACCGAATAAGGACTTAAAGGAGAACCTGTATCTTCAGCCCATATTCCCCTGTATAGCTTCTCTACCATCCCCTTCTCTTTCAGGGAAGTGAGAGCCTGAATTGTAGCTGAAAGAGATTTGCCGGACATATTAGATAATTGGCGGGTTGTAAAAATCCTCCCGGGAAATTCTTTTATACAGGATAAAATATGTTTCTTATCCATTTGACAACCTTTCAATTAAATTTGCAACTTTTAATTTTACCTCATCCCAGATTTTTTCATTATCATACATTTGCTGGTCTTCATCAGACAGGTAAAACAGCACCGAATCCCTGAATTGCCGGAAACTTATTGCGAATACATTTTCGTAAGCTTTTTCTAAATATCTGTTTTCCGTTGACACAACATACTTCTTTAAACTCTTTTCATCTATTTGAGCAATTAAAATGTACAGATCGAAAATATCTCTGGCCTGTATGATACTCCGTTTTGCAAGGGCATTGATTTTCTGCCTGCAGGTAATTACCGAATCGTAGTGCGGCACCAGAACAGGCGCTGACTTGTAAGCTCGTAAAATCTTCTCAGATACAGTTTCAACTCTTTTATTTTCATCAAAACCCCGGCGGGAGCATTCGATTTTTGTGAAAAGGTCTTCTCCACCGGAGGTAATTAAATGTACCTTAAACCTCTGGGTAGTTTCAGTCTGTTTCGCTTTTGCAATATCCGGCGGTATCACTTCTTCAATTCCAAAGGGCTTAAAAGAACTTTTAAAATCATTATCTCTAAGTATATTCATTACAAGGTCCTGCAACCTTAAAACTTCTATTCCTCCAATATCCAGATCTATATCTTCTGAATACCGAAAGCTGTTGAAAAAGAACCGCATATTTACCCCGCCCTTTAATGCATAATATGCAGGCCTGAGTTTTTTGCTTAACCACCTTAAAAATTCCAGATGGAATAACTCTCTTAGTTGTAAATTATTTAATGTCTTCATAGTATGTATTATAGTTTAGTTTTAACTAAATTTCAATACATAGTGATATGCCGCTTCAAAGTTTCAGGAGTATACGCTAAATTTTTTATCTATATTTATAGATTCCGCAACTTTGTTATTGTACGCAATGTTTCATGGGGCAAACAATTGTTAAATAATGTCAAAAAAAGAAATTAGGGTTCATATTCTTTTTGGGAAAATGCAAAAGTTCTGACACTTCCCGACAGTCATAAAAACTTACGCGGCATCTTCAATCCTTCAGATATTCAGAGTTTAGTTTTAAACTTCCCCGTTTTCTTGAAAACCCGACACCTCGGATTCGGATGCAGGTAATTCTCCCTTTAACTTTTTATAAGCGATCACAAGCGCCGAGACAAACCAGGGAACCCAGAACAAAAGCACAAGAAAGTCGGTAATGCTTTCCGCCAGTCTGGGAAGAAATGTAAATATACTAAAAGGCACTGCCAATATTGCTGTAAATATTACAAGAAGAAAGAAAAGCCTCCACCAGTTTCCTTTTACGATATTCCAGCTCTTGGATATAGCACTGAAAATTTTTTCATCTTCAATGAGAATAATATAAGTCCAGAAGAGGAGTTTAACAACTAAAAATATTCCCGGGATGAGAAGCAATAACATCCCTGATCCCACAATCAAAAAAGACATAATACCTGCTATCAAAACAGGAATAAACTTTTTTGCTGCAATAGTTACTGCTGAAGAAAATGAACCCCCTCCCCGGGTAGCATCATAAACCAACCGTATTATTATGCACAAAATAAACATATGAATTATAAAATATATGCCAAAGCCAAGGATATACTGACTGCCGGAAAGCACACCTGTAAGTTCTGCAGTTTCTGTGGGCGCCTCCCCGTACTGATAATAATTCATCGTGAAGTAAGTGAAAATGCTGCCTAAAGCAGCATATATACCGGCTGGAACAAATATTACCGGATTTTCTTTTAATATTCTCGCGCCCTCACTCAATGTTTTGCCAACTCTTAGTTTCATCTTAACCTCCTGACATAGTCTTATTGCTACGTGTTATTCCGCCTCTTTAGAATCCCGTACTTGGCATTCTTAATAATCGCCCTTTTCTTATTTCTTAATCCCACTGCGCCCTTATAATCCCCAATGCATACCTGAAAGTTCTTTTGGGGTTATCCAATAAGACCCCCGGTATTAAACTTTGTTCTTATGGGGTCTTTCGGGCTTCTTCAAGAAGCCATTTCCAAGAAGGTATTACCTCTATTTCAATACCTTTTTTACTTAACTTCTTTTCCTGGTTATATGTAAACAAAACTCCTTTTTTAATATTAAGATGCTTGCATCCTTCCACAAGCCCCCTTACTTCCCTATCATAATTGTCTTTATGCAGCTCATAGCACACCTGAAAGGCAGCCAGGCCATCCCTTTTTTTTGCTACAAAATCGCATTCTCCCTTCTCGCTGAAATAGAAAATTTCGTCATACTTTTTTCTGAGCTGCAAAAACAGAAGGTTTTCCAAAACCCTTCCGGAGTCTTTAGAACCGACCTTTCTTCTCAAACCCACATCTGTTAAATATATCTTAGCCGGATTTCGCTGTCTTTTGTATGTTGATTCTGAAAACTTTTTAATCTCATAAACAAGCATACTCTTTAAAAAATTCTGATAATACTCATACAGGCTGTCTTTTGAAAAAGGAAATTGGCTCTTGTATTGTCGGTAAAAAGCCTGAAGAGACATTTTTAAGGAAAAAGAACTGAATAACTTGTCTTTAAGGGTGTTCAGTAACCGGGTATTGGTCATATCATATTTTTCAACAAGGTCCTTGAAAAACATTGCCTCAATATATTCATGCAGAAGCTTCTCTTTTTCGTACTCCTTATTAAGTAAAGCGGCTTCCGGAAACCCTCCCCATTTTAGATATTCGTTGAAATAATTAATTGTCTTCGCTTTGTTTCTTCCGTATATGTAGTCTTTTTTTAATGTGCCTTCTTTAAAAATAAGATACTCATAAAATGAAAAAGGCGATACTTCAATACACCACTGCCGTCCCCTTAATGATGTTTTTATTTCTACCGGAGTTAATTTTGATGATGAACCGGCTGCAAACACTTTTATATTTTCTCTTTCTACTGCCCGGCGGGCAAATTTTTCCCAATTGTCTATTAGCTGTACTTCATCAAGAAAGAAATTAACTTCTTTTTCAATAAGTTGCGGGTGCGTATTCCGGGCCAAAGTGACCACCCATTCCGGAGCAAAGTGACCACCCGTTCCGGGCCAAAGTGACCACCCATTCCGTTTTAAAGTTGCCACTTTT
>Ga0207421_10002359_pt1 | contig 23424 bp, 20 predicted proteins | sample SodLakKL_010_SED_4_FD_187542 | JGI IMG/M metagenome (GOLD analysis project Ga0207421, IMG submission 187542) | Alkaline sediment microbial communities from Lake Tanatar, Kulunda Steppe, Russia - 8KL_010_SED (SPAdes) (version 2) | ecosystem: Environmental > Aquatic > Non-marine Saline and...
TCACACCTGTTCCCATACCGAACACAGAAGTTAAGCACTTCAGCGCTGATGGTAGTACATTTGTGCGAGAGTAGGACGTCGCCAGGCTTCTTTCTTTTTTAATGACAAAACAAACAACCACATATATACACCTGCGTGTGACTATAGGCCTCAGTAGCTCAGCTGGTTAGAGCACTTGACTGTTAATCAAGGGGTCCTAGGTTCGAATCCTAGCTGGGGCGCCAGGATGGCCCGTTGGAGAAGCGGTTTAACTCACTAGCCTTTCACGCTAGCATTCATGGGTTCGAATCCCATACGGGTCACCATTTCGCTTATCAAACTTACTCATTGAGTAAGTTTTTTTATGCCCTAATTGCGTGAAACGCTTTAATAAATGTTTATTAAAAAGAACGCTGAAGATGTGAATCTCCTTCAGCGTTCTTTTTTAGTTGGTTTATTTATTCTTGTTTTGTTGTTCTTGTTCCTCTTGTTCTTCAAGTGATCCTTCTTCGTGGTGGTAAGTGATGTCTGTGTGGGCAATTAATGTCTCAAGTTTGCGGACATCACGTTTGTGTTGTTGTCGCTGATAGGACATGGAGAGGGATACGAGCAATATGATGCTCATGAACAGGAGCAAAATGACAAAGGGCAATCCCGTCATGATTACGGCATCCTGAAGCGTTTGAAGTGCACGTTCTCCGCCAATGAGTATCAATATGGCAGCAATCAATCCTTCGATAACTGCCCAAAATACACGCTGGCGTGCTTTGGTTTTTGTCTTGCCGCCTGATGTAATTGCATTGATAACAATCGAGCCTGAATCAGAAGAAGTAATGAAAAAGAAGATGATGATGATAGTCGCCAACACACTCAATAAGACGACTATGATTCCTTGGAACAGTTGAATATTTAGCATATCGATAAGTTCAAATAGAGCAACAGGAAGATTATCAGTTACTGTGGCATAAAGTGCACCGTTAGTCGCTTCATTAACGGAAAATGCCGTCCCACCAAAAACACTGAGCCAGATAAAGGAAATAAGTGATGGGATAAGCAAAACGGCGATAATGAACTCACGTACTGTGCGCCCCCGTGATACACGGGCGATAAACATCCCCACAAATGGGCTCCAGGAGACCCACCATGCGAGGTAGAATATTGTCCAAGCCCCCTGCCAATCTCTTCCCTCGCCGCTTTCTAAGGACAAATAAAGCGCGCTGCCAAGAAAGTCATTGAGGTAACTTCCTAAAGAGGAAGCGAAGAGTCTGAAAATGAAAAATGTCGGACCAAGCAACAAGATTGCAATCATGAACACAAAGGCCATTCGCATGTTTGCGCCTGATAAAATGCGGACCCCCTTGTCGATTCCTGATATGATCGAAATCGTCGCTATAGCGGTAATCACTGCGATCAACACAACCTGAACCCACGGTGCCACGGGGATTCCGATAAGGTGGCCAAGTCCGCTATTGATCTGTTGGACGCCCAGACCCAGGCTCGTGGCTAAACCGAAGAGGGTTGCCAGTACAGCGATTAGGTCAATGACGTCACCGAGGCGTCCGAACACTCTATCTTTAAATACCGGATAGAAAATGGAGCGAAGCGACAAAGGCAGTTTTTTATTGTAGGCAAAGAAGGCAAGTGATAGACCCATCACCGCATAGATTGCCCAGGGATGAAGCCCCCAGTGCAAAAATGTCTGGCTCATGGCTTGAACACTACTGCTGGCCCCTTCATAAATTGGTCCTGGTGTATTGAAATGATTGAGCGGTTCACCAACAGCCCAAAACATAAGACCGATTCCCATGCCTGCAGATAGAAGCATTGAATACCAGGCAAAATTGGAAAATTCGGGTTTGCTTTGCATGCCGCCGAGCCGAACACGTCCAAGTCGTGAAAAAGCAAGGAATATTGCTAAGAGTATAAAGAAATTGGTAATGAGGATAAATAGCCAGTCAAATCGCTCGGTAATGGCTAATCTTAAATTGGCGAGCGTTTCATCCGCCGGTGAAAGCCCGAACCATTCGAAGTTGGCCACAATCGCATAAATCACTAAAGCGACCACAATGATCGCAGTACCAAAGGAAACAAAAGGATTAAGGTCAAACCCATAACGTTTCCAATTGCGGCTGTAAAGCTTTTCCTCCATTGTTTCGCGCATTTCTTTCAAATTCTTTTTACCTTCTAAATCCATATAATCCCCTTTCGATTATCATTGTAGACTTATTTTAAAAATAATAATACGAAGATTCAATTCATAGGACACGATACATTTAAAAAACTTGAATGCCCTTCATAAACGCGTTAACATATAGATAGGGAATTAAGTTTCCCGCGTGTAATCATTGCAAAATTGTAACGATTACAGTATAATGAGTGTAGAACTTAAGAATTTTAAATTTTAAGGAGGACGAATTAAATGAGTAAGAAAGTTGATTTACTGAATCAATTGGTTGCAGATTTGTCTGTTGCATTTGTAAAATTCCACAATCTGCATTGGAATGTTAAAGGTGAACGCTTCAAAGAAGTCCATGAGTATGCAGAAGAGCTTTATGACCAGCTCAACGAACATTATGATGATGTAGCTGAACGCCTCAAAATGCTTGGTGAATTCCCACCTGCAAGCCAAAAAGCAAACTTGGAAATCACAAAAATCAAAGAACTTGGCAATGAGGAGCTTCCAACGATTAAAGTGTATGAAGTTTTATTAGAAGATTTGAAATATCTTTTAAGCCTAGTTACTGATGCAAGAAACACTGCGGATGAAGAAAATGATTTCGCTACTGTTGATATGCTTGAAGACATTGCTGGTGGATTTGCAAAAGAAATCTGGTTCGTTAGTCAAGCACTTAAATAAAAACCAAAGCCATCTTTCAGGGATGGCTTTTTATTTACTTTATCGCTATCCCATCTATTTCGATGGGAGCCCCTTTGGGCAGTCCGCGAACTTCTACGGCAGCACGCGCAGGCTGGTGATCACCGAAAAATTCACCATATACTTCGTTAAATTCATTGAACGCACGCATATCGGTTAAAAAAATACCGCAACGAACAATATCAGTTTTTTTCAGTCCGGCGGCCTCAACAACAGCAAGCACATTATTAAGTGCTTGTCTTGTTAGCACTTTAATGTCATTACTTGGTAAATCACTGGTCTGCGGATCAAGCGGTAATTGTCCACTCACATAAAGGGTCCCATTTTTGTATGCACCTTGTGAATAAGCTCCAATAGCCTTGGGGGCGTTTTTTGTTTGAATGGTTTGCACAGTATCACTCCTTGCGCTCAGTATATCATAACTCATAACCGAATAAAAAAAGGAGGCTAAAAATAGCCTCCTTAATGTTATTTTGTGGCGTCTTCAAAGTATTTGGCAACTTGGTCCCAGTTGACAACATTCCAAAATGCATCAACATAATCTGGACGACGGTTTTGATAATTTAAGTAATAAGCGTGTTCCCACACGTCAATGCCCAAGATCGGTGTGCCTTCATCAAGAGGAACGTCTTGATTGGGTGTAGATGTTATTTTAAGCGCGTTTTCTGGTGTAACGACAAGCCATGCCCATCCTGAGCCAAAACGTGTTAATGCGGCTTGTTTGAAGCTTTGTTGGAACTCTTCAAAACTTCCAAATGCACGCTTGATGGCATCAAGCAGTTTTCCACTTGGCTGTCCGCCTTGGTTAGGGCCCAGAATTGTCCAGAACAAGGTGTGGTTATAGTGCCCGCCACCGTTGTTTCTAACTGCAGTGCGGATTTCACTAGGTACATTGTCAAGGTCAGCGAGGACATCTTCGAGTGGTTTGTCCTTAAGTTCCGGATAATTGTCGACAGCGTTTTTCAACTTGGTAATGTAAGTATTGTGGTGTTTGGTGTGGTGAATTTCCATAGTGCGCGCATCAATGTATGGTTCCAATGCGTCGTAGTCATAATTGAGTTTTGGTAGTTCAAAATTCATAAATAGAATCCTCCTAATTGATATGATTTCTATTGTTATTATGGCATTAAATTATAGTCTTTTCAAATAAAATGCTGAAGGCGACCAATAAAAAAAGAAGTGCGCGATGCACTTCTTTATCCGTTGCCTTTCGTTTTCTTGGCTTTGGGTTCAGGTTTTTCGACAAACACATGGTTTTTGAGTTTTAAAATCGTGTAAACAGCAAATATGATTGTGTAAATAGCCAACCTGACAAACCGCAGTGAATCTTCCTGAGCGACAATGTTTATCGCCGCAAGGTGTGCAAAAATAGCCGCATACGCTAGGTAAGCCCACTTATGAAAACCGCGCCATTCATACGCATGCATTTTCTTGCGCAGTCTTGGCCATGAGGTCACGGTTAAGGGAAGCAAAATGGTGAATGCAATGACCCCTGTTGGATTGTTCGCGTTGAGTGCGGTCATAATGAGTAACACAGCATGAGGGATCAGTGTTAAAAACCCTAATATGGCCATTTCACGTCTTACTTTCATAATGGTAATTTTTGGTTTGGACTTTTTCTTGAATGCCCCACCATACATGACAATCACGAAGAATGCTAACGTCAGATGCCCTTGAAAAAAGACTTGATAAACAAATGTGATGCCTTCGACGTCAACGTGTCCAAATTCATTTAACAGTGCAAAGACTGTACCTATTAATGCTAAAAAGCCCATGCCTGCATAATAGCGGTATTCGTTTTTGTGAATGTGCGTTCCAAATTTGTAGATGATGACGGCTAAAATAGCGATTAGAAATAAACTGGAAAAACTTAAAATATGATCCATAATGTACCTCCTTGAAGTGTATACATGACTATTTTATCATAATCAAGGGGTTTTGCGTATACGGTTTACGAATTTGCGGAATAAGTAAGAGCATTGGATTTAATAAAAAAAGATAGTTTATGCTTGCTTTTACATTATATATTTGATAAACTTATTTTCGGCAACTTTGAGAGATTGCATTCCCTCAACAGTTGTGCTAATATGATGTATGCTTAACAAATGCGCCCATAGCTCAACTGGATAGAGCGTTTGACTACGGATCAAAAGGTTAGGGGTTCAAATCCTCTTGGGCGCGCCATATACGGGAAGTAGCTTAGCTTGGTAGAGCGCTTGGTTTGGGACCAAGAGGTCGCAGGTTCAAATCCTGTCTTCCCGACCATAATAACAATGACAAACACTTCAAGATGAAGTGTTTTTTTATTTGATATTGTTTAGATAGCCATTCGAGCTTTATCTACGAAGTAATGAAATTGATATTGTTCTTTTCTTGAATTCTATATTGTTTGATTATGTGGTACCATCTAATCAAAGAGATATAATTATAGTACGATTGTTTAAGCGTTGTCGGACTAAAAACTTTAAATATGCAATGGTAGTCTTATCTGATAATAGGTGGTTATTTTATGGCAAAAGAATTTGTGGTTAAAAAGAATAAGCGAAAAACAAAGCGTGATATTAACAAAGTTTTTTCGAATAACCTTAATAAAATATTAACTGAGATTATTTTAAATGCGGATGATAGTTATAAACGACTTGAAAGCCAAACGAAAGATAAGTCCGTAAAAGAAATAATCATTGATATCAAACGAAAAGATAAAAAAATAAGTGTCACCGATTATGCAGAAGGATTGAGTGCAGAAGAACTCAGGGATATATTTTCAGATTATGGCGGCCAGCATTCCAGGAACAAAAATGGCTCAGTCAGGGGGCTCTTTGGACAAGGCGCTTCAGATGTCTTATTTTTTGGTGCCCAACAAGCTAAGTTAGGAAAAATAGAAAGCATTAAAGATGAGAAGCTGCATATTTGCAAGTTTATTGTTGGCGATGAGAAAAAGATTAAAGTGGAAACAATAACGAATCGACAGCGCATTAAAGGATTTAAAGATCGCTATAGCATTGAGAATAATGCGACAGTTGTAAGCTTTGGGATTGGGAATGATGTATCCATTCCACACAAAAGCAAACTGACAAAAAAAATAGAGAAATTTTATATGTTAAGATACGTCTTTTCTGATCCATTACGCCATGTAATCATTAAACATGATGGGATAAAAGAAACCGTTTCTTCACAACATTTACTCCCTGAGAATGATCAATTGGTAATGCAAAAACACTTTGATTTTGTTTATGACTCATATCGTTTGAAGTGTCACTTGAAACTGTTTGAAGATTCGAAAGCCGATAGTGATGAGAGGGTTTTGATTACTGATCCCCACAAAATTGTTTATGATAATACGCTGTTTGGGCTTGAAGAGGTAAGTGGCGCAAACCGACTCAGAGGTGAACTCATTATTGATGGCATCTATGATTGTTTAAATGACTATTTAAATAATGATAATCCAACAGAAATTTTACGTGATTCTAGAGATGGCTTTGATCAAAGAGAAGATTTCACTAAAAAACTCTTTTCTACAGTTAAACCTTATGTAAAAGAACAAATCAATTTACTTGCCTCAAGGTATGAACCTAAGCAATTAAATATGGATGAAGATAAAACAATCAAAAATATGCTTTCAAAAATCAACCAATATTATAGAGATTTAAAACTCGAAGAAATCGGAACATTTGAAAAAGGGGAAGAACCTCCAAATGATGGTATTCGATTTGTTAGAGAAAGAATTCATATTACTAAACGAAAAACATATGGGCTAAAAATGTTAATCAACGCGAATATGTTTCAATCTAATGCGGTTATTAAGATAGATTCAGACGCTGATGTTGCGCTTGATTTAGTGACGCGGACACTACACGTCAATAAAAAGGAAGCCAATGAATATGGGCTCATTATAAAAACAGTCGTTTTAAAAGGAAAACAAGTGAATGAATCTCCAATTAATTTAGAAGCTAGATGCACAGATTATACTACTTATACAAATGTCAATGTAGTGGAAGAAACCATAGTGTATCCAGACAATGGCCTAGAATTCATTCCCAAAGAAATGCGTGTCAAGCCAGATAAAGCAAAAACACTTCATTTATATGTAGATACGAACAGATTTTCATTAGGCACTGATATTTCTGTTGAACGCTCTACACGAAGTGAGTTGTTTCCTGAAAATGACGTTGTAAAACTTCAAAATTCCCATTTAATTAATGAAGATTTGGGTAAAATACCAATTACGTTTAAAGGCGGGAATAACAGAGAAATGCATCATTATAAAGCGAGCGCTGATGGTGTGGAAACAAAAGCTCTCATCAGGGTTGAACAGACAAAAGAAGATAAACAAGGATTGGAAGGCTTATTCAGTGGACTTGAAGGTATTTATGATTCTGTTGGAAACTGGCAATCTAAATACGACCACAAATCAGGGAAAATCCAGATTAATCTATCACATCCAATTCATAAGACCATTATGCCGAGTGTTTCAAAGGAAAGTATCGCTGAGAGAAGTTACTCTGACATGGAATATTCTTACATATTTGAGCTTGTCGCATTAGAGTGCTCAAAACAGATTGTGGATATAAGAGTCAATAAAAATGAAATAGAAGCTTCAATAGACATTGCACAACATGAAATACAAAAGTATAAGACCGACCTTTATAAAACCATTATAGAATGATTTTAGAAGTTCAATTACCAAGTTGATTACAAACATCATTTTTTCTTATCGATATTTTGGAAACATAAAATACAATATTTAAAATTAAACCGAGATCTATAAAATTACGGCAAGAAGGGTAACACTTAAATTTGTGTTCCAGTCATATGAATAAACAAACACTTCATTCTGAGGTGTTTGTTTATTGTTGTTGGTAATACGTCTTTGTTTTGCATTAAATTATGGTTATGTGACGGTGTAGGGAAATATATTGATGGTAACGGGATCAGTTTGCGGGAAACGTTCAATGACTTTTCTTTGTTCAAGGGCTTTTTTTCTTGATATTTCTGTGTTGTACAGATAAATAATGGCCAATTGATTGTGTGTGGGTTTAAAAATATAAAAGATATGTTTAAACGCCTCATGTTGTTTAAGTAATGTCATAAACTCAGAACTCTGAAAAGGCATTAACAATGCCTTGTTCATATGAGTGTGTTCAACATAAAGCGGAGTGTGCGTGTTCTCGATGATCATCCCAAGTTCTAAATTTGTGTGTTTACGTTCTGAGTGGTTTTTGAAACGATTCAAATAAACCGATTGTTTTTGTGCATGCGTTTTAAATGTATGATTTAAGTTATCAAAAAAGGATTCTTTAGTGATGTAGCTTCCATCATGTGCTTTGGTATTAAGTAATTCTTTTACGTCTTGATATTTTCCTAAAACATCATGATTGTTATTTTGTAGTGCATTGATTCTGAAGTGTTCTAAAAGGATGGTTTTGTGCTTACTTAATAAAATGATATCCGGTCGCTCAAATGGTCTTAAACGAATATTAGACGCAAAGGCAAGTAATGGCTGGCGATCAAAAGACGTTAAGGGATGAATAAGATACGCAACCGTTTTTAATTGTTGTTCAAATCGTTTACATTCTGTTCCGAATTTCATAAGCGTCCCCCTTTCCCTTTAATTATAGCAATGAAATGGGCAAGGTGCATAAAAAAACCAGGGTGCGGCCAATTTTATGCTCAACTCTTATAAAATAATTAAAGCTATGCTATAATGGTGAAGAAAAGAAGGAACCCCATGTGTATTTGAGGTGGATGTGATGGATATTATGTTTGATGTACTGGCGAATGATGCCGGTCTTTTTTCCACCATACAAGAGCTTTTTACTCCCATCATCGACTTCTTTAGACGGTTTGGTGAGTTAGGGCTTTTCATATATTCAATAATCGAGACGATTACACCACTTGCAGGTGTTGAAATCATATTGGTTCCCCTCATTCTCACAAGTGAGTTTCCGTGGTGGTTTATCACATTTATACTTGTGAGTGCCAATACGATTGGGGCCATAATCGTCTATTTTTTCATGGCCAAAGAAGACAACAAACTTTATAACAGAATCGTGAGCAAGAAAAACCAGGAAAAAGCCAAACAGATGTTTGACCGCTACGGTGTGTGGGCAATCTTTATTTTTGCGATGACCCCGCTACCGTTTTTTGTCATTATTTTTACAGCGGCCGTTGCTAAGATGAAATTTTGGCCATACATTTTTGCGGCGTTTTTCTCACGCAGTGTTCGTTTTTACATTACATCATATTTTGTTCATTTGGGCGGTTCAAATGTGAATACAGGTGAAATCATCCTTTGGTTGGCCTTAATTGGTGTAGGTGCCGCACTTATTTTCATGTTTATCCAGCGCAAAATTTTGGCTTACTTTGAAAATAAGATGGAACAACCGAAAGACAAATCCTGAAGTGTGTTAGTTATTAACCAGTGTGTAATTGTTGATATTTAATGATTAAATGGTTTGACTGTTTCGCTGTTTATGATAATATGTTATAGGTATTTGGTCCCGTAGCCAAGTGGCTAAGGCAGCGGACTGCAACTCCGCGAGCGTCGGTTCGACTCCGATCGGGACCTCCAAATAAGATTAAACAAAGTCGCATGAGCGGCTTTTTTTATTTGGATAAAAGATTTATGAATTATGTTTTTGATTTTAATTAATATGTGTTTTTGAGTCATAAGTCGTGTGATTGTTGAGTTTTAAAGGAATGAAACCCAAAAGAAAATAAAGAAATAAGGATTAAACGCTTATAATCGAAACAAGTTAAGCAGTGACTTCACATTATTTTTTTCTCCTTCAGGGCCTTGCGTTTTTGAATGAGTGAGCGCCATTGCAGGAAACTGCTCGACATCCGGTCAGACCGTTTGAGATATGCCTTCATCTTGTGATTGAGTTTATCAAGGCGTTAAAACGAAAACTTGCGGTAGAACCGCTCGTTATCGTTTCTGTGGGAGGCGTTCGACTTTCCCGGCGTGTATTGGGCTAGGCCGGAATGTCATGTGTTTGATTCCCAGTGTATCAAAGAAGTGGTCCATGAGATGCTAAGCGTTCGTCTTGCGGTTCTTGATGACCTTAGTAGCGTGCTGGTATGAATCATTTTAGGAAGATATCAAAAATAAGTCGCGGCCCGCTTCAAAATCAGATGGCTTGCCTGAGATTTTTCTCCTCATCAGGAAAATCTTTCATGTGTTTCATGAGCTTATAAATTTTCGCTTTCATTTCAATCTGTTTTGAATTGATGTCTTGTGGTTGCGCATTGGTCTTGGCATTTTCATGCTTTGCTTTTAATGCCTTTTTCAATGATTGAATGGATGCTATAACATCCATGGTCTCACTCCTTATCCAAATAAAAAAACGCCCTTGTTTAAAGGACGAATCATACTTCTTGGGACCACTTTTGTTCAACCCCTTAATGTGTCAAATAAAAGCCTTATAACGATACTTCAAGACCACAACAAGTCGGCCAATGATTTTACCATCCATTTTTCTTTAGACTGATTAAAACCAGTGTCCGTATGCCTTATCATCATGGTTCAAACTTTATGTTCAATGTGACCACTTTTTCAAAATTGTAAATCCATCAGAAAATAGAACTTGTTTTATGTCCTAAATGATAACGACCTTTACGCACCGAAAGGTTCAACCACTCTAGATTGAATGATAGGCGATGGTTTGCACGGGACAAATACGTACACACTTATGACACGTCAAGCATTCACTTGAATCTATACGATGAAATGTCTCATGTCTCGAGATTGCATTGGAAGGACACACTTTGGCACATTTACCGCAGTTAATACACTGGTCTTCGTTAATGACAATTCGGTATCTTGGACGCTTTGATGTCTGTTTTAGAAGTGCTCCATAGGGACAAAAAGCACGATGGAACAGCGATTCGTTAGTTAGAATTGTAACCAGCGCACCAATTAAAACGAGCAATGGAAGCACAGGGATTTGTTGTCCACTTATGATTGAAAAAATAAAAATTGATGCGGTAATTCCCAATGCAATGTAACGGACTGAAGGATGCCGAAGAAACGAAGGAACTGCAATTCCTTGAAGTTTAAGCTTCTTTTTGATAAAGGTAATGGGTTTCATAACTGTATTAATCGGACACAAATACCCACAATAAAATCGTGAAAAAACTAGTGACATGAGTAAACTGATCGCAAAAATACCCATCCATAGTTGAATCGTACCTTGAAAAATTAAGATTACAAAAAGAACCGAGAACCCAATTTGAACGACTGTTTGAATTGATTTATGCATGCAATCACTTCCTTTTAGTCCATTATACATTGCTTTTAGAGTTTGTGGGCGTTACTATAGTAACGAAGGAAGGTCGTTTATGGAAGATATTTTAAAACAAGTGCCATTATTTCAAACACTGTATAGCGAAGAGTTGAACCGTGCGCAAACGTCTGGGTTAATAAGACAAGTGCATTTTAAGAAAAACACTGTGATCCATATCCCTGATGATACTGTTCTTTATTATGACGTTATCGCCAAAGGAAGCGTGCATATTCAACACATTGGGAAAGACGGAAAACAGATATCTATTACTTACATGCATCCTTTTTCAGCAATTGGTGTCAATTTGCTTTTTTCAAGTTCGAAAAAACATGAAATGCTCATTGAAGCAGTCAGTGACACATTACTCCTTCGAATAGAAAAGTCGTTGATTATCGAGCTTGCCCAAAGCAACGAGGCGTTTATGATTATGCTTATGCGTCAAATAGCCGATCGTTCGAAGTTCCTTGCACAGCGACTTAAAACTTTAAGCACTTCTTCCCTGCGAGAAAAAATCGTTGATTATCTTTCCTCGCTTTATCTACAGCAACAAGCGAATCCTGTAATTCTGCCATCAACCAAACAAGCTTGGGCTGATTCCTTGGGCGTTGCACGCAGTTCCCTTGTTAGAGAGCTAAAAAAGATGAAAGATGAAGCATTGCTCAGTTGGGAAGGATCCTCTATTGTAATGTTTGACTCGTTATTAAAAACATTATCGCAATAATTTACACATTGAAATCTGTTTAATTCTCAGCACTTGGTATCCTGGCGTTTTCACAGCTACGATCCATGATGCAAAACCGTGTGCCTTACTGTCATTGATTCGGTTGTTGATAAACATTACAGACTGACCCCAATTGAGAAAGGTTTTGAGTCATAAGTTGTGTAATCGCGCCATCATATTGAATTTACTATGATATAATGGAGTAATAAGGGAGCGATTAATGATGGGGCACTCTACTGATTATGTAAAAACCAATGATGGGTTTCGTTTGTTTGTCCGCATTTTTCCGCATCAGACGGAAAAACCTCAAGGTGTTGTGCATATTTTACATGGCATGAGTGAACACAGCGGACGATATGTTGAATTCAGTGAATATTTGGCCACAAAAGGATTCAGTGTTTATGTGCATGACCACCGTAATCACGGTGAATCTTTACGGGGTGAAAATCAACTGGGTATTTTTAAGAAACAAGACACCTTTGAAAAGCTTGTTTCTGATGCGGGTGATGTTCAAACATTCATCAATGAGAAAGAAGATACAGACTCAATCATTACCCTGGGGCATTCAATGGGGTCCATGATTTTGCGAGGGTTATTACAAAAGCATCCCCCCTATTTAAGTAAGGCAATTATTATGGGGACCTTGCCCTTATACCCTTATTTGATGGTGCTTTTTATGCGGATGCGCACTGCCATTTCTAATATCTTCCATGAAGTAGATGAATTAAATAAGGACATTGCAAAAAAAGTTGCGGCGTCTAATAATAAAGGCATGAATGGATCTAGCCCAAACGCATGGCTTGCAAAGCGTGAAACAGTAATTGAGCAATATGAAGATGACCCGAAAAGCGGGTTCACCTATAACACAATGTTTTATCGCCATTTTTTCAGATATATTCATGACGTTTCCAAAAAACAAAATATTGCTAAGACGAAGTGGGTGCCCGTGCTTTTCATCTCTGGTGAAGACGATCCGCTGGCTAAAGGCATGCGAGCGATTAAAAACGTGAAAAACATTTACAGTACAAAGCTTTCCAATACAAACATTCAATTGAAAAGCGTTGACAATGCGCGTCATGAGGTTTTAAATGAAACCAACAGACAAGAAACCTTTGCGTTCTTATATCAATGGATGATTCAATCATAAGGGGTATGGTGTAATGGCTATGCATATTGAAGATAAAAACGCCCTTAAAGTTTTAGGGGTAGTGTTCAAAAAATACCGTGAGAATTCTGGTTACTCTTTGCGTGGTGTTTCGCGTAGTGTCAATGTTTCCCATACGGTCATCAGTGAAATAGAAAACGGTAAAATTCATCCGAATATTCAAACACTTAAAGATCTCTATGGCGCACTGGAACTATCGATATGTACGAAGAAAGAAGTCATTGAGGAAATGCAAAAACATCTTTCACAGTTAATCCATCAAATCTACTTCATGCAATTTTCTTCTGCACAAACGTATTTCGATGTGTTAAAGGCGAATGAAAATGTATTGTTACATTCGCCACTGCGTGTAGATTATCTATTAACACGCGCGCTTTTTTTATCATGCATGGGTGAAAATGACAGTGATGTCGTGTTTGATGAATTAAACGATATTTATGATTTTATGAACGACCGTCAAAGACAACTTTATCATTTTTTGATTGGCTATATAGCTTTCGAAAAACAAAACATTATTTCCTCAATCAACGCCCTTAAACAAGGGTTGACGTTTAATTCGAACGAAAAGCTGGATGCAATGACACAGTACTATCTGGCGGTAACTTATCACCGTATATTTCAAAACCATATGAGTATTCACTTCTGTGAAGAATCATCCAAACTATTCGCAAAACACAATAATATCAAACGAAAGATTGAAATCGATCTCTTAAGGGCCCACAAAATGATTGACATTGGGCAATTCAGTGAAGCGGACGATTTGTTATTAAGCCTGCGTCAAGCGCTTAGGATGACATATGGAGAAAAGACAATGCGACAACGCATTGAGATGTACAAAGCCTATTTACATTTTTCAAAACGTGAAAACAATCAAACCTTAAAGTATTTAAGCTTTGAAACCGATGATCCGAATTATCGCTACCAGCTTTACTTGGGGGCCATGGTTTATTTTCGCAAAGACAAAAAAGAACGTGCGGTTCGATTGTTAAAGGAGTTAGCAGATACACGTGTCAAAGAAGAACCTTTAAATAAATTAAGTGTCATTTCTAACTTGTTTCTGAATTATTTAGGTGAACCTATGGATGAAACCGTACTGGAAAAATCGATTGAAACGTTTTTAAGAATGCCTTATGGCTTTCCAACCATCCATTTATACTATTTAACGATTGATTTAATTATTTACTATGTAGAAAACCATAAAGATTTTGAAAAAGCGATGTGGATGGCCAAACGAATTCATGAAATAAATAAAAAACGTGAGTTGAATGATACACACACATAGTTATATTCACTAAGCGCCTATAATTACGCTTCTGTAAACTTACAGTATTAACTTGTATTTTTTGAAGTGTTGTTGCATAATGTAATTGTAACAGGGGCGGATTAAGGAATAGGGACTTACATTCGTAAAAAGCAACTCCTTTTTATTTTTTGTCACCAAGGATGGGGATCCTTGGTGATTTTTTTTGGGAAATTATAAGGAGAGCGGTTGCGATATGTTATAATACGCAATGGATGTAAGCGTTATTATCATTGTTCAAAGGAGACGATTATGGATCGTGAGACATTAAACATGACAGCAGTCATAAAGGACAAAGCAAAACGTGGTTTCAATATTACAAAAAAGCACATGTCAACAGCACTTAAAGCGGATGAAGTACTAATAAAAATGAAAACCGCTTCATTCTGCGGGACGGATTATCATATTTATGATTATGATGAGTGGGCACAAAACCGCTTAACGCTCCCATTAACTGTGGGCCATGAATTTTCAGGCGAAATTATTAAACGCGGTGAGAAGGTTGAGAGTGTTCAAGTTGGCGATATTGTAAGCGCTGAGACGCATATTATTTGCGGAGAGTGTGAATTTTGTTTGCGTGATGAAGGGCATATCTGCGAAAACACAGAAATAATTGGTGTTGATACCGATGGGTGTTTTGCGGGATATGTAAAAATCCCTGCAGCAAATTGTTTCGTGAATTCAAAGGATGCTGACCCTTTGCATCTTTCTGTTCAGGAGCCCCTGGGTAATGCGGTGCATACTATGGGACATTACGATGTAAAGAACAAGGATGTTGTTATTCTTGGGACAGGCCCGCTTGGGTTAATGGGAATCGATGTTTCTAAACTTTATGGCGCAAAGAAAGTCATTGGTATTGAAATTAATGCCTACCGCCGTGAAAAAGCGAAAGAGCTTGGCGCTCACGCTGTGATTGATCCGTTTACAGAAGATGTTGTCGCGCGCGTTTTAGAAGAAACGAACGGCCGCGGTGCGGATGTGATTGGTGAGTTCAGCGGTAACAAAACAGCCATTGAACAAGCTTTTAAGTATATAAAACCCGGCGGTAAGATGAGTTTGCTTGGCATTCCTTCGAAGTCAATTACGCTTAATTTTGCGGATGATGTTGTATTTAAGGGCATTGAGATTTATGGCGTGGTTGGACGCAAGATATATGAAACATGGCATGAAGTTAAACGTTTGATCGATTCAGGCCAGTTGAACTTGGACAAAATCATAACCCACACCATGCCATTAAAAGATGTGGAAAAAGCTGCTGAAATCATGGGCAGCGGAAATTGTGGAAAAATTGTATTGCTTCCTGAGGAGGATGACTATGTCTAAAGAAAACTTGAAATTCATTGATGCACGCATAAATCAGCTTAAAGAGGATGGTGTGTACCGAAAACTTCCTGTGAATGAAGGACCTTGCGACAATGTCATTACATTAAACAATAAAAGGGTCATTAATCTTTCTAGCAATAATTACTTGGGACTGGCCAACCATCCACGTGTCAAGGACGCCGCAAAAAAAGCCGTTGATGAATATGGCGCTGGTGCAGGCAGTGTTCGCACAATTGTTGGAAACCAGGATTTGCTTGAAAAACTTGAAGCATTGCTTGCCGAATTTAAAGAAGAAGAAGCCGTCATGCTGTTTCAAAGTGGTCTTAACTGTAACATCGGTACGATTCAAGCGATTGCGGATAAAGGGGATCTCATTATCTCCGATGCCCTCAACCATGCGTCTATCATCGATGGTGTGCGTCTTAGTAAGGCGGATAAAGCGGTATATAAGCACAATGATATGGACGATTTAAAACGTATTTTGGAAGAAAAACGCTCAGATTATAACAATGTATTGATAATCACGGATGCTGTTTTCTCCATGGATGGCGATTTGGCACCGCTTGATGACATTGTTTCAATCGCAAAATCATACAATGCACTGACGTATGTTGATGATGCCCATGGAAGCGGGGTGCTTGGTAAAAGTGGACGCGGGACGATTGATCACTTTGGGTTACACGGCGAGGTAGACTTTATTGTTGGAACTTTGTCTAAAGCCATCGGTGTGGTTGGTGGTTATGTTGCGACCAAGCATAATGTAAAAGAATGGCTTTTACACCGTGCGCGCCCTTTGCTTTTTTCAACTGCACTCCCTCCGGCCGCAACGGCCGCAACCATAGAGTCCGTCAAAATGCTTATGGAAAGTGAGTCTCACACAAAAAAACTTTGGGACAACGCCAAATACTTTAAAGAGGGATTAAAGGATCTTGGGTTTGACATCGGTCACTCACAAACACCGATTACACCGGTTATGATTGGTGAAGCGTCCAAAACGATGGCATTTTCCAAAGCATTGCTTGAAGAAGGTGTGTTTGTTTCAGGAATTGTATTCCCTACCGTTCCCAAAGGCACTGGGCGGTGTCGCGCTATGATTAGTGCCTCGCATACAAAAGAAAATCTTGATGAAGCCATTGAAGCATTTGAAAAGGTTGGAAAATCACTAGGGGTCATTTGATCCCTAGTGTCTTTTATGCGTTCATATATTGGTTTTGGTGTCCTTAGTTTTTTCACTCTTGTTTTATATGGCGTCTCATTATTTAATTTGTATGCGATAAATGTTGGTTATATGCTTTTGTTTTTTGTGTTCATATTATTCACATTTGTCACAATTATCCATGAATTCAGACAAACAAGGCATCAACATTCAAAGAAATATCCACTCGTTAGTAAAGCGGCGCTTTTTGTATTCATTACCACAACCCTGGGTGCATTGTTAGCCTTTGGTTTTAATGCATATTTAGGACTTGGTGGTGTGCTTGCTTCAGGCATTGTTGGGCTGATTGGCGCATATTTTTTTAAACCATATGCAGTGGGTATTTTCTGTGGCTCATTTTTAGGGATGACAAGCCCTGAACTATTTGATGGACTTACTTATATTGTGGCCGCATTATTGGTAGGGTTACTGTTTGTGCTGGCCCAGGATGTGTGGAATGGTTATGGTGGAAAACTTGGAACCACTGCTTTATCCGGCGCGATGATTGTGAGTATTGTCAGTGGGACTGATTTTTTGGAAACAGAAACATTTACCAATCTTGAAGCATTTTTAATTGTTGTTTTTTCGATGATCGGTGCACTTCTTACTTACATCTTAAATGTTCGTTATGCCCTTGGTCCGGTTAAAGCGAGTGCTTTAGTGGGCGTTGTTTTTGGATTGTTGCTTCCGCTTTTGATGTGTGACCTTGGACAGGGGATGGCCATTGTTGTTTTTGGCGCATCGTTTGTTGGAATGAGCAATCTAAAAACCATGCCTGAAGAATCCATGATTATTTTGGCAGGATTGCTTTTTGGGCTCATATATCTGGCAAGCGCGCCGTATTTTGGTGGTGCTGGTGGAAAACTTGGAACCATTGCGTTTTCAAGCGTGTTAAGCGTTTATGGACTAAGGCGGGTACTCAAGCTTTTTATTGACCGTCCCATTAACAGGATATAAGAAGTATGATAACTTATAATCATAATGCGTTATAATGAGGACAGATGAAGAGGTGACGATGATGAATTTGCTTGAACGCGTTAATCAAGAACCGTATAAGACAATGTATGGTCGTGTGGTACGGCTACTGCGGAATCGTCAAAAGCTGACACTCAGAACATTGAGTGATCAGGTGGATTTTTCGCATGCATTTTTGCGTAAAGTGGAAATGGGTCATACAGCGATTAGCGCTGAGGTTTTTAACAAGATTAACAGTGTTCTTGAAATTGATTTCGTCTATGATTATCAAAAAGAAATTGATTTTTTTGAAAACTTTAAAGAATATCATAACGCGCAACTTTACTTAGATATACTGACCAAGCGTGAGATTTATGAACGGATTATTAATAACGCGGCGTTTCACAGCAATAGTTTGTGGATGGTTGAATATTTGATGGTTGAAATGGGCGAAACAGTGAGCGCCCCATCAAAGGATACACCACTTCTTCATCAGCTTTATAATGATTTGACCAGTGTTGAGAGTTTATTCGATGATTCAATGCGTCAGCTATATTTGATATATAAGGGCAGTTATTACTACCGAATCAATGACTTTAAACGTAACCGTCATACCTTCATCCAAGCATATGATATTGCGCCCAATGGCCGTTATGCCTCCTTGAGTCTTTATTTCTTGGGGTTAGCATACGCCAATACCTTTAATTTGAATCGCTCAACACGTCTTTTAAGTGAAGCCAAACATCTTTTTTCACAGCAGAATAATGAGATGCGTGTTTTTGTATGTGATATGTATATTACATTCAATGAGATTTTGCGTAATCATCTTGAAGGTGCGGAAACAAAGCTTTTGGACGGCATTGACATAGCTAAACAAAGTGCTTTGGATATCTTTATATCATCGATTAAGCTTTTCTTGATCATTTACTATATCAAAAAAGATCAATTGGATAAGGCAAAAGACGTCTTTGCCAATATGCAAAAACCCCGTTTAAACCTATGCTTTTTTGATATATATGTCCACTATAAACTTAACGATACTAAACAAGTGATGGCGATTAATGAAAGCGTCAAACCTTTGATGAAACGCGTGATGCAACATGAGTTTGTCCATTATTACGGCATCCAGGCAATCATAGCCAATACACAAAACTGGCCTCAAAATGATAAGCAAAAAGTGCTTGAAAATTTTTATAAGGAAGCTAAAAGACAAAAAGAATACATGCAGCTGGATATTGCTTATCAACTTTATGTTGAATTTTTAAAACAGGAACGCAAATACAAAGCAGCATTTGATTTAACCAAGGACATGGTAGACATCACTAAAGGCGCATTAGATTGAGGTGACCCATGGATTGTATCTTTTGTTCTATCGCTTCACCAATTTATGAAGATGCGTATGTTATCGCGTTTTTTGACGCGTATCCTGTGACGACTGGACACACACTCATTGTCCCTAGACGTCACGTGCCCGATTATTTTTCATTGAACACTGAAGAAAAACGTGCCATTGACCGCGCCATTCTTGCGCTAAAAAGACGGTTTGATCAATCGTTAAAGCCTGCGGGCTATAATATTGGGATTAATAATGGTAAAGCCGCCGGTCAAACCGTATTTCATTGCCACGTCCATTTGATTCCGCGTTATGTTGGCGATGTTTCTGACCCGCGCGGGGGTGTGCGTGGTGTGATTCCATCGAAACAAAAGTACTAATAATACTGAGAGTTTCTCAGTATTTTTTGTAGGGTCGTTGCGCGCGTTTTAACTTTACTGTACAATAGTTTTTAAAGGATGGTGAAGAAAGGTGAAGATAAATGTTTTGTTCATGTCATTGGTTGTATTGACACTGAGTGCATGCAATTGGGGCCATGGTGAGATTGAGTTTTATGGTTTAGAAACATTGAATCACCCGAAGGGCCACGCGATTGATTTAAAAGAGGGTGTCTATGCATTTGATGAATCGGGCAATGACTTAAGCGAATATATTACGGTACAGGATTCCGTTGATGAAGCAAATCTTGGTGAATATGATGTGACTTACGCTGTTGAAAAAGACGGTGATGTGTTAAAGGAAGTCACACGCACTGTGTTTGTGCGTGATGTGGCGGAGGGAACCTATGACTTTTCAAGCATAGACACATCCATGCGAGAATCCATATTGCTTTCTTTGGAAGAAAACTTGTTTGACACCATGCGGGGTCGCCTGCCTGTATCCAACAGTGCAAGTGGTGCCTATATGTTTGCGCAGCGTCTCAATCTTCCCATTGATAAGGCGCTAGCTACGCTCGGGTATGGATTGATGTATGGTGATTTCATGGTGGGTCAATCACAGTTTCCATTTGGTGAGCCAAATGAGGATTATGAGCGCGTGACAAATTTACGTCGTGGGATATTACAAGCACCGGCCAACTTGAATCCTTGGGATTATGATGATGATAGCCATGATGATATATTTCGACTCACGCATGATACACTTTACCGACTAAGCATTGATATGTCTAAAGAACAAGAAATTGTGATGCCTTCCATTGCAAAAGATACACCCAAATTGATGGATCAAACACAAGATATCAACGGCAATGATGTTGCCACAGTGTTCAATATACCACTGCGTTCTGATGTGGTGTTTGCATCTAATGATGATGAAAACGGCGTTGACAATGCAACTATTGATGCCTACACATTTGAAAGAACTTTTAAAAACGCTTTGAGAGATAAACGTGCACTGGCGAGCGATGTGTTTGAAGACACCATTGAAGGTGCCAGTGACTATATGGAAAAAGAGACCTATGATGGTTTTTTAGATTGGGAAACAGTCGGTATAGAGGCGCTAGATAGTGAAACATTACAAATAACGTTTGAAGAACATAAGCGTGTTCATGAAGTGAAAACGTTGCTAGCTAACCCAAAACTTGCGCCGATGCCTCCTGAACAAGACGCTCTAAATTTCCCGGCGCAAGCAGAGACGTTTGTCTCTAGTGGGCCATATGTTCCGTTTTATTATGGGAGTGAAGGGATTGGCATCCAAAAAAATACCCGTTATCATTCACGGGATGATTATCACTTTACCCATCATAGCTTTGAAATTTTTGAAGATCAATATGCGATGAATGTGGCTTTTGAAAACGGGCGCATTCATGCAATGACCATTGAAATGATGTATGATGAACTCTTAGGTGATCCGCGTGTCTATCCAAAAACCAAAGACCAAACATTGAATATTACCTATAACGCGCATACACAATCATCGTTTTCCGAATATAATCCGCAAAGTGATTTTTCAGTTGAACCCATCATGCGTTATGAGGCGTTCCAAAAAGGGCTTTACCATAGTTTGGACCGTCAAAGTATAGTAGAAGAATATGGTGACTTTCATACCCCGAAGCATAATTTCATCGGTGCGTACTTTTATACTGCGCCGGGTGATTCCCGTGACATTTATCATGATTCACAACCTGCACATAATCTTAGAGATGAATTTGGTGGATTTGATTTAAATCGTGGTGAACATTATTTTAAGCAAGCCTTTAGAATGGCGTTGAGTGATGGGGTATATGAAGATGGAGAGACAATAACGTTCGATGTGTATTCTGACAATGCTTCGATTTATGAACCGCATTTTTTAAACCATGTATCTTCAGTGATTGATGACGTTGACGTTTCTTTGGACGTTGAATTCAACATTATTACAAGTGAGGACATGGATGGATCGATGGACGCGGCCTTTATAGAAAGTGCAGCATACGATATGATGCCCATCACCAATTATGGGTGTCATGCTGAGCGTATCCAGTGCACGTTTGATTATACTAAATATCCTGATACTTCACCGCACGGCCATGTTTATGATGAACCGGACGCATTGATAACGTATGAACAAAATGGGGTTATGGTTGAGAAAATGTGGTCACTTAAAGCGCTTTACGAAGCGTTTGAAGGTGAAGTCATCCTGGAATCAGGCTACATTCAATAAAAAAGGAGACAAATCATGTCTCCTTCTTTATTTGATGTTGATATTTCCGACCTTTATATCAGGGTCCGAATTGAGTGATTTTACCTTACAGCTTGAACTGTCAATGGTTTTTAGGATATAGAAAAATGCGACAACCATCAATGCAAGTAAAATCAGTTTCCACGGAAGGTTTGAAAACGGTAATACAACCGGGGTGAATGTGATACCGACTGCGCCTAAGAATGCGATAACGCAAGGGGCGCACCCAAAGGTGAGCAAACCGAAGATAAATGATAAAAACGGAATAGTTGTTGCGCCTTTAGGTTCAGAGTTGGTTAGCTGAAGTTTGATTTGTGATAATGAAAGCATGAGCGTTGCAATAATTGCAATGCTTACATTGACAAGTTGATGCACCATGAACAAGGGGACGCTCATTTCTGCGAACAGTGCACCAAACGATCCATAGTATAACCAGTCCAAAAATAAATAAAGGCTATAGACGATTGCGAAGATACCTATGAATATCATGATGTTTTTTCGTTCTTTTTGTTTTTGCCATACGGTTTGTAACATGGACTCACCTCTTTAACATAAACATATCACACAATGCGTGGCATGAGGCTTATGACGCTTATATAAAGGTTTGTCTTGCAAATCGTCTGTATTGATTTATGAATGCATTAGTGGCATAATTACGTTAAAGAGGTGAAGAAAATGGCCCTAAGTAGCGATATGAAAACTGTGTCAAAAATGACCTATCTTAACCGAAAACTAAAGAACATGACATTAAGGGAACTTGCGAACAAGACAGGTCTTTCACATGGTTACCTTAATCGCTTTGAACAAGGGCTCGTGCGTCCTTCCAATGCAACGATGAAGCAACTTCTTGATGTGTTGGACGTTAAAATTGAAATAGATGATGCGCTGGACAATGCGTTTTTAAACCTCTATGAACGTTTAGACCAAGCATTGTTTTATGACCAACGCCAGGAATCACGTGAACTTTATAAAGAATTAAGGGCGCATCATGATTACTATATACATTCTAAATATTTCGGAGAATATTATCTTATCATGCTTTCAGCAATTCAAGCGACGCGCCTTGACATGACGGATATTGAAGCGTTTTACAGGCCGGCCGATATCATTGCGGATAAACTTGATAAACCATACCGCGAACAGATGGTTTTTGAACGCGCACTCCACATGGTCATTAATGGTAATCTTTATAAAGCATGGCGCTATGCCAAGCAACATGTTGAATCGTTAAATAATGACCATTTACGTGCCAGGGTATACTATTTGCTTGGCTACACGATTGCGAATGACTATAACTATTATCATGATGCATTAAAATATTTTGAAAAAGCACGCATCCTGTTTGAAGAGAATATGAACTACCGGCGGTCCAACCGCTGTAAAGCGATGGAACAGATTTTGTTTGTGTATTTGCATCGGTTTGAAGAATATGAAAAATCTGTTGCGGAGACCGATCAGTATTCCATTGCGAATAAAGAATACGCCATTTATTATTTTACGAGTGTTAACAAAGCACGGTATTATATTATTAAAGAGGCTTTCCAGCAGGCACTTGATATTCTTGAAACCTTTACGAGTGATGTGTTTGAATATCACTTTTACAAGGCGTTTTCATATTTTAAACTTAACCGAAGCA
>Ga0207421_10002360_pt1 | contig 23404 bp, 21 predicted proteins | sample SodLakKL_010_SED_4_FD_187542 | JGI IMG/M metagenome (GOLD analysis project Ga0207421, IMG submission 187542) | Alkaline sediment microbial communities from Lake Tanatar, Kulunda Steppe, Russia - 8KL_010_SED (SPAdes) (version 2) | ecosystem: Environmental > Aquatic > Non-marine Saline and...
TCAATCATACTAAACTTATTTAAACTATGCAGTATAATAGTTATAATTAGTATGATGTTCAACTTCTCAAAATCAATTTTTTAGTCTATACAAAGCTATAGTCTTTTGGTTTTTAGTTGAATAAAGATATAATATACAGATTCATACAATTGTTTAATAAGTCCAAAATGTTAACATATATAGGGGGTTTCTCATGAAAATTAGAATAGTGAGTACTAAAGACGAGATCAAAGAACTTGATCACAACGAAAAGATAGTTCATCTGGCATTTAGGCCATCTGATATGGATGTTTTCACTCTCGTAAAAACATGTCCCGAAATTGTGATGATTCAATTACCTGGATCATATAAACGTACAGTTTCCAAGTCAGTTAAGATGTTTTTGGAAATGCAAAATATTCGATTGGTTGAAGGTGATGTTTGGGGCCATAGGAAAGATATTAATGAATATTATAGCATAGCTCCTTCCATAAAAGAGAATATTAATACATTTTTATCTGAAGGTAAAAGTGAGGATGAAATAGTTGATTTAATTAGTCGCGAAAATAAAATAAGTAAAGATATGGTAAAATATATGGTAGAGACTGAATGAATTAATTCAGTCTTTACTTTTTTATAGATTGTTTGAATTAGCTTTATACTCATTCATGTCTTCAAGTGCAGCTTCTTGTATCTTTGTTCTTATGTTCGGGATAGCTGAAAGTGCCCTTTTCCAGTCAGGCAAGAGAACATTCTCCGGCTCTTCTAGGTATTGTTCTCCACCGGACATAATGATATCAGCAAAAATGTCAACGTATCGCTCTTCTTTGTGCCTGTTATAACTAATTCCATTACAAAGAGCATCTGCATGGTATTGCCTAATAAGGTCTTGTGCCATACGCTTATATTTAACTGTGACACTATGTAAGAATGGACTTGAAATCTCTCGACAACTTCCATTTGTGGACTCAGTTATAACTCTTAGAAATGTAGTTAATATATCATGTGCCATTTTGCATAGTCCTTCCTGAGAACTTTGACCCAGCTTTTGGTGCTTATGTTCATAGAAATCTAGATCAATTTGACATATCCGCTTTGATGTTGTATTTCTATAAATTTCAGCAAGGATTCCTACTTCTAAACCCCAATCACCTGGAATTCTTATATTAATCGCCATATCAGTTGTCATTGCAAATTCACCAGAGAGAAGATATCTAAAGGCTTGCATGTATTGTAATATGCTTGAATTATATCCGACTTCTACCCTTAAAGCCTCTATTAGAGGACGCACAAATAATCTGTAGACTCTTCCATACATTATTTTTGTATCTATGCCTATTCTTGCATAGTAACCCTTATTGAAAAAGAAATCTAGCTCTGGATCCACAATTGGATATAGTAACCTTACTGGATATGATTTAGAATAATTCACAATATCTGCATCATGGAATGCTATTGCGTAGCTGTTTAAACTTGCTACACCTATAGCAATCCAAACATCTCTACCTTTACCTTTAAAAGAAGTAATATCAAGGTCTTTCTCTTTCATATCATCTATAATCGCCTCAATACGTGGTCCGTTACACCATATAACTATGTGGGGAACTTCTAATAATTTGAAAAAGTCTATAACCTCAGTGTATTCTTCACCAGTTTCTGCAGCAAGTGGGATTATAATTTTTTTGATGAAACTACATCTATTTAAATTAAGAACAATATCATATAATGGGTTGTTTTTTATTTCCTTATATAAAATTGGTAAGACTAGTGTTACTGGTCTTGTTACTGTTAAATCTACCATTTTTTGTTCCATTTTCTCAGTATCAAGACAGAAATTATGGATGGTAGTGATTTCTTCTTGTAAAAAGTCCATTATAATTCCTCAAAATCATGTTGATAGATTTCAAATCAATTTGATACATAGTACGATTCTTTCTAATATATTCATTGAAATCGAAGTTCTAGCTATGTGAGCTAACTAGATATTATAGACTAAATTAAAAAATGAGTTTAACAATTATAAATTTATGTTTATTAATGAGTACCCTGGCAAATTGTGATATATAGTTACAATTTGCCTGAGAGTATTGGCATATTATATATTGTGTTCAAATAATTTAAAGTGACTTATTTAGGTAACTTACATTATCTATTAAGGTAATATAATACTGCAATATTGTAAAAACAATATAGTTATATAACTGTTTAGAAATCATGAATTATATATAAGAAACAATTTTAAAAGGACGAAAATAATTATGGTTGACCAAGGTAAAGTGTATTTGATTGGTTCAGGACCTGGTGACCCTGAACTTATGACTATTAAAGCAAGGAAACTAATTGATAGTGCCGATGTAATTGTCTTTGATCAGCTCCCTGGGAAAGAAATTCTAGATTCACTTCCTGATAAAGCAGAAAAGGTTGATGCTGGGAAATATGCTGGTAATCATAAGCTTACACAGGATGAGATTAATAATATTTTAATCCAGAAAGCTCAAGAAGGAAAAAGGGTTGTTCGACTAAAAGGAGGGGACCCATATATCTTTGGTAGAGGGGCAGAAGAAGCTGAAGAACTGATAAAAGCTGGTATTGATTTTGAAGTAGTTCCTGGGATAACATCCGCTATAGCTGTTCCTGCTTATGCAGGAATACCAATAACGCATAGAAATCATGCTTCTATGGCTTTATTCATGACAGGTCACGAAGATCCTACAAAAGAAGAATCAGGTCTAGACTGGGAATTTTTAGCTGGTTTTGAAGGTACTATTGTTATTCTAATGGGTGTAAAAATGCTCGAAAAAAATATAGGAGCATTAATAGAACACGGTAAAAATCCAAAAACACCAATAGCAATAATAGAAAGAGGTACTCGTCCAGATCAGCGTGTAACCATATCTGATCTAGCTAATATAGTGGATGTGGCAAAAGAAAAAGGAGTAAAAGCTCCAGCAATTACAGTTATTGGGGATGTTGTGAAAATAAGTGAAGTGCTGGGCATTATGTGTGCTTGTAACTAAAAGCGTTCATTAGATGGATACGGTGAGATTACATGACTTCACAAAGAACTAGACCTGTCATAGCAATAATGCGACCTGAAAGGTATCTTGAAGAATCTGCAAAATTAGCTGAAGATATGGGATTTGAACCAATATTGGTGCCAATGGTTCAATTAATAGAAAAAGAAAGTGAATATTTTGATGGCTTTGTCACTAGAGTGATTGATGGATTATCAGATTATGTTATATTTACTAGTGCGAATGGCATTATATTTACTCTGAATCAAATTGAATTATCTCAAAAAAAGAAGTTTATAGATGCCTTGAATTCGACAAAAGTTATTGCAATTGGTCCAAATACTAAAAAAGAACTTGAAGTGAATGGAATTAAGATCCATTCTATTCCCGATGTTTATAGTACACATGGGCTTCTCGATCATCTTTGCAATAAAGTAAGTGGTAAAAATATTGAAATTCCACGCAGTTTATATGGAGCGCCAGAACTAGTAACTGGATTAAAGTCATGTGGAGCAAATGTGCATGAAATTCATGTATATACACTTCAGATGTTGGAAGGTGAGAAACAAAAGCAACTAATAAATTCAGCTATTAGGGGAGAGATATCTGCATTTGCTTTTACAAGCTCAATGATGGTACATAGTTTCTTCAAACTTTCAGAGAAAATGGGGCACAATGAAACTATAGTTGATGCTTTAAACAATTCAATTGTTGCGTCAATTGGGGCACCAACTGCAAAAACTTTAGAATCTTATAATATTGTTGTGGATGTAATACCTGAAAACTATGTTTACAGAGAAATTTTGATAAAGATTAAACAGTATATCGGTATCAAAAACTAAAACAGTTATTTAATTACATATTTACATTTGTATAAAATGTTAAATAGATTGAAAACCAATTTATATATCGTTGGTATGAGCAAAATGAAATGTTCTGATATAAATCATAAAACAAAGATTGATGCAGAATATAGATACAACATTTGGCTTGATCAATCCAAACATGGGGACTTTTATTAGGAGGTACAGATATGACAAAATATGTTATAATATCTAAGTTAACGGACGACGGGGCAAAAACATTAAAGAAGAATCCTAAAAGGATTAAAGAGGTAAATGAAGAACTCAAATCCATGGGAGTAACTGTTTTAGAACAATTTTTCATACTAGGTAGATTTGATTTCCTTAATATCGTTGAGGCTGAAGATGAAAAATCGATCTCTAAAGCTGTCGTGGAGTTAGCATCTCGTGGAAGTATCCGTACGACTACATTTACAGCAATTCCAGTAGATGAGTTCAGTACATACTTTGATTGAATTATTTATATATAATTTCACAACCAATTTTTTTTCAATTTATAACTTAATTTGTGAGGTTTCTAATATGGAAAATGTTCCTTTTAGCAAGATTTTGCTTGCTACAGATGGCTCTGAAAATTCTGCAAAGGCTGTAGATGCTTCTTTGCAATTAGCCAAATCTATGGGCGCTTCTATTGATATAGTTCATGTAATACAAGCCGCATGGGGTACAGAGGTAGATACTGACTCAAGAACTAAAGGTGAAAAGATTGTAGCCGAAATAAAACAAAAAGCTCAGAGTCAGGGAATTCATGCAGATGATGCTGTAATAGTAGGGAATCCTGCGGAGATGATTATAAACTATGCTGATAGAATAAAGGTTGATCTAATTGTACTAGGGACAAAAGGTCTATCAGGAATAAAGAAGTTCATGTTAGGTAGTGTTGCTGAAAATGTGGTAAGACACTCAAAACGACCAGTTATGGTAGTACCTTAAGTGTATAAACCTAGCTGTAATTTGATTTATTATTTTTGAGAAATCTAAAGATTAAAGTAAATCAACTTATTTTCTTATAATCCCTAAATTTTTATATGACTCAACCGAAATAATTATATCCTGCTGAATTACTAATTAGCTATCCAGCAATAAACATAGTAAATATATATTGGCAGATATATAATAATATTTTATTGAATTAAAGTTCATACATTATTTATTTTTTTAAGATTAGGGATATCATGATTGGAATTTCAAAACTTTATTGTGGAACCGTTGAACCCTCTGATGCGTTGAGGTATGGACGCGACTCTAAAAAATTACCACCACATCTTCTTCAATTCTCTAAAGATAAAAGACCTGTTGTTGTTTGGAATGTAACAAAAAAATGTAACCTTAAATGTATTCACTGTTATGCTCATGCTGATGATGAGAATGATAGTGATGAACTTACTACCCAAGAAGGAAAGGAACTGATTGATGACCTTGCAGATTTTGGTGTACCAGTGATCTTGTTTTCGGGTGGAGAACCACTCATGAGAAAAGACCTTCCAGAGCTGGTAACTTATGCTAGATCGAAAGGGCTACGTGCTGTCATTTCTACAAACGGTACACTTATTGATGAAAAGATGGCTAGGAGGTTGAAGGAGATAGGCTTATCCTATGTTGGAATATCTATAGATGGAACTATGCCAACAAACGATAATTTCAGAGCTATATCAGGTGCGTTCTTAGCTGCGATTGAAGGTCTCAGGAACTGCCAGAAAGAAGGGATCAAGGTAGGACTTAGGTTTACTATTAATAAATATAATATGGACGAAATACCGGATATATTTGATTTGATAGAAGCTGAAAAAATTCCAAGAATATGTTTTTATCATTTAGTTTATTCTGGAAGAGGTTCTGAGATGATCGATCATGATCTTTCACATGAGGAAAGTAGGAAAACAGTTGATTTGATATTGGATCGAACAGAAGAATTACATAAAAAAGGTTTACCAGTTGAAGTTCTTACTGTTGATAATCATTGTGATGGTCCATATATTTATATGAGATTATTAAACAAAGATCCTAATCGTGCAGAAGAAGTTTTAGAATTATTGAAGATGAATCAAGGTAATTCTTCTGGAATTGGGATTGGTTGCATATCATGGGACGGCTCCATACACCCTGATCAATTTTGGCGCCATTACAGCTTTGGTAATGTACGTGAAAGAAAGTTCAGTGATGTTTGGAAAGATACTTCTGATGAACTCATGAAAGGCTTGAAAGATCGGAAAGGTCTAATTCGGCAAAATGCAGATAGATGTGCGAGATGTAGGTGGCTTGATGTATGTAATGCTAATTTTAGAGTTCGTGCAGAAGCCGTCCATGGCAACTTATGGGCCGATGACCCTGCATGTTATCTGACAGAAGAAGAAATTAGCTCCGAAAACGAATCTTAACTAAAGATTAATTTATGAAAGAGTTAATTCCTTTATCTGTATACATTTCAATTCAATCATTTGTATAATGAAATTGATACATCTTTTTATGAGCATATATATTGAATTTTCAGTTTTACATGCGAAACGAATCCAGCTTTAAAAAGAATAATGTTGAGAATATGTGGCTTTAATTAAGATATTCATCTATCCATATAAATTTAGATAAATCTTTTACTCTACTCTTTGTTGGACGATTGTCTGGTTTACCACAGAACTATGAAAGGAGGGTTATTACTATCATTTGTATTTTAATGGTGAGTAAATATTGTACTTGATATCATTTTTGAGTTATTTTTTTTTTATCAATTTAGAACATTTAATCAATTATTTCCATTAAAATTTTCAGGTTGTTGAGATTAGTTATTTTAATGGCAACATTTCTATGTTAATAGAACAGTAGATTTGAGAGATGTTTTTGGTATTCTTAACTACTAAAAAGAAAATAATAAAACTAATGTTCTAAATTGACTATTACCTAACTACATTTGTATCAAATTTAAATATGGTTAATCTGTTGTATGTAATTAATGCTAATATTATTGGAGTGTTTTAATGTCAATCCCTAAAGAGTATATTCCCCATGAAATTGAGTCAAAATGGAAAAGTGCATGGAATGAATCAATTTACTATTTTGATTGGAATGAAAACAAGCGTCCTCAATATGTCATTGATACACCACCACCTTATCCAACAGGAAATTTTCACATAGGAAATTCTTTGAATTGGTGTTATATAGATTTCGTTGCTCGATATAAAAGGATGAGAGGATATAATGTTATGTTTCCTCAAGGCTGGGATTGCCATGGACTTCCTACAGAAGTAAAAGTAGAAGAAATCAATGGTATTACTAAAAATCAGGTTCCACGTGCAGAATTTAGACGTCTTTGTGAGGAACTGACGTCTGAAAATATTAAGAAAATGCGTGAAACTATGCTGGAACTAGGCTTTTCTACAGATTGGAGCAATGAATTTGTCACCATGGATCCTTCTTACTATGTTAAGACACAACGCTCTTTTGTTAAAATGCATGAAAAGGATCATATCTATCAAGAAGAACATCCAGTGAATTGGTGCCCACGGTGTGAAACTGCTATAGCCTTTGCTGAAGTTGAATATGAGTCGAGGTACACCAACTTGAACTATCTTCACTTTGATAAACTTAAAATTGCAACAACTAGACCTGAACTACTTGCAGCATGTGTAGCTGTAGCCATCAATCCAGAGGATAAAAGGTATAATGATTATATCGGAAAGGCAATTAAAGTACCCGTTTTTGGTCAAGAAGTAAAAGTAATATCAGATGATAACGTGGATCCCTCGTTTGGTACTGGCGTAGTTATGATATGTACTTTTGGTGATAAACAGGATGTTAGGTGGTGGAGCGAACATAATCTTCCATTAAGAAAAGCAATTGATAAAAATGGATATATGACAGCTATTGCAGGCAAATATGAGGGAATGACGATATCCGAATGTAAAGAAGCCATTATAGGTGATCTTGAATCTAAATCTCTACTGTATGATCAAGAGCATATGGAGCAGAATGTTGGTATGTGCTGGAGGTGTAAAACACCAATAGAAATCCTTTCCGAAAAGCAGTGGTTTGTTAGAATCAATCCTGATGAAATATTATCAACTGCTGAACAAATAGAGTGGATTCCAGAGCATATGAAAGTACGTCTTCAAAACTGGACAGGTACTATGGAATGGGATTGGTGTATTTCTCGACAAAGAATATTTGCTACACCTATACCTGTCTGGTATTGCAGAAAGTGTGGTCAAACGATGGTAGCTAAAGAAGAATGGTTACCACTTGATCCAACACAAAATAATCCACCAGTTAACTGTGAATGTGGTTCAAATGATTTTGAAGCTGAAGAAGATGTTCTCGACACTTGGATGGATTCTTCTATAACTCCTCTGCATGTTTCAGGCTGGCTTACCAGAGATGACACTTTACTTCCTACACAATTAAGACCACAGGGTCATGATATAATTCGAACATGGGCATTTTATACAATTCTAAGATCGATGTCTTTGACTAAAATAAAACCTTGGGATACAATTTTAATTAATGGAATGGTACTTGGTGAAGACGGTCACAAGATGAGTAAATCTGCAGGTAATATTATTTCACCGGATGAAGTTATAGCAAACTATGGTGCAGATTCTTTTAGACAATGGGCAGCTGTAGGTGGAACTCCTGGTTCTGATGTAATGTATAGATGGAAAGATGTTATATCTGCTTCAAGGTTTTTACAAAAAATGTGGAGCATATATAGATTTTCAATGACCCATCTAGAAAATTTTGATTCTGATAAAAATAAGAGGAACTTGAAAGAGTTACCTTTAGTTGATCAATGGGTACTAAGTCGGCTTAACAAGGTTGTAATTTCTACAACTAAAAGCATGGATCAATATCAATTCGATGAAGCTTTTAAGCAACTACGTGGTTTTATATGGGATGTAGTTGCTGATAATTATATAGAATTAGTAAAATCAAGGTTATATGGGGAAGATATAGATGATAAATTATCAGCCCAATATACACTTTGTACTATACTTAATACTTTGATTAGGATGTTAGCTCCATTTGTTCCTTTTATTTCAGAAGAGATGTATTCAAGAATGGGTTTTGAGACTAGTGTCCACTTAAGTGAATGGCCAGTGTATTATAAGGGCGATATAGATGATGATATTGAACAACAAGGCGAACTTATAAAAGATATTGTTGCTTCTGTTCGTAGATATAAATCTGAGGCAGGTATAGCTTTAAATGCTCCGCTCAAAAAGATTGAGATATATGCTACAATTCCTGACATTAGGGATATTGCTGGAGCAACAAATTCGAAAGTTGAATGTATGCCTGGAACACCTGATTTTGATTATGTACCTGTTGAAATTAAAGCAAATATGGGTGTAATTGGGCCTAAATTTAGGAAGAAGGCAGGTAACATAATTAGTAAACTCAATGAACTAGACCCAAAAGTTGCCCATGAACAAGTTAGTCATGGTAATTTAGTAATAGAGGTTGATGGTGAAGAAGTTGAACTTGAACCTGAGGCCTTGGTTATAGAGAAAGAAGTTATGTCAGGAGGCCGTGAGGTAGATGTACTTGATGTAAAAGGAATTGTTATAGTTATTGTAAAATGAAATAAGGTCATATCAAATGGTTTAGGTTTAAAAAATGGAATAAGTTTCACATTATATGTCAACCTTTAAATATAAGCAGGATTATCGGAATCGAAATAAAAAATTTATGAGTTAATGGTGGTATTATGGGAAACATTAGTAAGGTACTTCTTATCCTGAAAAATATGGTTTATGAGAGTACATCTCCTCAAGAGATAATCCGGATGGCAAGATATTATCAAAAAAAAGGAATTGATGTAACTGTGGTATTATTTGGGCCAATGGGTGCAATATTTGGCAAGAAAAATAAGCATGGTGCTCCTTCATATGATGAAAAGATCAGTGAATGTATAGATATAGGTGTTGAAATAAAGTGTTGCGATCTTGCAGCTTCCATGGTTGGATTAAAACAGGAAGAGTTGATTAAAGGGATAGAAATAGTACCTTCTCATGAACTAGCCGACTTGTTTTTAGAGTATCATGAAAATAATAATCTCATATTAACATTTTGAAGTTTTATTTATTAAAAAAGAAATTTAATCATTACAATTTTTAATTGGTGGACGTACTAATGGATTCTAAGAATGAATTATCATCATATGAAAAGGAAATTGTAGATAAGGTTATTCATGATGGCTTATCCATCAGAAAAGCTTCAGAACTTGCTGAATCTCAAGAATCCGCTATTAGAATCAGAAGAAATGCGGTTGAAAAAGTTATGGGTATTGAATTTAATCAAATTCAAAATTACTCAATTGATATTACATCCGTAGTTCAAAAGAATATTGAAAACATGATAGGTGTTGTGCAGGTTCCTTTAGGTGTTGCAGGACCCCTAAAAATAAATGGGGATCATGCTCAAGGCTCTTTCTATATCCCATTAGCTACTACCGAAGGAGCTTTGGTTGCTAGTGTTAACAGAGGGACTTCTGTTATAACAGAATCTAATGGAACCAATGTTAAAATATTCAAGAATGAAATGACACGTGCACCTGTATTTAAATTTAAAAATCTGTATGAAGCTAAAGATTTTGTAGACTGGTTAGAAAAAGCTTCTTCAAGGGAACTAATGAAAGAAAAGATTAAAGAGGTAACTCGCTTTGGTGAACTAGTTGGTATAGAACCATATATTCTGGGAAATACTGTTTACGTTAGATTTTCATTTGATACAAAAGATGCAATGGGTATGAATATGGTTACCCTTGCCACAGAATCAATTGCTGAACTTATATCTGAAATGTTTGATGTCAAAATAATATCTTTATCAGGTAATATGTGTACTGATAAGAAACCAGCAGCAATTTCGTCTATAAATGGCCGTGGGAAAACAGTTGTTTCAGAGATAACCATTTCTCGTGAAACTGTGGTCAGAAAACTAAAATGTACTCCCGAAGAGATGGTGGAAGTAAATTATCGAAAAAACCTTTTGGGATCTGCTAGGGCTGGTTCCCTTGGTTTCAATGCGCATGCAGCCAATGTGGTTGCTGCACTATATATTGCATGTGGTCAGGACCCTGCCCACGTTGTTGAAGGAAGTTATTGCATAACTACAATGGATGTTGATAGTCATGGTAATCTTTATGCTACTGTTACCATGCCTGCAGTTTCTGTTGGTACTGTCGGAGGAGGCACATCTGTAGAAACCCAATCAGACTGCTTGAATCTTTTGGGAATTGAAGGTGGTGGGCAAATTCCCGGAAATAATTCAAAAAAGTTAGCTGAGATTGTAACAGCATCTGTTTTAGCGGGAGAAATATCTTTAATTGGAGCTCAGGCAGCTGGGCACTTAGCCAAAGCACATGCAGCTTTAGGTAGATGATTTTTATGAAACAGAACATTTTTTGGAAAACGATTTCTTTAAATGTTATAATGTATTAATATTCTATAATTAGGCTAGTAAACATTGGGGGATTGGCTGACAAAAAATAAATCTAAAACTGAAGACACTCAAGAGTTAAAGTTGTTTTTAGGCAGTACATCAGATTTTTTATCTGGATTAAAAAAAGTAGTTGATTGTACTAAAGAAAATATTAGTATTTTGATTACGGGGTTAGATGAAAATAGCAGAGCTGCTACAGCTTTAAGTATAGCTCAGTACTTAGACACTAATTTCATTGTAGATGAATGTGTATTTTCATCAGATGATTTTGAAGAGATAAAAAAAAATGCTTATTCAAAATCTTATGTATTCATAGAATTTGATTGTGATTATGAATTTGGTGAAATATTTAATTTACAAGCATTAGGGAATAAGCTATTGATTTATACACTAGAGGATGTTCCATCCAATTGTAAAGAAAAAAAGTGGTATAATTTACATATAAGATTGGAATCTGAATCAATTATTAATGGTTTAAATGAAGATGTAGTTAGTGGATTTAAAGCAAATGCTTATATCATTAGAGCTCCACAAACTCATGAAACTTATGACAATACGTCAAATATTTTCAACAAAGATGTTGCTACCATTTATGTGACAAAACCATTATGTGATACATGGAGTGCATTTACTAACCTGAGAATGTCGAAAAGATCTCAAGAATAGATACTTTGATTACTCATCTATTTTTTCTTTTGCTTTATGTAAATACATTGTACATGTTTCCATACTTTTTGAAGCTGCCTTTATCTCTTCAGCAACGTCTTTAAATCCAGCTTCTTCTATTTTTGATATCCAATCGTTGAAACTGGTAACATGTTGCTCATTATGTTCAATCCAATGATCTAATAAGTGTACTAAATTTTTTTTATCTAACTCTTTATTCATAAATTTTAATTCCTCCTCTGGTCAAACTCTTCTTGGGTCTGTAATTTCACCATTGATTGCAGAAGCTGCAGCAGTAGCAGGTGAGGCTAGATAGACGTATCCTCCTTTTCCCATTCTTCCTTTAAAATTTCTATTGGCTGTAGAAATACAAACTTCCCCTTCTCCAATCACTCCCATATGTCCACCCAAACACGGTCCACAACCTGGTGTAGCTATCGTGGCACCTGCTTCTAGTAGTGTTTCAACTGAACCATTTCTTGTAGCTTCAATTAATACATTCCTTGATGCGGGAATAACAATTGTACGTACATTTACATTTTCATTTTTTAGGATAGAAGCTACAGCATCTAAGTCTTCTAACCTACCATTAGTGCATGTTCCTATGAAAACCTGGTCGATTTTAGTACCTTCGATTTCAGAAACACCACAAACATTATCCACCTCATGGGGTTTTGATACTTGTGGTTCTAGATCATTTATATTGAGATCTACAGTGCTTTCATATGATGCATCAGGATCAGCATAAACTGGCTCATAGTCTGTAATACCTAAACTATTCAAATAATTATCAGTGGTCTTATCGGGGGGTACTATTCCAGCTTTTCCACCCATTTCTATAGCCATATTGCATAATGTCATTCTACCAGACATAGTTAGATTTTTGATGCTATTCCCATAAAATTCTAAAGACTTATATGTAGCACCATCTGATCGAATCCGGTCAATTATTTTTAATGTAAGGTCTTTTGGATATACTTTATCTTGTAATTTACCAGTTACATTAACTTTGATGGTTTCTGGAACTTTGAACCAGAGTTTTCCTGTTGCAAATATTTCAGCCATGTCAGTTGCTCCTACTCCAGTCCCAAAAGCTCCAAAAGCGCCATATGTACAAGAGTGTGAATCGGCACCTACTATTAATTTACCAGGTCTTGCAAAACCTTTTTCAGGTAGAACTTGATGACATATGCCTTCACCTACATCATAAAAATTATTTATATTCTGCTTATGGATCCAATTACGAATATCTTTTTGTAATGTAGCAGTACCATCACTATTAGCAGGAGCTAGGTGATCAAAGGGAATTATTATCTTATCGGGGTTCCAAACGTTTTCAATTTCCATTTCTCTAAATGCCTTGACTGCAAGTATGCTGGTACCATCATGAGCCATTGCATAATCTACATTCGCTATAACAAAATCATTTGCATGAACTTCATTCCCTGATGCATTGCTAAGTATTTTTTCGCTTATAGTTCCCAAAAAATCCCTCTTAAAAATCAATTTCAGTACATGGTGGTATTAGGTATTTTTATGCTATAAAAAGTAAGATAACTTTTAATGCCTGTAAGTTATCTAATTAATTAGTATTTTAACTAAAGTTTTACATTATGCTGAGAGCTCATGTAATTTATTATAATTTAAAATTTCATTTGTAGAGTAGTGATATAACGATTTTATTCACTTAAGTAATAATTTAACTAATATTGTGTACCTGTTGCTTATAGCTCAGGACTTAATATTTAATTTTAAATTGATTATGTTAATTCTTTTAGTCTTTGTATATCTTCAAGGACACATTCTTTTTCTGTAATTATCTCATGTTCAATAGATTGAATTATGTTTTCTAGCGGAACTGTCAGTTTGTAGAGCTTTATTGGCCTTCCTTTTCCAAGACTTTTTTTCTCTTCTTTTATCTCAACCCATGAATTCTTTTTTAAGTAACGCATTGCGATACTTACTTCAGGTTGGCGTAGATTTGATATCATTTCAATTTCTCTTGATGTAATTTCATTTTTAGTAGCTAAACAAACAAGGCTTAAAGCTATTGGACGTGTTAAGTTGAGTTTTCTTAAAAGTTCTACCATTTCATACTCAGTATCACCCAGTACTGATTCATATTGCTCTCTCACATAATCACCATTGTTATTACTATTAAAATATAATAAGACTAAGATTTTATGTTACTTATAAGCTTTATGGTTTTACTATTATATATGTATACTATATTTAAACATGGGATGAACTTATCAAACCAAAAAGTGTAAAAACTGGAAAAAGAGTTTGTTTTGTTTGATGGGCCCGCTGCGATTCGAACGCAGGACCTCACGGTTATCAGCCGTGCGCTCCACCAAGCTAAGCTACGGGCCCATTTGGATTGTCTTTAATTTTAGTTATTAAAGCGACACTTCCATAAGCTTACTCCTACTTTAAGATTTCGATTTGTTATGGTCGTTTGTGCATGAAACTGTTAAATATCGATAGTTTTATCAAACATAATAACCTCTACAATACAAATCTCTAACATGGGCCGGTAGATCAGGGGAAGATCGCTACCTTGGCAATTGTTCTCCAATTAAATGTGGAACATCCAAAATGGTAGAGGCCTCGGGTTCAAATCCCGACCGGTCCATTATTTTAAAAATTATATCTGTTAAATAGTATTTTTTATTTTTGAGGTGTGGATTTTACTCACATCTAGGTGGATCAAATTCGATTAACTATGAAATTTAAGAAAGATTTTGTCCAAACTCTGGTTGTTCAAGCTTGAACCTAAATAGCTTCTGGAATGTTTTAGTTAGAAATGTAGGATAAGTTTTGTTCTCTTTTGGAATTGTTATTTACATAAGTAACTCTACAGAATAATTGTGTTATCTATTATGAGCTACAATACGGATAAATAGATTCTGAATAGTATAGAATTTAAATATATACACTGTTGAAATTCATTGTTCTAAAAAAAGACGGTACAAAAAATAGGGTTATTTCTGAAGGTGAAGATGTGGGAGAGTGCACTCCCTCATTTTCGACTTTCTGCATATGCGACGAGTGCATCTTTTACTCCCCACCTAAAAGCCACAACTATTGCAATACCCCATCCAAGCGGCATTAGGAATGCATACAATATTCCTGTTTCGATTAGCATGGTATCCAATGCAATGAGAATCACAACCAGGAACAAGAAACCTCTGACTAGTGGTGTTATGAAATTCGCACCCTCTACATTCATTTCAGTGATAACATTTTGTATATATCTCATGAAAAAATCAACAGATACTATACCTATAACTAATATCAAAACACCAAGTATCACACGGGGTAGATATGCTGCGATTGCTATCAAGAAATTTGTTATCAGAGTTAACTGAAGAATGTTAAGTGCTGCAATTATAAATATCAAATAACCAAAAACCTTTATCAAAGCAGCAATTAGTCCTGCAGCAGTTGTATTTGTAGCTTTAATTGGTCCTCCTATAGCACTGTTGTCAATTTTTTCATTGATTCCTGTAGCATCGAGGAGCTTATGACCAGTATTTGCAATAAAATCAACAACAATCAATCCTATCACTAGCACCAAAAGTGCTGCAACTATAACTGGTACATACATGAGTACTGTTGTTATGAAATCCGCAACCACTACTATATTGAGAAAGTCTATGATTATTGCAGCAAAAACAATGTAGACAAACCACCGAATAATGCCACCAAAAAAATCAGCCGATGTAGTCCCTGCTTTACTTATCACATCTCCTAAAGATGTTTTATCAATCATATTTACAAGCCCAACTTTAGTAAATAATTTAGATCCAATTTTACCCAAGGATCTTCCTGCTATCCATCCTACAAGCAACAAAACAATAACAGCAACCAATATAGGGATAACTGCTATAAATTGATCTAGCGTAGCCATTAAACTATCCATTACGGTCATATTTATCCAACCCCACAAATTAATTTTTTTTCATTCTATAGAGTAATTTTGTACTCAAATCTGAAAAATTGACGGCTTTTTTAGCCCTATAAATAAGTCTATATTGATTTGAAGAGTTAAATAAAAATGCGAACCATTCATTTGAATTCATTATAAGAAAAAAGTATTCTGAGTCTAGTATAAAGTGTAAAGTATCTAGGTATAAATTATTTTAAGAACTAGCAGTTTTATATGAGCTAGCTATATAATTCTTTTTAGCAGTTGTTAGATAAATGCAATATCAAGTTAGAAAAATTTTTTAATTAAAACCACTTCAGCATCAAGCTAGTATCTAATGTCCAATAATAATTAAAATTTCATTCTAAATATGTTTTTTACAAATAACAGACTTATAATCTATTTATTCATTATCAGAAAACAATATAAATTAATAAAGATGATTATAGAAGTATGAAAGCTTGTATTATGTGTGGTGGGGCCGGTACAAGGTTGAGACCATTGACTTTTGGAAGACCTAAACCAAATATTCCTATACTAAACAAACCATCTGTTGCTCACTTGGTTGAACATTTAGAAAAAGAAGGTTTTAATGATATTGTAATTACGGTAGGTTATATGGCTGAAAAGATAGAGGAATATCTAGGCGATGGCCGTATGTTTGGTGTGCATATTGATTATGTATATGAGGATAAAAAGCTTGGAACTGCAGGTAGTGTGAAAAACGCTGAAAAATATCTCTCTGATGAGCCATTTATTGTTTTAGGGGGAGATCATGTTCTAAACTTAGATCTTCGTGAAATGTATAGATTCCATAAGATAAACGATGGTATAGTTACAATTGGTCTCCTTTCAATAGATGACCCACGGGAGTTTGGTATAGCTGATATGGATGTAAATAACCGTATAAAAAGGTTCTTAGAAAAACCTGGCCCAGGCGAGATATTTAGTAATCTTGCAAGTACTGGTATCTATATGTGTGACCCTGAAATATTTGAGTGGATACCAAGCGGTAAAAGATATGATTTTGCAAAAGATGTTTTTCCAGACATTCTTGGAAAAGGAAAATTCATTAATGGAATGCTTGTAAGGGGTCAATGGACAGATGTAGGTAATCCAGCAGCTTACAGGCAGGCTCAGAGATGGATGCTTGAAGGTTTACCTGAAACACAAATAGAAGGGAGCTTTAGGGCAACAAAGTCGCGTATAAACGGTCCTTTGAAAATTGGGAACAATGTTTCGGTAGGATATAATTCTGCACTTGTTGGACCGCTTGTAATTGGAGAAAATACAGTAATTGGAGATAATGTTTTGATTGGTCCTTATACTACCATTGGTTCTAATTGTAATATCATGAACAATAGTAGAATACTCTCATCTTATATATTTAATCATATCAAAATTGGAAATAATTGTAACCTTTCAGGTTCGATTATTGATAATAACACAAATATTGGTGATAATTGCAGTATTGAAAATGGTACTGTTATTGGACCTAATGTTTTAATTGGTCAAGGGTCTACAATTCATTCTGAAATTAAAGTTTGGCCTGATGTTACAATCGAGGAAAATATGAATGTTAAAGAAGATATAATAAATATGGATTATGAAACATCACAAGATGGATCTTGAAAAAACTATATATCAACTTTAACATAATTATTTGTTCAATGAACAAATTCACAAAATTTTTGCTTGCATCTTTTATTATAAGTATTATAGCAATTTTGTTTATCTTAATTATCACAGTTGATGCAACTACTTTTCAACATTTGCTTTATGTTCAACCCCAGTATCTTATTTTAGCTATTGCTGTTCATATTTTTTCTTACTTTATATGGGGACTTCGGACAAAGTTCATGTGTTCTGCTTTAAACTATGATATAAGTAGTTTAAAAGCAACTGAAATAATAACGTCAGGTGCTTTTGCAGCCACTTTCACACCTTCTTCAGCAGGTGGTGAGCCTGTTAGGATTCATTTACTTAACAAGCACAATATTCCTTTAGGCAAATCAACAGCTATTGTGTTGGCTGAAAGGTTGCTGGATGCCTTCTTCATTGTGCTTACTTTACCTTTTGCTCTATATATCTTTGGTGATTTACTTTCATCATCTGGAATGAATGCCTTTTTAATATATCCGATATTGTTTTCTATATTTATCATAATGATATTGATTTATGCTCTTTGGCGTCCTGACCATACACGAAACGTTGTCCACTTTATTGCTAATAAAATTGGAAAAACTATAGGTAAAACTGCGGACAAGATGACTGGAATCTTATCTAAAATTGATTCAGAGCTTGATAATTTCCATAACAGTATTTCTTTATTCTTAACAGATGGAAAAATTGGTTTAATTTATGGGATTTGTTTTACTATATTTTATTGGCTAGTACAGTTCTCGATATTACCTTTGATATTGCTAGGTTTAAATCTAAATCCATCTGTAATAGCAGCATACTCGGCTCAGATATTAATCACTTTGATCTCGATTGCAGCGATAACTCCCGGCTCAAGTGGTATTGTTGAGTTAGGTGCAACACCTATCTTTGCACTTTTTGTTCCTTCACCAATGCTGGGACTTGTTGTTATTGCTTGGAGATCAATTACATATTATCTAAACATAGTTATAGGTGGGTTTGTAAGTATAAAAATATTAAAAGACATGGATATAATTAATAGAATATTAGATTGATATGTATTTAATGAAGTCATTATGATCTTCCCCTATTTTCCGCAATAGATCGTTTTTGCTGGTGTATGGTCTACTGGAAGTAATATTTATAGCTTGTTTCTCAGTAACACCTGGAATTTTTCTAATTAGGTTCAGAGTTGATCTATTTACATTTAGTGGATAGGGTAATCCATGTAGTGCCCTTGGTTTGTGAGAAAAAATAGTTACATCCAGTACTTTTCCAACAGGATATTTTATTGGAATCTTTACAATAAGGGGATATGTCCCAAGCTGCCTGGCCAAAGTAAAGTTATCATGGGATTCTTCGCATATGACATCTTTTAAAATGGTTCCTGCAGGCACAACTTTTTTTAACATTGGTAAATCAATTTTGTTTCTAATACGTTCTTTATATTGCATGAAAAGTTTCTTGTTTTTATTGAGTTTTTTCTTTTTATTGTAGATTGGAGTTCCAGGAAAAGCAATTACTTGTCTTATATTGATCCTTCTTAAGTAATAATCATTTTCAAGGACTCTCTGCAAGAACTCATAATTAAGTTGAAATGTTTTTTTTGATTCTCCTGCTAATCCATGTACTATGTTTAGTCCAGGTAAAAATTCAGGTAATCCATTGTAACCTCTTATTTTTCCAACACTGTTAATTAACTTTATAGCAAAAAAAACATCATCTGGATCTGCTTTCAGATTATTTGCTTTAATCACAACTGGATCTGCACTTTCCATTCCAATAGCAGCTACGTCACCCGGTGTATGATACTGAATTATTGTTTTCATGATTTCTAGAGATTCATCTGGATATTGTGCTATAGTTGCTGGATTGACATTGTCCATATGTAGTGTTTTTAATTTAGGGGCTACGCTACGTATGCCCTTATATAATTTATTGATCATTTCAGGTTGTGGTTTTGGCATTCTTTCACTGGTTTCACGTGCATGGTAACCAAATAGATCGGGTTGACGACCTAATCTAAAATGCAAAGTACCTTGTTCATATAAACTTTTGATCTCTGAAACAACATCTTCTATTTGTCTAAAATAAGGTTCACCATAGAAATGTTCAGTACAAAAATCACAATAGGATTTCCTTGCACACCCTCGATATGTTTCTATCTCCGCAACAATGTGAGGGAATTTGGGGTGTAAGATTGGCAGATATGCACCTATGCAACTCCATCTACTAATTTCTTCATTGGTACGCAACCTAAAATCAATATTAGAAATTTCATTCTTAGTTTCGTATTTTATCAAATCGAAGACAAATGCTTCTATATCGCCCTTTACCAGTAAAAAATTATCAGTTTCAACATCTATGCTTTTGGCTACGCTTCCACCTTCTTTACTAAGACCCAAGTGCACAGGGCCACCTAATAATTTGATTCCTTTTGATGCTCTAAATAATGAACGTATTTCGTTTTCACTTATTGGGGTTGCATTAAGGTATTTTCCCGGGACTGTTGAACCTGCAATTATTATCAAGATATCTGAATTCACAATCCAATCTTTTGTATTTTCAGGATAAACTCTTAAATGATCTATTGTAGTATAATTTATGCTGTTTTTAGATAAACCTGCGTCAATGAGTGCACCAGCTATATATCTTGGATAAGGTGAAATGTATGGATCTACTCCAAGGCAAGCAGGCTCGTCAACATATCCATCAATTATCATCACTTTCATTTTATCATTTTATTTGCTAGTCTTATATTGAAGTAGTATATCTTTAATCAAGGTATATTTACTCGTGGTTTACATCAATAAAAGTGTTCTTATATTTTGATTAATATTTAACTATTAGGTGTTTTATTTTATGAGAAGTGATAGTATTAAAAAAGGTGTCGAAAAGGCACCTCATCGTTCTTTGTTAAAGGCAGCTGGACTTACAGACTCTGAAATCAAAAAACCCTTCATAGCAGTAGTAAACTCTTGGAATGAAATCGTTCCAGGACATATACACCTTGATAAACTCGCTGAAGGAGTAAAAGCAGGGATAAGGTCTGCAGGAGGGGTACCTTTTGAATTTAATACAATAGGTATATGTGATGGTTTGGCTATGGGACATGAAGGAATGAAATATTCACTTCCAAGTAGAGAAGCTATAGAGGATTCAATTGAACTAATGGTTCAGGCTCATCAGCTTGATGCCATGGTATTGATTCCTACATGCGATAAAATTGTGCCTGGTCATTTAATGGCCGCTGGTAGACTTGACATACCTACGATTGTTGTTACAGGTGGACCTATGCTACCTGGCTTTTCAGATGATAAAAATAGAGATCTAGTCTCGGTTTTTGAAGGCATTGGTGAATTCAGAAATGGTAAGATTAGTGAGGAAGAGTTTCATTTAATAGAAACACTATCTTGTGGGGGAGCAGGATCATGTGCAGGCTTATTTACTGCAAATACTATGGCTTGTCTTACTGAAGCACTAGGGTTATGCTTACCTGGATGTGCTACAGCACACGCAGTTGATGCTAAAAAAATACGTTATGCTAAAGAATCTGGTGAAAGAATTGTGGAGATGGTACATGAAAATCTAACACCAAGTAAAATAATCTCACCCGAATCAATAGAAAATTCAATAAAGATCGATATGGCTATTGGAGGAAGTACTAATACGACCTTGCATTTACCTGCTATTGCAAAAGAGTTTGGAATGGAGCTACCTTTAGAGTTATTTGATGAACTCAGCAAGACAACACCTCATTTAGTATCTCTTAGACCAGGTGGAGAAGACCTAATGCTTGACTTTGACCGTGCTGGGGGAGTCCAAGCTATAATTAAACAACTTGAGCCTTTATTGGATATGGATGCCAAAACTGTAACTGGAAAGACGGTCAAAGAAAATCTTAAACAACTTATAATCGCTAATCCAAAAACAAACCAAAGAGTAATATCATCTTTAGAGAATCCCGTTCATGCAGAAGGCGGTATTGCTATCCTAAAAGGTACACTTGCACCAGAAGGTGCTGTTGTAAAACAATCAGCCGTTAGTGATAAAATACTAGTGCATACAGGAAAAGCTAAAGTATACAACAGCGAAGAGGATGCAATGAAAGGTATCATGGATGGTAAGATCCAAGAGAATGATGTTGTAGTAATACGGTATGAAGGGCCTAAAGGTGGACCTGGAATGAGAGAGATGCTATCACCAACATCTGCAATAGCTGGACTTGGTCTAATTGATTCTGTTTCTTTGATAACTGATGGAAGGTTTTCTGGAGGTACTAGAGGCCCATGTATTGGACATGTTTGCCCAGAAGCTATTGATGGAGGCCCTATTGCTCTTGTAAAAACAGGTGATGAAATAGAGATTAATATTCCTAAGAGAATTTTAAACTTAAATATAAGTGAAGAAGAACTAGAATCAAGGAAAAAGTCGTTGACACATCCACCCAAAAAGGAAATAAAAGGATACCTATCTAGGTATCAGAGATTTGCCGGTCCTGCAAATAAAGGTGGTGTATTTGATTGAGGGAATAAAAAAATCACTTATATTTTTTATTTTTACTATTAGAAGGATGTTTTAATTTGGAATTTATAGGATTATGTACTGCATGTAACAGAAATACTAAACTTTATACCTGCATAATATGTGGTAGCTTGGTATGTAGTAGTTGTTTGGAGAATAATACTGGATTATGTAAATTATGCATGAAAGGTAAGAATATATGAGACTTTGAACTATTGCTCAACAATCAAGCTCGAGATAAGTAAGTGATACCATCTTCTTGGATTTTATTGATTTGACCTGACTCATGTAAATGTTCAAGTTGTTCTTCGATCAGCTCAACATTATACTTTTTCGCGAGTAAGTTTGTAACAACATCTTTTTTTATAGTTGATCTAATTGGGATATATGCAAGCAAATTCTTCTTCAATGAATTAGAGTTTTGTGGGCTATTGTTAAAAAAGTTCTCATCATCTTTGAGTAAAGAGCTTTCATCATGATGGTAAAATGTTTTATTTTCAATTGATAGACTATTACTTATTGGTTGATTATCACCAATATCAGCAATCAAAAAATCTTTATCCTTTGGACAATGGATTAAATTGAAGTTTTCGTAATTAATGGTATCAATGGTATCCTTATTTTCATCAATTTGACATTCTTGAGTTTCATCTCTGAATACCTTTTGTTCTAATTCATTAGCATTTTGAATATTTATTTTTTGATCTAGGTTAAAAACAGTGGTTTCTAAAACTTCAATTTTTTTTGTGATAACATTTAATTCATCGAAAAGAGTAGAAAGGTCTTTGTTATTTTCAAAGTCTTTGCTATTATTATCTTCAACAAGAGAAGACTGTGTTTCCATAGGCTCAGCTGAATTTAGATGATTTTCTATTAATTCTCTTACAAAATGGCTTTTGTTTTCTATTTCATTTAGTTTTTCAAATAAATCATCTGGTAGACTTATAGTTAATCTTTTCATGTTGATCATTTAAAGGTCTTTAATGAATAAATCATACAGTTCGAACATATTCTTTTTATTAATAGGTATAGGTGTTTTAAATTATTCCTCTACAAATAGCTGTTTTAATACATGGATTTACTATTTTATACTAGATAATTTATTGGGTGCATTAAAGAGGATTCAATACCCAGATCATCTACCGATTCACGTACCATGATGTCAGCCATTGAGACAATGGGAAACACATAAGGTGAATTTTCTATGGGGCCATATAATACATAATCTCCTGCCGCTACAACTTGCATACTAACTGATCCAATATCGCATATTTTATATTTTAGGTAATCTTCTTTTTTCTTTTCTTGTAACCATTTCCAGGATGATGGTGCATTATGTATTCCTGAGCCAACAG
>Ga0207421_10002361_pt1 | contig 23403 bp, 17 predicted proteins | sample SodLakKL_010_SED_4_FD_187542 | JGI IMG/M metagenome (GOLD analysis project Ga0207421, IMG submission 187542) | Alkaline sediment microbial communities from Lake Tanatar, Kulunda Steppe, Russia - 8KL_010_SED (SPAdes) (version 2) | ecosystem: Environmental > Aquatic > Non-marine Saline and...
GCGGGCCGCTTTGGCGAAGCGCGGGTGAGGACTTGGAGCAGAGCACGCGACCCCGGGGCCCGGACGGTACGGCGGGGGTGGTCCGGCTTAGGGGTGGCGGCGCAGCGCGGGCGGTTGGGGCTCGGGCGGCGCGGGGCGGCCGGCCGGGGCGCGGGGGCACGCCCGACGCTCTATCCCCACGGTCGTGGATCTTGAACGCCGGGGGCGAGCGGTTGGGCGTGCTCCCGGCGGGCCTACTTCTCGTGGAAGCCGGCCATTTCGCGCATGCCGACGGCGGGGCCGGCGTCGGCGGGGCGGCGCTCGTGGACGATGGCTTGGACGCCGGTGGCGAGGCCGTAGAGATTAATGAAGCCGGTTGCGTCCTCTTGGTCGTAGCTGCTCTCGCCGAAGCTGGCGAGGTCCGCGATGTAGAGGCTGTAGGGGCTCCGGCGGCCGGCGACCATGGCGTTGCCCTTGTACAGGACGAGGCGGACGCTGCCGGTGACGTAGCGGGCGGCGGTCTCCATGTAGGCGTCCATGCTCTCGCGGAAGTGGGTGAACCACTTGCCGGCGTAGACGAGGTCGGCGTAGCGGAGGGCCATCTGGTTCTTCATGCCGAGGGTATCGAAGTCGAGGGTGATCATCTCGAGCTCGCGAAGCGCCTTGTGCAGGAGGGTGCCGCCGGGGGTTTCGTAGACGCCGCGGCTCTTCATGCCGACGAGGCGGGTCTCGACGAGGTCCTCGCGGCCGATGCCGTTCCGGGCGCCGAGCTCGTTGAGCCGTTTGAGGAGGGGGAGCGGCTCCATGCGCTCGCCGTCGACGGCGACGGGGATTCCTTCTTCGAAGTCGATGGTAATCTCGGTTTCCTGGTCGGGGGCGTCCTTGGGCGAGGTGGTGAGCTGGTACATGGCTTCGTTGGGGCGCTCCCAGGTGTCTTCGAGCTCGCCGCCTTCGTGGCTCATGTGCCAGATGTTCCAGTCGCGGCTGTAGATGTTCTCCTTGTTGATGTTGCCGAGGGGGATGCCGCGCTTGCGGGCGTAGTCGATAGCGTCCTCGCGGCTCTGGATGTCCCAGAGGCGCCACGGCGCGATGACTTCGAGGTTCGGGGCGAGCGCTTTGTAGGTGAGCTCGAAGCGGACCTGGTCGTTGCCTTTGCCGGTGCAGCCGTGGGCGAGGGCGTCGGCGCCTTCCTTGAGCGCGACGTCGACCTGGTGCTTGGCCTGGAGGGGGCGCGCGATGCTGGTGCCGAGGAGGTACTTGGTCTCGTACACGGCGCCGGCGCGAAGCATGGGAAAGAGAAAGTCGCGGACGAGCTCTTCGCGCACGTCGCGAATGATGAGCTTGCTTGCGCCGCTTGCATGCGCTTTCTCCCGCATGCCGTCCCAGTCCTCGTCCTGGCCGACGTCGGTGCAGACGCCGATGACTTCGGCGCCGGGGTAGTTCTCTTTGAGCCACGGGATGATGATGGAGGTGTCGAGGCCGCCGGAGTAGGCGAGGACGATTTTGCTCACGGGGCGCTCGCCGCGCTTGGCGCGGGGCTTGTGGGCTCGGTTGGGGGTGGGGCCGGCGGCGGCCTGCCCGCCGGCGCCCGGGGCGCCCGGTCCTGGGGGCGAGGCGCTGCTCTGGGAGGCGGGGCCGTCCTGCGAGGCGGGGCCGTTGCCCGTGGGCCCGCCGGCCTGGCTGCCGGCGGCGGCGTTGGAGGCGGTGCCACCCTGCGAGGCGGCGGCACCCTGCGAGGCGGCGACGTTGGCCGTGGGGCCTGCGCCGGCCTGGCTGCCGGCGGCGGCCCGGCTGTTGGCCTGGGCGGCGTTCGGGTTCTGGTGCTGGTTCTGTTCCTGATTCATGATGGATCTCCTTGGTCTGACTGTTCTGTGGTGGATTGGCCGGCGGCTGACTGTCCGGTCGCAGCGCCGGTCGTGGCTCCGGTAGAGGTCGGCCGGCCTGCGGGGGCACTGCTTTCACCGGAGGACCGGGTTGGGGGCGACCCGGGGGCGTGCGCCGGCGCGGTGCCCTGGGCGGAATCGTTTCCGTCGGGGCTCGGAATCTCGACGGCATCGAGCGCTTGGCCGAGGATTCGCACGGCTGTCGACACGTCCTCCTTCGAAACCGTAAGCGGCGGCGCTAAGCGGAGGACGTTCGCGCCGGAGCGAAGAATGAGAAGGCCGCGGCTGCGGCAGGCGCCGAGGATTTCCTTGATGACCGTCTTGGCCTGGTTCTCCGGGCAGCGGACTTCGACGCCGCGGAGGAGCCCGGCGCCGAGGGTGCGGCCGAGCTCGGACCGAGAGGCAGCGAGCTCGTCGAGCTCTCCGTCGAGCTGGACGGCCCGGGCGCGGACCTGCTCCAGGAAGCGCTCAGGGGTAATGGTCTTCCACACGTGCGCGGCGACGGCGGTGGTCACGGGGCCGCCGCCGAATGTGGAGCCGTGGTCGCCGGGAGAGAGGAGCTTGTTGATCCGCTCGGGGATGAGCGTGGCCGAGAGCGGAAGCCCGCCGGCGAGCGGCTTGGCCAAGGTCACGATGTCGGCTTTGAGCCCAGCGGTTCGGTGGGCATAGACCGAGCCGGTCCGGCCGAGTCCGGTCTGAATTTCGTCCACAATAAGCACGATGTCGTGCTCTTCGCGCGCGCTGTTGAGCGCTTCGACAAACTCGGGCGTCATCTGCTCGAGCCCGCCTTCGCCCTGGATGACCTCCACGATGCAGGCGGCGACGCGCCGGTCGAGTTGCGCGACCGCTTCGGGATCGTTGAAGGGGAGGGTCTCGGTTTCCGGTACGAGCGGCTCGAACGGCTCGCGGTAAGCGGACGTCGGGGTGACCGAGAGCGCGCCCATGGTCCGGCCATGGAAGCTGTTGGTGAACGAGACGAGCCGGGCGTGGCCGGGGCCTTTGGTGCGGCTAGCGTAGAGGCGTGCGAGCTTGAGCGCTGCTTCGTTGGCCTCGGTGCCGCTGTTGCCGAAGAAACAGGCGTCGAACGGGCCTGAGGCGGTGAGCGTTCGAGCGAGTGCCACCGTAGGCGGAGATGTGTAGAGGTTGGAGGTGTGGATGAGCCGGCGCATCTGGCGCGCGGCGACCCGGGCGAGGTCGCGACGGCCGTATCCGAGCGCGTTGACTGCGATTCCTGCTCCAAAGTCGAGGTACCACCGCCCGCTTGCGTCACGCACGCGGGAGCCTTTCCCTTTGGTGAGCTCGAGGAGCTCGGGCGCGTAGCAGCGCGCGATGGGCGCTCCGTACTGAAATGGGTCTTTCCGTTTCATCTTCATCTCGACACCTCCTTATGAGTGGTCTCCGGCGGCCTGGTCACTCGGTGTGCCGGCCGGCGATTTGCGGCCGGCTGTCGCCGGCGCCGGCCGCTTCGTGGGCGGTCAGGTCTCTTCCGCCACCCCTGAGTGCCGGCCGGCTCACGGCGTTACCGGGTCTTCTCCGCCGTCTTCGGTGCGGGCCGGCGGACGCGCGTCGGGGCGCCCCTCCGCGATTCCGTGCGCCGGCCGCCCCGGGGTCGCCGGGTCACTCGGTGTGCCGGCCGGCGGATGCGTTGTCGGCCTCGGCCACGATACGCGTGCACCCTTCGCCTGCGCACATGCGAGTCAGATCGCCGCGCACGCAGTACTCTCCGATGATTACCTCGCCCACGCCGCGGCGTACGGCTTCGAGGGCGGCGCGGACCTTGGCGGTCATGCCTCCCTGGATGACGCCGTTCGCGATGAGCTCCTCGGCGCGCGCGGAGTCGACAACGGGCACGAGCTCATCCTCCTGTAGTATGCCCGGGGTGTCCGAGAGGAAGAGGAGGCGATCGGCGCCGAGCGCTTCCGCGAGGGCGAGCGCCGCCTCGTCTGCGTTTATGTTGACCCCTCGCCCGTCTTCTCCGGTAGCCACCGGCGCGACGACCGGCAGGTATCCGGTGTCCAACAGAACCTTGAGGAGCTGGGGGTCGATGTGCCCGGCTCGGGCGGTCCGGTTCTGTTCGACGTCTCCGACCGGGAGCGCACGGGCCATGCCGGCGTCCGCAAGCGAGACGCCGACCGCTCGCGGGCCGATTCGCCGCACCAGATCGACGTTGACGCGGCCGCGGAGGACCATGTCTACGACGCGCATTTCCTCGGGCGTAGTCATGCGAACCCCGCCCACGAACCTGGCCGTGAGATCGAACCGGGCACTGACTTCGGTGACCTCCGCGCCGCCGCCGTGCACGAGCACCGTTTCTCCTGAGCTGTTTGCCCCGAGCTCTGCGGCAAGCGCAGCGATGCGCTCCTCGACGGCAGCGGCGCGGCCTCCTAGTTTGACCACCGTACATGACATAGACACGTCTCCTCGATCTCGTCTAGAACTCGCCGTCGAGGGGCAGGCCGGTGCTTTCGCCGAGGCCGAAACGGAGGTTCATGTTCTGCACCGCTTGCCCGGCGGCTCCCTTGTAGAGATTGTCCAGGACGCTGAAGAGCGCGAGGCGTCCATCTTCGATATGGTATCCGAGGGCGCAGACGTTGCTGTTGCGAACGTGGCGGGTCTCGGGTATGCGGGGGCCGGGGAACCTGACACATGGCTTGTCGCTGTACGCGCGCTCGAGCGAGCGCCGGACCGCCTCGCCGTCCACGCCCGAAGCCGGCTCCACTACCGTGGTGACGAACATGCCTTGCTTGATCGGAACGAGGTGCGGCGTGAAGAAGATCTCCTGCCGGGAGCTGAAAAGCTCCATTCCCCGGACTATTTCCGCTACGTGACGGTGGGTCATTCCGGGAGAGTAGGCTTGCATGTTCTCCGAGCGCTCACAGAAGAGCATGTTGCGCTTGGCCGCCCGGCCGGCGCCGGATATTCCGGAGAGGGCATTGACGATAAGCGGTCCGCGAATTAGCTCCTCCGATAGGAGCGGCAGAAGGGGAAGTAACGTGCACGTGGGGTAGCAGCCGGGGTTGGCGATGAGATCCGCCTCTGCAATGGCAGCCGCGTTCCACTCGGACAGTCCGTATACTGCCTCTGTGAGAAGATCCGGGCGCGCCGGCGCCTCCCCGTAGACCTGCTCGAAGGTGGCCGCATCGTCCAGGCGAAAGTCCGCGCTGAGGTCGATCACGACGGAGCCCTCGTAGAACGGCTCGAGAGCACGGGCGCTGGCAAGATGCGGGAGGGACGAGAAAACGACGTCCGGCTTGTGCTTCGCGGCGGCCTCGGCGTCTACAGCCCGGCCGTCGGTTGCCTGGAGCCGAGCGGCGCCGGACTCGTCGAGGCCCGGGTCGATAGTGCGCACCGGTTCTCCCGCCTGTGAGGAGGAAACCGGGATGACCGTGGTGATTGACGGATGGCGCAACAGCAGGCGCATAAGCCCCATGCCGCCGTATCCGCTGACTCCGAGAACTGCAGCACGCATTGTCTACTCCTCCAATCCGGGAACCCGGCGTCGTATAGTCTCTCGGAAGTCCTCGGGAGTGGCCGAGGGAGCGAGAACGATGATGATCGTATCGTCACCGGCGACCGTTCCCAGCACCTCCTCGAACTCGAGACCGTCAATGGCGAGGGCAACCGAGTCCGCGTGCCCTGAGATTGTGCGGAGAATACCGACATTCCCGTTGAACTGGACGGTCATGTATCCGCGGCGGATGTCCTGGATGTAGTTCCGTTCCCCGTCGCGGGAATCGGCCTCCGGCGGAAGGGTGTAGTAGTAGCCGCTCTCGCCTTCCGAGACCTTCCCTACTTTCAGGAGCTTCAGGTCCCGGGAGAGAGTGGCTTGGGTTACCGAGAACCCTTCCTGTTCCAACAACCGCAGAAGCTCCTCTTGGCTCCGCACCCGCTCGGTGCCGATAATCCGCTCTATGGCGCTCAACCGTTTGGTACGATCTCCCACGGGCCCTCCGTTAACCGTCGACTCAGCGCGCGACCGCCGGCGCGGCGCGCCCTGGTTTGAGCGACTTATAGCATAACTATGCCTTTGAGTGCATAAATATACGCGATCCGTGGGAATGGTGCAAGGCGGGGCGCCGCGCCGCTCTCCTCAGGTGGTCTCGGCGTCGCAGAGACGAGCGGCGGCCCGCAGGCGCAAGCGGGCAGCGGATTCGTTTGCCACGAATAGTGCGGCTTCGAGGATCTCTACGGTCCGTATCCATCCGATCGGCCGGGGACTCGGGCGTTCGCGATCGAGCTCGGGGCCGCTGAGGCGGAGGCATCCTTCGTCCAGCCGCTCGGCGGAGATCGTCTCTCCAGAATGGGTTTCGAAGGCGATCACCGTCTTCCGATCGGCCGACTTGGCGACGGTGAAATCAAGCGCGTCTGTTCCGGCGACTTGCCAGCCGCTCGGAGTGCGGCGGAGATGATCGCGGTCGAGCGCTACGGCGAGCCACGCTGCCACGTACGCGATCGAGGCGTCGGGGAGTTCGCCGACGGTAACGCGGGAGAGCTCTTCCAGGTACGGGCGGTGCCCCGGCGGATCAAAGAGCTCGGCGGCGAGCTCCCGGAGATTTCGGACTCGGAGCCAACTCCGGTCGAGCGCGACGGGGGGAGCGCGACGAGCGGCCAAGCACGCTCCGCCGCTCACGCCGTCGGTCAGCTGTTCCGAATCCACGAGGAGCGCGTCGACATGGTCGGCGAACTCGCGGAGTTGCGGGGCGCTCGACGTTCCGGCGGCGAGCCATACTCCGTAGACCGGCATATCGCGTAGGGTGAACGGGATCCAGAAGCCGGAGGTTACCTCCTGCCCCGGGGGTACGGGGATGACCAGCTCCTGCACGCAGAGCGCTCTATCGTTTTGATCGGGCACGCAGCGCATCCTGGGGATGGCTCCGTTCTCCTTGCCCCCCACTACAACGTGAACGACGCGTGCCGGTCGAGTTCCGAGGAGGCTGTCGGGCACCTGAAGTGCTTCGCTCTCCTGCTCGGGGGTCGACACGATCACGAGACTGAAGAGGAGCGAGCGAGCTTCTCGTCCGGAGGTTGCTCGCTGCAGCTCCGCCAAGCGTGCTTCGACTTCCGCTATCCGCTCGCTCATAGTCGCCTCCAGCGACGGCCGTGCCGGCGAAGAAGCTCGTACGCTTCGCGGGGGCCTGCGGTGCCTGCTTCGTAACGGGCCGGCTCTTGGTCCGAGAACGCCTCAAGGATGGCGTCGACGAGCTCCCAGGCGTGCTCGATTTCGTCGTCTCGTGTGTAGAGGGTCGAGTCACCGACGATGGCGTCCAACAGGAGTCGCTCATATGCCTCCGGCGAGCTCTCGGCGAAGCTCGTCCCGTACGAGAAGTCCAGGCTGACGGGGCGGGTGGCGTTCGAGAAGCCGGGGATTTTCGAGCGCACGGTGAGTGTTGCGCCCTCCCGGGGCTGGATGTGGATCACAAGCGAGTTCCCTACATCTTGGAGCTCGGGGATGCCCGGGAAGAGGTTGTGGGGAGGCTGCTTGAACGACACCGCGATCTCACTCACCTTTCGCGGCATCCGCTTGCCCGTTCGGAGATAGAACGGTACGCCGGCCCAGCGCCACCCGGCCAGCTCCAGCCGAACCGCGGCAAACGTATCCGTTCGGCTGTCGGGAGAAACTCGATCCTCTTCCCGATAGCCGGGCACGTGCTCACCCCCGAGGACTCCCGCGGCGTATTGGCCCAGGACGACGTTATCGCGGGCATCGTTACCTCGTAGTGGGTGTACCGCTCGCATGACTTTGGCTTTCTCGCTGCGGACCGCATCCGGGGAAAGATCGGTCGGCGGCTCCATGGCAATGAGGCTTGCCAGTTGGAGCACGTGGTTCTGGATCATGTCGCGGGTGCTCCCGGCGCGATCGAAGTAGCCGCCCCGTCCCTCGACTCCGACCTGCTCGGCGACGGTGATCTGCACGTGATCAACGTAGTGGTTGTTCCAGATCGGCTCGAAGATGCTGTTGGCAAAGCGCAGTACGAGAAGATTCTGCACGGTCTCCTTGCCGAGGTAGTGGTCGATGCGGTAGAGCTGTGACTCGCGAAGGTAGCGACGAGCTGTGATATTGAGCTCTCGGGCCGAAGCCAGGTCACGTCCGAACGGTTTTTCCACGACCACCCGCGCTTCGGGGCCCTCTTGGGTGTCGAGCAGCTCGTGCCGGCCAAGCTGCTCAATGATGTCACGGTACTTGTCCGGAGGGGTGGATAGGTAGTACACGATGGGGCGACCGTGGGGCAAACGCCGGGCGAGTTCGCGGTATCCTTCAGCCTCGTCAAAGCTGGAGCGCAGGTAGGAGATGCGGGAGAGGAAGGTTGCTCTCGTCTCTTCTTCCTCCGAATCGCCTGCGGCGATCGCGGCGCTTGCTTCCCGGCGGAGCCTTCCGTCGTCCCAGTCCCGGCGGGCGAAGCCGACGATGTACGGATCCGCGGCGAGCCCCAGCTTGAAGAGACGATAAAGCGCGGGGATGAGTTTTCTTCGGGCCAAATCGCCGGTAACGCCGAAGATCACGATCGCGTAGGGGCGGGCCGCGCTTCGGGCATCCAGTCCCCGGCGAAGCGGGTTCTCCTCCAGGCTCTCTGATACCATAAGCGTTATGATGGATTGGTCTGGGCGAGAAGATCAAGGCTGCCGACTGATCGAGACAGGGCAAACGCAGTTGGACAACCCGCCTGGATGCGCGGCGGCGAGGGGGCGCTCGTGGGCGCTCGCCAGGGCCCCTGGTGGTGTGGTGAGACGCGTGAGTACTCGGTTCAACGCCTTTCGGCCGCCGCCGTCGAACCGTACGGATCCAACTGCGTTTGCCCTGCGGATCGAGACGCGATGCCCGGGTTCGGGTGAGCTCGGCCGCTGAGGGGCGGGGCCCCGGGGTTGCGGTGAGCTCGGCCGCTGAGGGGCGGGCCCCCGGGTTCCGGTGAGCTCGGCCCCTGAGGCGCGGGCCCCCGGGTTCCGGTGAGCTGTGCCCCTGAGGCGCGGGGCCCCGGGGTGCCGGTGAGCTCCGCCGCTGAGGCGGGGCGGCCCTGGTGGCGGTTTCGATTGCGCCACGCGTGTGGAGAGTGAATCAATGACGATATATCGGATCGATAACGCGCTGGCTGACGCGCCGGTTTGCTATTTCCCGGAGGTGGACAGCACGATGCGGGTCGCGCGCGAACTGATTGCGGGGCGGACGGGCCCAGGCCGGGAGGCCGCCGATGTGGGCGGCGCGAGCTACCGTGGCGGCAGCGGCGTACAAGGGGGTCTCGCGCTCAGGCACGGACTAGTCATAGCAGCCGGGCACCAGAGTGGGGGCGAGGGGCGGGGGGCGGGATCGAGTTGGACAGCTCCTCGTGACAGCGCGTTGCTCGTTTCGATCGTACTGGAAGCGCCTCCTGACGCTACACTGTCCATTCGAGCGGGGCTGGCGGTCGCACGGATGCTCAGGCGACGCGTCGGCGTCCCGGCCCATGTGAAGTGGCCCAACGACGTGCTCCTCGGCGAGGGGAAGGTGTGCGGGGTCCTCCCGGAGTGGCGGAGCGGTTGGGCGATTGTTGGAATCGGGTTGAACGTTCACGCAGCGCCTGTTCTTCCGGACCCGCAGCCGAAGGAGCCGGGGCTTGATTGGACCGAAAGCCGTGAGGTGAGTGAAGCGGATCGGAGTCACAGCCGGCCGAGCGATCCTCGGCCGGTAGCGGTGGCGGAATACGCTTCCCTCGCGAAGCTGCCGACTGACCCGCTCGAGCTCCTTCCTCCTTTGCTGGCCGAGCTGTCGGTTCTCCTCCGTGGTCCTTTTAATCCGACGGCGGTGGAGGGGGTTCTGGCGTACGTCGGGCGCAGGGTCATGCTCGTAGAGCCCGACGGACGAGGATGGTCGGGCCGGTTTGTGCGTCTGTCCGAACGTGGGGGCGCCGTGCTGGAGTTGGACGTCCGGGAGGGAGGTTGCACTCGCGAGTTCGTCGCGGGCCGGCTCCGTTCGTTCTAGGCTACCCTTACCGTCCGGGCTACGTTTACCTTCTGCGCCCGATGCGTCGGGCGGCTTCCGGTGGAGATCGAAGCTCGTGGTCTGAGTCGATTCCGAGTCGAAATGCTGAGGAGAAGACGTACTTGGAGAGCGCGGAAGAATCGAACGGGCCGGTGAGTTGCCCAACCGAAAGGAGCAAAACGCGTTCGTTCGTGCCGTCGGGGGCTACAAATGGGTGGATGTGCAACGGGCGAGCCGGCGGACGCGGGTCGTCGATGAAGGCGAATCCTACGGTAACGGTGGGAAACTCGAAGGTGAATTCGTCCCCGAAGAGACAAAGGTCGCGATCGAGGGGATGCGTCAGCGAGCCTCCGGTTCCATCCCGATACCGTGTGCTAATGCGCGGGCTCCCACCGGCGTGGCCATCGGTCAGTCGGAGGAGAGGGATGTGCAGCGGCGTAACCTTTGACACCGAGTGTCCGGGCGTACACTCCGGGAAGGTGACGGTGAACGTGATGGTGAGGCACGGATCCTCGTCGGCAAAAAAGTAGTCCGTCTCAACCTGCGCGAGGCCTTTAGCGAACGGCAGCGACACGTGGTGGTGTACCATGAGCCCGCGACCGTCGTCCCCTTCGAAGCTGAAGGCGCTTTGAGCGGGCCACTTCAGGCGGTCTTCGTTTACCGTGATGTACGGCGGGGGCGCCGACGAGCGCGAGAACCGAACGCGTCCGTCGGTCAGCGCGGAAACGATACCGCCGTCGAAGGCAAGGCCGATGCGCTCGTCCTCCAGACGTGCCGAGCCGTGCATACTGGCGAGGACCTCCCTAGCGCCCGGGCCTACCCGGGCCACTGTAGCAGCGCCGGCTCCCGCGACGGCATGGTCGCTCACGTGCAGGAGCCGGACTCGGTCGGGCTGGCTCGGCGCGGGCGAATGCTTCCTGGAATCAGAAGGAAGCTCAATCTCGGCTTCACGTAGTCGTTGGAGGCCTTCTTCGTCGGCGCTCAGCTCGTTCCGCACGACCAGCGAAGGCGAGATGCGGAGATCCGGCTTCGTTAGCGCCTGCTCCGGGGGAGGAGCGTGTGGCGCCTCCGATCGATCCGTCGGTGGCTTGCCTTTGTGCGGAGCTGAAGGAGGTGGTTGTTGGTCGTTTGCTCTTTGCAGTTCGGTCGACCACTTGGAAGCGGGCGCGAAGCGGATGCGGCGCCGCTCGCGGAGTTTCCCGAGCGCTTCGAGCAGGGACGTGAGGTCGGCGCGCACGCTTGACTCGGTTTCCAAGGGGAGCTGGAGCAGCAGCCCGTCCGCTTTCGGCGACATTGGGGGCGCTTTTGCCGATTTAGCGGCGGCACGGCGGACCTCGCGGGTGTACGCTCGGACCGTAGCCGCAGCATGCGACGTCGGCGCGGCGCCGGAGCTTGAATTGGGCGAGAGTAGCGCTAGGCGCGCCAGAGACGCCACGCTGCTTTCGGCCAGCGAGTACAGGGCGAGCACGGGGTGAGTAGCGGTACTCGCGGATGCTGCGCGCCGGTTGGTCAGCCCGGTTACTCGGGAGGCGTTGGGCGATGTCAGGGTATCTCGAAGGACCTGATCTTCGGCAACAAGGAGCAATGGAGTGGAGCCGGCGTACGCTGCTAACGCCTCCGGCCGGAACAGATCCGGGACGGTACAGCCCCAGGCTCCCGGCGCCTCACCGAGGGAATCGAAAAGCCCGGTGTGGTGAGCATTCCGTTCGGTTTCTCTGAGCGCTGTGCGTAGCTCGTTCAACGTTAGTAGCGGGTAGAATGCATCCACCGGGCCGGGAATCACGAGTTGATCGCCGCAGTGTCGAATGCGCTCGGAGATGTTTTCGCGGAGCGCGGGGCTCCATGTGGCGATATAGTCCGTTCCTGGCAGGTGCCACCAACAACTGACGCTGCCGTCGGCCGAATCCTCCGTGCTCTCCCGGAGATGAGCCACCGCGGCCTCGATAGCAGCGAGTGGGGTGCGCTCGCCGACGCGGAAGTATAGGAAGGCGGGAACTGGGGCTGGCGTTCTCATTATCCACTTGTTTGTATCACAGGGCGGGAGCTGCAACAATCGCTTCTTCCGGTATTCGCCGCTTTTCGGCAGCTTAGGAGGGAACAGGACTTTGACGGCCTCGCCTGAGACCAGCCGGCTGCACCCGCGGCAGGCGGCTGCCCGGCGTGTCCTTATCCGCCGGCCCGGCGACTATCAGGAGCAGTCCCGGCGCCGCACCGTAGCGGCGTGCCGTTATCCGCGGACCCCCGGCTGCTTCAAAAAAGGTAGGTGCCCGGCCCGAATTCGTCCAATTCCCTGTTGATGCCCGGCGCCAAACAGTGTATTTTACACACGGCATTTCGCCATCGATCCGTGTACAGGCTAATGCAACTCCAAAACTAACTGAGGAGAGGTTCTGGCTTATGGCAAAGCAGTTGATATTCGATGAGGAGGCTCGCAGAGCTCTACTCCGGGGAGTGGAACAGCTTTCCCGGGCAGTGACGGTAACGCTCGGCCCCAAGGGTCGTAACGTCCTTCTCGACAAGAAGTTCGGAGCGCCGACCGTAACCAAGGACGGCGTTTCGGTAGCAAAGGAGATCGAGCTGGAGGACGCATGGGAAAACATGGGTGCTCAGCTCTTGAAAGAGGTCGCTACCAAGACCAACGACGTCGCTGGTGACGGCACCACCACGGCGACCGTGCTGGCTCATTCCATGATCAAGGAAGGGCTCAAGAGCGTGGCCGCCGGCATCAACCCGATGGGCATCAAGCGCGGCATCGACGAGGCGGTGGAGCACGCCGTCGAGGAGATCCGTAAGGTGGCCAAGGAGATCAAGGAAAAGGAAGAGATCAGCCAGGTCGCGGCAATCTCCGCCAACAACGATCATGAGATCGGCGAGGAGATCGCCAACGCAATGGAGAAAGTCGGCAAGGACGGCGTCATCACCGTCGAGGAGTCCAAGACGCTTGAGACCACAACCGACTTCGTGGAAGGAATGCAGTTCGATCGCGGCTATCTGTCGCCGTACTTTGCGACCAACCGCGAGCAGATGACCACCCAGCTGGAGAACCCGTACATTCTGATCCACGACAAGAAGATCTCCAACATGAAGGATCTGCTGCCGGTGCTGGAGAAGGTTGCGCAGCAGAACAAGCCGATTCTCATCATCGCCGAGGACGTCGAGGGCGAGGCACTGGCTACGCTCGTCGTCAACACGATCCGCGGTACCCTCAACGCCTGTGCGGTGAAGGCACCTGGGTTTGGTGATCGACGAAAGGCGATGCTCGAGGATATCGCGATCCTCACCGGCGGCCAGGTCATCAGTGAAGAGCTCGGCCTGAAGCTCGAGACCGCCGACATCAGCCAGCTCGGTCAGGCCCAGACCGTGAAGGTGGACAAAGAGAACACCACTATCATCAAGGGTAGCGGAAAGCAGCAGGACATCAAGGATCGGATCGCCCAGATCAAGGCCCAGATCGAGGACACCACCAGCGACTACGATCGCGAGAAGCTTCAAGAGCGGCTTGCCAAGCTGGCGGGCGGCGTGGCCGTAATCAATGTCGGTGCTGCGACCGAGGTGGAGCTCAAGGAGAAGAAGCACCGCGTCGAGGACGCGCTGTCGGCTACGCGTGCGGCCATCGAGGAAGGCATCATTCCGGGCGGTGGTATCTCCATCATCCAGGCGGTCGCCGCGTTGGATAACGTGGATGTGAGTGACCGCGACGAGGCCGAGAAGGTCGGCTACCGGATCTGCCGCCGCGCGCTCGAGGAGCCCATCCGCATGATCGCCGAGAATGCCGGCGTAGACGGCTCGATCATCGCCGATCGCGCCAAGGGCGAGAAGAAGGGCATCGGGTTCGATGCCGAGAAGGGCGAATGGACCAACCTGGTCAAAGCCGGAATCATCGATCCGGCCAAGGTAGCCCGGAGCGCTATACAGAACGCGGCAAGCATTTCGAGCCTGTTGCTCACCACCGAGTGTGCGATTAGCGACCTGCCGGAGAAGGACGACGAGTCCTCCGGAGCAGGCGCCGGTGGCATGGGCGGAATGGGCGGAATGGGCGGTATGTACTAAGCCACACCGCTCGATGCCGCTAGCAGGCATGGACGGGAAATCTGCCCCAGCCCCGGGGGAGCGGTCTGCCGTTCCTCCGGGGCCTTCTGTATCCGGCTGACCGCACAACGGGGCTTGAGCTCGCATGGAGCGTCGAGCTAACCTGGGAAGTCACGGATCGACGGAGAATCCTGCGGTGTGCGTGGCCATTCCCGGACAAGGCTACATTGAGGGGGCGTTGCCGAGGGGGCGTTGCCGCTTTTCAAAGTCGGCCCGAACCGCTACAGTAGGCATTGACGCATGAAGCGGGACGATTTCGTATTCACTATTGGGTATCACGGTAGCGCTGCGGTGGTCGATCGATCGGCGCGACGCCGGTATCGACGGCTCGGTACACGGGAGCTCCTAGAGCACGCACGGTATCGGGAGGCGTTCCGGTCCGCGCTCTATAACGACGACCAGGAAGAGCTGCGTGAGGTCGGTGAGCAATTCGCTGCGGTGGCCGGCCTTGAGACGGTTGAACCGGGGAGACTGAAGCGGCTCTTCGGGGTGCAGCATGTGCCGGACAACGTGACTCGAATCATAGCGATCTGATCGGCGGCCGGCCAGGAGGGGGTGACCCCGGGCCGCTTGACCCCGAAAGGGGAGCATGGTAGCTTTCGGCCTCCGGCGGCAGATTCGCAAACCTCAATAAGGACGGGAATAATGGCAGTTTATTTAGAAGCGCTGACACTGTTACAGGCCAAGCCGGGTGCGGCGGGTGGCGGTCAGCTGTTGGTGACGTTCGTTACCTTCGGCTTAGTTTTCGCCATCATGTACTTCCTGATAATCCGCCCGCAGAGCAAGCGGCAGAAGGAACAGCAGCGGATGCAGGAGTCGCTCAAGAAAGGCGACCGCGTGGTTACCTCGGGTGGAGTTCGCGGCACGATAGTAGGCGTCAAAGAGGACGCCGTGCTCTTGAAAGTAGACGACAATACCAAGCTTGAGGTTGTGCGGAGCGCAATCAGCGGCGTTTTAGAGCGCAAGGGCAAAGGCAAGGGCAAGGGCAAAGCACAAGCGGAGAAGGATGGAGCCTCGGACGAGAGCGGAGAAGAGGAGTCGGAGTCCGCGGAAGAGGTTTCGTCCTGAGAGGCTCAAGGGTAGTGAGCCCCGCTGTCCGAGAGTATCGAGCGTAAGCACACATTGAACGGCGGAGTGCTCGGCGGGTCAACCGTGCCGGCGGAATCCCAAGTTCAATCGGAGTTCGATTATGACTAAGCGTTTTCGTTTTATCCTTCTTCTAGTCTGTATCGCAATCGGCGGGGTGTTCATCTATCCCACCGTTCAGTGGTATTTTTTCACCTCCGCCGAGGATCAAGAGCTCGCAATGGCGGCGCGTCCGGAGGTCCGGGAGTACGCACAATCTCAGGCTCGGGCTGCGTTAACCGAGCTGAGTGAGCTGGCGGAAGCCGAACCGGAGAGTCCGGTGCCTGAGGAGTATAGGTACGTTACCTCGTTGGCACGGTCACAACGCTCGGAAGACAATCGGGAGATTCCGTCCGAATGGACGGTTCTGGACGTGGTGGCCAGCTTTCCGACCGCTCAGGATATGTTTGATGCGGTAGAGGGGCACCATCGCGATCGCGTTCAGCGACTGAAAGATCTCCAGGGGCGGATCGTCGAGCTCGGACTCGATCTCTCCGGGGGGATCAGTGCTACGCTAGCGGTCGATGAGGAGGCGTTAGCCGAGGACTTGGGGCGAGAGCCCACCGGCTCGGACTTTGACGAACGCATCCCTGCGGCTATAGAGATCCTTCGTAGCCGGATCGACGAGTTCGGGGTTTCAGAGCCCTCCATTCGCAGGCAAGGAACCAACCAGATTCAAGTCGATATTCCGGGCACGCAGGATAGAGAGCGGGTGAACGCGTTCTTGCGCGGTCGCGGAAGTCTCAACTTCCACATCGTAAACGATGAGGCTACCGAAGAGCTGATTCAGTACCAGCGTGAAAACCCGGGGTGGAGCCCGGCGGCGGACGAAACCCCGGACTTCGTTCCCGTGGGCTCGAGCGTCAAGCCGTATGTTCAGCGAGACGATTACGATATGGACCGCGTTGTTCGGTACATCGTGGTTCACGACGACATCGATGAATACGGCCTAGAGGGGCGTCATATCCAATCGGCGCAGGTGGTCAGAGACCAGATTACCGGGCGCCCGGAGGTGAACTTCGTCTTAGATAGTGAAGGCGCCGATCTTTTTGCCCGGTTGACTAGAGATAATGTTGGTAATTCGCTCGCGATCGTCATGGAAGGGAACGTCCGCGCGTACGCGACCATCCAGAGCGAGATCCCGGTTGGACAGGTACGGATGACCGGGTTTGATACGGAGCAAGCGAACGACATCGCCACGGTGCTCAGGACGGAGTCTTTGAACGTGGACCTCGTTGTTCTTAACCAGCAGACGGTCGGCGCAGCGCTCGGTGAGGATGCAATTGAGGCTGGGCTGCTTGCTATCGCTGTCGGGTTCTTGCTGGTTTTCGTGTTCATGCCGATCTACTACAAAGGAGCAGGGTTTGTCGCCGACATAGCTCTGGCTCTGAACCTGTTCCTCATCGTCGCGATTCTCTCGGTGTTTAACTTGACTCTGACACTGACCAGTATTGCGGGGATAATCCTCACCGTAGGCATGGCGGTGGATGCCAACGTGGTCGTCTTTGAGCGGATCAAGGAGGAGTATCGGCTCGGCAAGAGCGCGCGGGCTTCGATCGCGGCCGGTTTCCAGAAGGCGATGAGCGCTGTCCTGGACTCGAAGATCACAACCTTCATTGCGGCGGTGTTCTTGAGCCAGTTGGGTACCGGTCCGGTGCAGGGGTTCGCCGTTACCCTTGCGGTCGGAATCGTCACGTCACTGTTCACCGGGTTGTTCGTTGCGCGGCTGGCATTTGACTTCAGTACCGACGTGTTCAAACGAACGAAGCTTAGCATAGCGTGGGGCGGCAAATGAAACGGGTCATCGAATTTCTCAAGTATCGGTTTATCTTCACGACGCTGCCGATCGCTCTCATCGTGGTTGGTGGAGTGTTCATGTTTTCGACATGGGGCGGCTTCAACCTCGGAATCGATTTTCAGCCCGGTCTTCGCCAGCAGGTGCAGATTGACCCGAACACCGTAGAAGCCGATACGGCGGCGGTGCGGGAGGCGCTGGCTGATCTGCCGGTGGAGCAGATCCAGGTAGTCGGAAGCCCGGCCGAACAGCGCTTCGCTATTCGGGTGCCTGACGATGGAACCGGAGATGAGTTCGCCGCACGGATGCCCGCGGATATCCAAAGCGTGCTTGAGGAAGCATTCGGAAGCGGCACGGTCACGGAAGAAGAAGTGGCTTTCGTTGGGCCGCAGTTTTCGGAGCAACTGACTCGGGATTCGGTTGTCCTGGTTGGGTTCGCGTTGTTGCTGATTCTGGGCTACGTCTGGGTGCGATTCCGTTTTGCGTACGCCGTCTCGAGCATTATCACGCTGCTCCATGACATCGCGTTTATCCTCGTCGTAATCGGTGCGTTTCAGCTGGAAGTGACGACGGCAACAATCGCCGCCGTTCTTACCATCATTGGCTATTCGCTGAACGACACCATCGTCATCTTCGACCGTATTCGCGAGAACGAGACGATGATGCGGAATGCGGCGATTCCGACGATCATCAACACTAGTATCACTCAGAGCCTGAGCCGGACGCTCGTTACATCGATGACGACGCTTCTGGCAGTGGCGGCCATATACGTCTTTGCTACGGGCCAGATTCAGGACTTTGCGTTGACGCTGATGATCGGAGTTGTGATCGGAACGTACTCATCGGTATTCATCGCTTCGCCGGCGTTGTTGACGCTCCAGCGACGCTTGGAGAAACGGAAGCGCAAGCAGCAGATCGAGGATCTGCCGCCGCGGAAGCAGGAAGCGGCCGTTGCTACCGAGGAGGGAAGCGACGACGGTTCCGCCGCGGAGGAAGACGAAGCTGCTGCCCGCGCACGTGCGGTAAAGGAAGAGCTCGCCAAGAAGCGGCGCGCCACGGCAGGGGCGGGTGCCGGGGGAAGCGGCAAGCCCAACAAGCCTCGCTCGCAGCGTAAGAAGAGGCGTTGAGTGGATAATAGGGGCGGAGCAGCATACCTTCTGGTGCTCGAGTGTGGTCGGCGAGTGGCGCCTGTGCGCCGGCTGGGTTATCCGCAGGAGAAAGCGGTCCGTTGAGCTAGGGGGGGAACGATTATCCGGGCTGTGCGGCTGGGAACAGGCGGCGAAGCAGACCCGGTGGCGCCTTCGGGGTTAACGCGGTAGTAGGGACGATGCTCATCACGATTCTGCGGATTGCCGGAAGCCTTGGGCTCTTCGTCTACGGAATGCGGCTGTTGAGTGACAGCCTTCAACGGGCCGCAGGCGACAGTCTGCAGCGGATACTCAATCGACTCACGGGGAACCGTTTCTCCGCACTCCTGAGCGGGCTCTTTCTCACCGTTCTTGTTCAATCCAGCTCAGCTTCAACGGTCATGATCATCAGCTTCGTGAACGCCTCCTTGCTGTCGCTTGTGCAGGCGGTCGGGATGATCATGGGCGCCAACATCGGCACCACGCTCACGGGCTGGATCGTGGCAATATTCGGGTTTCAGGTTGACGTGTCCTCGGCGGCGCTGCCCGCTATCGGAATCGGCAGCGCGTTGGTGTTTGGCAAGAAGCTCCGGGGAAAGGCGATGGGCGAAGCCCTCGTGGGATTCGGGATTCTCTTTCTCGGACTCATGTACCTGCGCGATAGCGTGCCTGATATTCAGGACCACCCGGAGCTTCTGGAGACGATCGGCCGACTGAGCGATCTTGGTTTTCTCAGCACGCTGATATTCGTTGGAGTCGGCACTGTCCTCACCATCGCCGTTCAGTCATCGTCAGCTGCTATTGCAATCACGCTGACGATGGCCTATTCAGGCTGGATCGACTTTCCGACGGCGGCTGCGATCGTGCTCGGAGAGAATATCGGCACTACGATCACGGCCAATATCGCAGCTTTCGCGGGAAGGACGGAAGCGCGCCGGGCAGCGCGTGCTCACATTCTCTTCAATGTGGCGGGTGTAGCGTGGATGATCGTGGTGCTGCCATACGCGTTGGAGCTGGTGACCTTTATTGTCCCGGCACCGGCGGGTGATCCGCTGGGCGTGCTTCCGACCCGCCTCGCAGTATTCCATACGTTATTCAACGTGGTGAATTCGGCTCTGTGGATCGGCTTCGTGGACTTGCTGGTGAAGGCGGCTGAGCGGATTGTGCCCGCGGCTCCCAAGGTTGAGCGAGCCCCGTCGGATTTGCCGGAGGCGCCGTATCGTGCGCCGGTGGACCCCCGTGATATCGGGCGCGCACCTGAGCTCTATCTGGTGGAAATTCGGAAGGAGCTTGTTTCTATGAGCCGCCATGTAGGGCGTATGCTGGGGCAGGTCTCGGAGATCCTTGAAGAAGACGATCCGGCGGTAGTTCAGAGCAGCTTTGATTGGATGGAGAGGTGGGAGGACTACATCGACGGCGTTCGTGAGGAGCTCCAGCGGCTGCTTGCTGCGTTTTCGATGGAGGCGCTGAGCCGTCACGGCGCGGCTGCAGTGAGCGCGTACATGCGCTGCGTGAACGAGTTGGAGCGGGTTGCGGACGCCTGCTATGTGCTCGCTCGGGAGCTGGAGAAGGTGTCACGCAAGAAATGGTCTTTTCACAACAAGGCTCGGAAGGGCCTTGTTTCGTGCGCCCGGATGGCACAAGAGCTCTACGATCTCGCGGTGTCCAGCTTGTATCCGTCGACTCGACTGGAGTTGGAAGCGGGGCGGTTGCGCCGTCGGCAGCTGGACGAGAGGAGGGAGGAGCTCCGCAAGGAAGCGCGGAAGAGGATTCAGAAGGACGGGCACCTCAAGTCCGAGCTCTCGTTCATCGACTTCCTGAGCGAGTTCGAGCATGTTGCGGGGTATTCGGTTAACATCATGGAAGCGATGGAGCCGGTGAAACGTGAGGAGCACCCGGGAGGCCAACCTTAGAACCGGTGCCCGCCGAGCTTGAGTAAGTCGAACGCACCGATGTTGCTGATCGCCATTACAGCCATGACGCCGGCCTCCGTAGGATCAGCTACCGTCAGGTCCGAATGGTCCGGTAGCGAGCCGGCCATGCTAAGCGCGATGACCGGGATGCCGTACTCTTCGCGCAGCTCGTCCACTGCGACCGATATCTCCCCCCCCATCATGGCTCCGGCCATCACGAGAATTCCGGCGCGGTGAAGGCGACCGACGCCCCGCACTGCGCGGGCGATTTCCTGCTCACCGACTACTGCGATCGTATCTACCGATATAACCTCTCCCCGGATATTGTGGCGATCAGCCTCCGCAATGGCCCCGGACGCCACCGCGGCGACCTGTGCCCCGCCCCCCATTACGATGATGCGTTTCCCGTAGGTCCGGCCAAAGGTCGGGCGTACATGCACGCGCTCGACCGACTGGATCTTCTCGATCGTCTGAGCCACGCTCTCATGCACCGAGCCTTCCTTTATCTGGACCAGGATGTGCGTGAGCCCGTCGAAATCGATCCAGCTTTGGATGTACCAGACGTCTCCTGCCGGCTGTGAGATTGCAGCGGTGATGTCTGCCAAAAGGCCGATACGATCCCGGGCCAAAATCTCCAGGGCGAATCCTGGATACGTGGCGGTAGCGGCATGAGACTTGAAATGGCGGTAGCGTTCTGCCAGGCGCTGCGGAATCGATGAAGCCATATCGATACTGTATGATACTCGGTGAGCGGTACACGTCAAGCACGCTGTCGTGCGCAAGACCGGCTTCACCTGACCGGGCGAAATCAGTATAGTGGCCGGGGTGCTGAATCCTGGAAGGCGACCTATAGGGATCAGCAAGCTGAATAATCTGTCGCTGCGCGAGCAATCTATGCGGACTGGGAAACACGAAACGCTCTACTATCGATGGGCCGGGAGTGCGGAGGTCACGGGGCCTCAACGGAGCGTCGTCATTCTTCACGGTTTGTTCGGCTCAGGGGAGAACTGGGCCGGGATAGCACGTGCACTGTCGGAACACGTGCCGGTAGTGCTCCCGGATCTGCCGAATCACGGGAAGTCGGCATGGACCGAGACGATCGACTATCCGACAATGGCTCGGGAAGTCGAGCGTCTTATTAGCCTGCTTGGGCTGGAGCAGCCGATTGTTGTCGGGCACAGCATGGGAGGCAAGGTGGCGATGGCGCTTGCCCTGATGCAACCTGAGAGCGTGGGTGGACTCGGCGTTATCGATATTGCACCGCGGCGCTACAGGCCGTCACATGAGAGCATCCTGGCGGCGATGGCGGCGGTGGAGGAGAGGGGGAACAAGGAGGGGCGGAGTCCGACCCGAACGGAAGCAGATGCGATTCTTGCGGAACGGATTCCCGATCAGGCAGTGCGAGGCTTTCTCCTCAAGAGCTACAGGCGAACGTCGGAGAGTAACTACGGGTGGATGCTGAATGTTTCAGGTATACGCACGGCGTATTCCGCCATACTGGGGTTCCCGGATTTTGGGGCGGCTCAGTACACCGGCAAGGCTTTGTTTCTCTATGGCAGCGAATCGGATTATGTGCGGACGGAGCGAGATAACGAGCTGATATGGGAACGATTTCCGCAGGCGCAGTTGGTAGAGGTGGACGGCGCGGGGCATTGGGTGCACGCGGTGCAGCCCAAGCGCGTCGTAAGCGAATTGATGGCACTCGTAGGGTAGGCCCCGGTGAACGCAGACATCCTTAGGTCATTTGGGCCTGATACGGAGCTTCAGCCGGCGAGCCCGGAGACACTCGTTGGAAGAAGTGGCGCGACATACGGGATCGCGGACGGCCGCCCCGAGCCCCTGGGAGCTACCCTCACCGATGAGGGCGTCCAGTTTGCGGTTTTCAGCCGGCACGCTGAGCGGCTTACGATCGCACTGTTTCGGGAGGCGACGGACACTGAGCCCGAAGCGGAAATCGTGCTCGACACGCGGTTTCGAACCGGCGACATCTGGCACTGTCACGTCAGCGGAATCGGCGCGGGGGCGCTGTACCTGGTACGGGCCGAAGGGCCGTATGCTCCGGAACAAGGACAACGCTTCAACGGGCATCTTTACCTGCTGGATCCTTACGCCCGTGCGCTGACTGCTGAGCCGGGGGAGATGCATCGCAGCCTTGGGTACGATGCCGGGAGTCCGAGGAAGGACGCTGCGCCGGCTCAACAGAGTAACCTGGCCCATATGCCGAAATGCGTTGTGGTCTCCACCGATTTCGACTGGCAGGGCGACAAGCCCCTCAATGTGCCGTTGCACAAGGCCATCATCTACGAAACTCATGTCCGCAGCCTTACGGTGCATCCGAGTTCCGGGGTCGAGCATCCGGGGACATTCCGAGGGGTCATCGAGATGATCCCCTACCTGCGTGAGCTCGGTGTCACGTCCATAGAGCTCATGCCGATCCAAGAGTTCGACGAGCTGGACAACCCGCGGCACAATCCAACGACAGGCGAACGGCTTCAAGACTACTGGGGCTACAACACCCTGGCGTACTTCGCGCCGAAGGCGCGCTACGCCTCGGATCGCACTCCCGGATGTGTTGTTGACGAGTTCAAAGAGATGGTTCGGGAGCTCCACCGCGCCGGAATCGAGGTGATTCTGGACATCGTGTTCAACCATACCGGCGAGGGAGCGGAAACCGGGCCGACCGTCAGTTTCCGCGGCTTGGACAACCAGGTCTACTACATGCTCGACGACGATCCGCGCTACTATCGAAACTTCTCCGGGTGTGGCAATACGGTGAACTGCAATCATCCGGTAGTCCGCTCACTTATCGTCGAGTGCCTCCGGTACTGGGTTTTGGAGATGCACGTCGACGGGTTCCGTTTCGATCTCGGTTCGGTGTTGAGTCGCGGACAGGACGGGCGTATTCTCGAAGAGCCACCCATTGTGCAGCGAATCGCGGAGGACCCGGTTCTTCGCGGGACAAAGATCATCGCGGAGGCGTGGGATGCAGGCGGGGCATACCAAGTCGGGAGCTTCCCCGGCGGGCGATGGGCCGAATGGAACGATCGATATCGCGATGACGTGCGGAGCTACTGGCGCGGAGACCCGGGGAAGCTCTCGACCTTTGTGACTAGGTTTGCCGGGAGCTCGGATCTCTACTCCAACGACGGCAGAAAGCCGTTTCACAGTATCAATCTCATCACGTGTCACGACGGTTTCACGGTGAACGACCTCGTTTCCTATAACCACAAGCATAACGAAGCAAATGGAGAGGCAAATCGCGACGGCCACGACCACAATCTCAGCTGCAACTACGGCGTGGAGGGGCCGGCGCGGAATGGCAAGGTAGAACGGGCCAGGAATCGCCACATCAAGAGTCTGCTTGCCACGCTGCTGCTTTCCTTGGGAACGCCGATGCTCTCCGGCGGGGACGAGTTCCGCCGCACGCAATACGGCAACAACAACGCGTATTGCCAGAATAACGAGCTTTCGTGGTACGACTATCGGCTCCGCGAGAAGCACTACGATGTGCTTCGTTTCACTAGAGAGATGATACGCTTTC
>Ga0207421_10002362_pt1 | contig 23400 bp, 32 predicted proteins | sample SodLakKL_010_SED_4_FD_187542 | JGI IMG/M metagenome (GOLD analysis project Ga0207421, IMG submission 187542) | Alkaline sediment microbial communities from Lake Tanatar, Kulunda Steppe, Russia - 8KL_010_SED (SPAdes) (version 2) | ecosystem: Environmental > Aquatic > Non-marine Saline and...
CCATAGTTCCCAAAGAACTTGATCTGGTCAAATACCTGGCCAGCTACCTCTTCGCTGAGTGTATTGTGAGCCAGGCATCCATCTACAAATTCCTTCTTGTGCGTGTTGAATTGCTCCTCGCCTTGCTTCTTGCTTATAACTTTGCGTATACCATCAGCCGTTCGCCAAGGCAGTCCGCCGAGCTCATACATAATCAGCATTACCTGCTCTTGATAAAGAACTATGCCGTATGTGTCTGCCGTTATTCTGTCAAGAAATGGGTGGATGCTTTCTATCTTCTGCTCCCCCTTCTTCCTCAGTGTGTATTCGAGCACCATACCCGACCTCAAGCACCCAGGCCTGTGGAGGGCATTAACAGCAACGACCTCACGGAAGCTGTCAATGCCCACCTGCTGGCATATCCGCATCATCCCGAGAGAGTTGAGTTGGAAGCAACCCACATTGTTGCCTGCATTAAACTCAGCAAGCACCAGGGGATCGTTGAGAGGCAAGGACTCATAGTCAATATCAACACCATGCCTCTCCATCACCAACCGACGAGATTGGGCCAAAATTGTGAGTTGGTTGAGCCCAAGGACATCAAGCTTCATAAGACCCATATGCTCCGAGTCCCATTTATCCCAGTTTGCCAGCAACTCGTCTTTTCTCCTAACATAGCAGCAATTCTCGCCCGACGATATAGGTGAGGCAGTGACGCACATCGCTGCAGCGTGCTTGCCTGCCGCCTTGATCTGCCCCTCAAGCTTCATAGCGATCTTGCTTTCGTTGGGATACTTCTCATAGAACCTTTTGCCGTCCTCAAATGACAGGAAGCTGTCTTCAATGGTAAAGCTGTCCCTCAAGTCGCCGATCGATCGCACGACTATTGACTTTGCTGCCGAATCGACATCCTTATTCGGCAGTTCGAAGCAACGACCGATGTCCCTCAATGCCCCACGACCATGGAGTTGCTGGTAGTTTGACAAGGCTGTTACGCAATCCTTGCCGTACAGCTCTTCAAGGTGCTCCCTAATCTTGTATCTCTTCCTGTCCTCAAAGTCCATGTCGATGTCAGGCAAATCAACCCTCGCAGGAGATATGAATCTCGTGAACACCAGATCAAACAGCAATGGATCGACCTTGGTGATGCCGAGGACATAGGCCACCAGGGATCCGCCAACCGACCCTCGGCCAGGACCACACATAATATCGTTCCGCTCACACCAGTCGATAAGTTCCCATACAATCAGGAAGTATTTGGAGAAGCCCATCCCCACGATCTGGCTCAGCTCCTCCTCAAGCCTTATGTCGTAATCGTCCTGCTTCTCCGCAATATATGCGTGCTTTTTGGCTTTTGCCGCCAAACCCTCAGCGGCAATAGTGACAAGCTGATCTTCCGAGCTCATCCCCTTTAAACGTGGTATGTCGATTTCTGGGAGTACCACAGGGATCTGCTCCTGATAATACCGACAAGACTCAGCAACAATCATTGTGTTGTCCAAAGCCTCGTGTATCTGGCTCTTAGACAGCACCCCTTGCCGTAGGAATGCCATCACCATCTCATCACGAGAGCGGAGGTGCAGGCCATCAATATCAAACCGGAACCTTTCTGGGTCCGACCATTTCTTCTTGGACTGCAGTGCTAAGAGGACCTCCTGCAACAGCTCATCCCCTTGTTTCGGGTAATGGCAGTCGTTTGTGGCAACCAACTTCAAGCCAGTATCCCCAGCCAAACCGACCAGGACGCCATTCAGCCTCTTTTGCTCCTCAGTCATCACCGGCATTACCTCGAGATAAACATCGGTGGCGGCAACTATCTCATCCAACCTATTTCCGTCCATGCCGATGAAGGAGTTTTGGCAGCCGGTCAGAACCACAATACCCTCAATATTCTCGAGCAAGCAGGCAGGATCGATCCTTGGGTACTCCCTGCCCCAGCCACCTTTGAATACACCATCAGCATTTGCTGCAGTCATCAGCTTCATCATGTTCCTGAAGCCAAGACCGTCCTTGGCGAGCAGTGTTATGTGGTATCTCCTGTCCTTTTGCCCCTTTGGCGGCTTGTGGTGCATATCCGGGACAATGTATGCCTCAACACCAATTATACCATTGATATCATATTCCTTGCAAGCCTTCTGCCACCGTATAACGCCATCTATGTTGCCATGGTTGGTTAGGGCTATGTGCTTCATGCCCAATGCGTGGGCTCGCTCCACCCATTCCTTTGCAGAACCAATGCCATCAAGGAAGGAGAACTCATTGTGTACATGTAGATGCGCAAAACTCACTGTTACCTCCTCCAATGCTCCTTGAAATCCAACACTCCATTCACAAAGTTGTTCGACCAGATTCCGCCAAATCGAACAGCCTTATCGTCAATATACACATCAGCCGCAACCTTGCTCCTTGACAGACCCAGCTCCTCATTCCTTGGGCTCCAATTGATATAGTCATAGGGTAGACCGAACGTATGCATATATGATGCAATCCCCAGGACGTCCGCCCTGCAGGAATTTATCACGATGATGTATCCGAGATCCCTGAATGTTGCCAATGCGGCCGCAACACCGGGTATAGGGCAATTGAATGTAGGCCCTCCCTGCCAACCTGTATACTTGTCTATTGTGCCATCAAAGTCTATGGCAATGATCCTCTTGCCCATATGTCTATCCCTCCCTTGCCGACGGCTCGGTTGTGCTGTTCTCGAGCACACGCAACCTTTTGTCAATCTTCAGGCGTTCGTTATAGTTTGATATCCCGCAAAGCAGCCATATAGGCAACCAAAGCCCAACAGTAATCACGGAGAGCAATAGGTGCAACACATGGCTTGTGCGGTAGTCCTCTCGCCTCGCCAGAAGCAAGCTGACTTTCACTGATGTGGATGTCCTTCCTGTCATTGTCATGATGCCCTCCTCCCTTTCTTTGTTTGGTATTCGTTCCTGAGAGGGTCGGCTATAATCTGCCCATTTACCAGCCTCTTATATCTCCTCGAGATGCTGTTGAACGCCATATCGCCATAAACCTCTGCCCTTATTCTCTTCATCCTTTTGCCACTCATCCTAATCCCTCCAGGTATTGTTTGGCCTGCTTTTTGCCATCCATGCTGACCGTGATGGCAAATAGAACCACCACGGCCTCGTCTTTATTCAACCCTACCTCGTCGCAAAATGCTCTCACAAAAGCAGCGCTCCCGCAGAAATCCCCATATATGTGGCTATACTGGCTGTGCTTCAATATCTGGTAAAACACCAGCCTTTTATTGATAGTGTCCCATCTGAAGCAGAAATTCGCTGTACAAGTAGTTGCCGAGCGACCAGTCTTTATCTGGTTTGGGTTTGCCATAAGCTCTTCCCAAATCCACTCTGGCGACTCGACATCGAAGTAGAAGTGGGGCATAGAACGATGGTTTGCTCTCTTCCACCTGTCAATGGTGTAATCCAAGAACCCATAATACTGGCCACCCGAACGCCTTGGTCTCGCCATTCTCCCTATATGGCTGTGGTAGCTGTCAATCTTGCTGAAGACTGGCTTATACCAGAATCTGTCATCGGCAACAAGCCTTGACAGGCTATATCCGTTATCCTCATAGAGTTGTTCTGGGAATATACACTCCGTGAGCCATCTCCCCCAAGGGAACCACTTACCACCCTTATACCCACCCTTGTGGGCCCAGGCCTTCTCAAATGCGAGCCTGTGGCGCAGGGAATGGTCAATGCCGCAATAGAATGGTGCCGTTAGGGCAAACAACCTGTCCTTAGAGATCAGTCTCTCCGTGGCTTCGGTGAATGCCGCCTCCGGTGATTTCCATATGTCAGAGTCCCCTATTGAAAACATACTTGATTCCAGTGTGTTTCTGCTATTTTGTTTGCTATGCGATGCCGAAGGATGCAATGCTGGCAATAGTCCCAAGGATCCTTCCTGTTAAGGAAATTGCTCCGCATAAGTTGGTAGGATAGTGCTGGCTGGGATATATGCCCAATAGGCATCACAGGCGGCCCCTCCTCAGTATCTCCGGCAAGGGTGCAGCAAGGGAAGATGTCGCCACTGGCACCCACAAATGCCTGGTATAGGCTGGCATAGCAAGGCCACACCAACGACTCCTTGTAATCAGTGTGCAACTCCTCGATGATGTTCTCGAGGTTGTTGTCGATGTCGTACAAATCCAGCACCACCTTGGATTTTCCCAGATTTTCAATGGCAAACTCGATCTCTTTGCCACGCAAGGCAAACTTCGCTGAGCCTGTGTGCTCCCTTATTGGCCAGACCCTGAATTCCTTGACCCCGACAGAAGCTGCGAATTCGGCGGTGTTGGTCAAGCTGTAAAGGTTGAGGTTGCTGAGTGTTAGCCCAATGCCGACATCAACACCAACGGAGACCATCTCCTCAATGCTGTTGGAGAATGGATACACCTGAACGCCACGCACCTTCTCGTAGGTGCCAGGATGAATAGAGTCAAGACTCGCCCTGACCCATTCCGCTCCTCTGAGCAAACCGAGATCAACACTTTTTGGTCTGTATCCCGCAGTCACAATACCAAAGGCAACCCCTTCGTCGGCATGCCACTTCATCACCTTATTCAGAACATCCGGAACAGCCATCGGATCACCGCCACTATACCCAACAGACTCAAGGCCATGATCGAGACCGATGTTGAGCATCTTCAGCAACTGCTCGGTATATTCGCCATCGTCTCTGGTTCCTTGCCTCTTCCAGTGGCCGCACATCACGCACTTGTTGAAACACCTGTCAGTAAGGGCCACCTGCAAGCTTGGCCAAAACTCTCGTGTCCCTCGCTTGATGGAATCTATGTATCTCAGTACCGCAGGCTTCTTGTATTCAATATAGTTGCTAATCATCGCAGTATTCCCTCCCATCCGAATTGTCCTCGATAACACATATCTCGGCGAGGATTGTGAAGTTCCTCAGATCCCGCAAAGAGTCAAGAACCTCGCGATTCCATTGCACCCTCTCCATAAGATCATCGGGTCGCTCTTTCTCCCACAATGCCTTTCGGAGGCGAGCCATACAAGTCCTCATCTCCAAGAATGCTCCCTTATAGCCTACATCTTTGTATATAGGGCCACGCACCGCATTGCGTTCCTTGAGGACCCTGTTGGATCGGTTGATTGAAAATTCCACCTTCTCCATAAACTCTTGTTCCGTCTCTCCGCTCATATTATCTAATCCCCTTATGGTTTATCCTCGTCCGAGGCCATAGCATCCGATTTTAGCACGATGATGGGTATCTCGTAGCACCTACCTCCTCCCCTACCCGATATGATGCTAAAATCGGAGCTCCTGGTCATCCTTTCTTCGTCTTCTTCGCCTTCTCCCTTTTCCTGAATATACCTCTTATCTCGAGATCAGGTATGTTCCACCTACCACGGTGGCCAAAGGTGACAGACTCAACCTCACTCCCTTTGCATGCTTTGCGCACAATAGCCTTGAGCATAGTTGCATCATATGTTATGTAATGCACCTCCCAGGGATTGGTTTGTAGCCCATACATCATATCGTTGAATGTTTGTGTATCCCATCGCCCTGTTGCGAGCTGGTAGAGGTATGAGTCCAAGTTTGGGACAATTATCTTCATCGTCCCGCCAGGGACGAGCACCCGCCACCACTCAGCCAACACCGCTTCCCGGTTGTCATATTTCGGTATGTGCTCAAAGACGTGGCTGGCATAGACATAGCCGACGCTCTCGTCTTCAAATGGTAATGCTTTGGCATCAGCTTTCATAAAGCGATCCGGGAACTCCTCAGCCCAAGGAGGCTCAACCATATCTATCCCAATCATCCCCTTCCGAGGCTTGGTATTCCTGCACCCTATGGATATGCCGTCTACTTTTGCTTGTTGTGATCCCATGATCCCTCCGTAGGTTGTGGGTCGTAGCCTGTTAGCTTATCAAGGCTGTCCTTGACGCAAGCCTTATCGCCTTCCCGGGGAATGTCGAGCCAAGAGAACTCGTCCTTCACTGGACACTGAGTGTAGTTGGGCCAACGGCACCGACCGTACCGAACGCAGAAGCAATTAAGGACAGACTCAGCCCACGGGTGGACATTGAGCACCTCATCCTTGAGAGCGAATGCCACCTTCTGGAATTCGCCTTGTGCCCTCACGCACATCCGTGTGAGGAACATCTCGCTCAATGTCCGCAGGTTTGCCCCGAAAACAATGTTGGTATGGATATTGGTTGGCAACACACCACGAGCATCCTGGGGTCTTGCACCTTGATCTATCAGATCACCGTATCCAGTGGCGATATCCTCCATGGTATCATCATAGGTCCTTTTTAGCAAAGGTCTTCTGGCAAACTCATCGGGAGTCATAAAGCTGAATCCCGACATGTCAGCAACCCGCTGTGCTTGTTGGGCGAAGCTTGTCCCCACACGATGCCGTACCAGCTGGTGGGTGAATGCTCTCGTAACATCAGTGATAAGGAATACATACCCAACGAACTCCCAGCTGGAGGCTATTGTCCCCAGCACATACCGGAGATCGGCCTCCTTATCCTCCTTCGATTTGCCTTTGATCTCCTCCATAAGACCTGGGGAAAATCCGAGTCGTGTACTCTTCGTAAAGAGCAGCAGATCTTCAGCATCCTGGGTGTAGCTGATCAATTCGACTTTCATACGACCTCCTTTTGTCTTCTATTGTCATCATTCGCTTTATGACCTCAATGTCCTTGACAAGATGGTCAGTCCTGATTGGCTTCCAAATTGCGAATCGCCCAAAGCTGAATATGTTGTAGCTCTGGGATAGTGTCATTATTGCCATCCTCCGCAAGTCCTCATCTATTGGCAACATCTTGCCCATTGGCTGGGTGAATACCTCCTGCTCGCCAAGCTCAGTGCTGCGTATACCGAACTGGTTGGCAAGCATATACTGCTCGGAGTCATCCGGCGGACCATTGGTGGACTCGTATATTATCTCTTGCTCCTGCAATGTGACACGATATGTGCTCAACACAAGGCTTGGCACATATAGAGTTTGGTGCACACTCGATCTCACCATCACCTTCCTGCGCACTACCGTGATTGGCACAGATTTCCTCTTGAACTCTGGCAAAACCGGAGAAAGACCAGTCGCCTCCGGCAAGGCTGATATAAGGGAGGGCATAGGGATAGTTGATACGCAGAAGTCATACGGGAGAGAAGAAATCTCGGGAGGGTTCCGCCCATTGGTGCCGATTGTAACGCAGCCGTTCCGCACAGATATGAGCCTCGTGCTATACATAACCGACTGGGCAGGAATGCCAATGGGGATTTTTGCCAACCACCTCGTATGGTCACCAAGTGTCCCAATAGACCTATACCCAATCTCGTCATAAAGCTTCCTGCTGTATGTGTTGTTGGCCAATATCTCGGCCTTGTCGGTGGTAATCAAATATGCATCCTCGAAGCTGCCATTGATCACCTCGGCAACTCGCTTCTGCACCTTGATCTCCTTTGGTGTAACTCCGAGCAATCGGCAAACTTCCGGATCACGCAGCCGCATTATTGCGTGATGGGTTTTTGTTCCCGCTGGCTCCTTCTCAATCACCGTTATCTTGGCATCCGGGAGAACAGAAAGAGCACCGGCAGCAATCCTACCGGCAAGTCCTGCGCCAATGATCAGTATTTCCATCTCATAGCCTCCGCACAAAAAAAATAGCCCACACAAATAGGCGAGATAATACACCTATTTGTGTGGGCTTGTTGGCATTTTCTCCCCCTCACTCGTCATTACTTCTTGGTCTTCTTGGTCTTCTTGGGTGGATCCTCACTATTGCCAGAATCCGCTGCTATCCTCGCTTCAACATCGGTGAGGGTGACAGCCCCATTCTTCCCAGTGCCCTCAACAGTCTCCGGATCAAGGCCAACCTCCTTCGCTCGCTTCCTCGCCGTGGGGACAATCACTTTTTTGTCGGTTGGCCCTCCCTTCTTGGTCTTGGCCTCCTTGGGCTTGGGCGCTGCAGGATCCGGATCAGCATCCAAATCCCTGCCAACATATATGAACTTGTCACCCACCTTGTCGAGGAAGCCGCCGTACTGGTCGTCCTTGAGAGCTCCCATCATCACGACCTGCCGTACACGATTCGGGATGCTGCCACTCTTCACAGGCTTTGCCTCAGCGAGCTTTACGATCTCATCCATCGTCAGTCCCTTTTCGCCGGCATTGTCCTGGACGAGCTTGAGGATTTCCCAGCCATTGCTGTATTTCTTGAATCCGGTGCCAACCTTCTCCGCAGAGATCTTCTTGGCCTCTCCCTTCGCCTTCTCGACCTTTTCCTTCTTCTTCTTGTTCTTGGTCGGCTTGGCGCTGGCAGCCTTCTCCTCCCTCATTGCCCGAACAACATCGTTGAACCACAGCTGCGTTTCCTTCTTGAGAGCTTTCCACTCATCATCGGGAATCTCGGCAATCTTCTCAATCACCCTCGCCTGAAAGGTATCAGCAGCCTCGCCATCCTTGGGCTGGAGGTTGACTTCGTTGCCGTAATCCATAAGTTTAGCCATGAACTCGGCATTGTCCGCCTGACTCAGCTCGTCATCAGCCAAGCCTCCCTCATCGGCCTCGTCACTTGAGCCGATCTCGTCGTCAGCACCCTCAGTCTCCTCTTGAATAGCTTCACCCTCTTCCTGGGGCGAACCTACTTGGGCATCCTGCCCATCGGCACTGGTGGCCACATTGGCATCACCAGAATCGGCATCCTGAGTCAGTTCGACTTCCGGAGCTTCTACCTTTTCCATCTTTTTGGTCTTCTTCTTTGCCATTTCCTTTCCTCCTGTTTGTTGATTACAAAGCATTTACCACATTCAAGACACAAAAATCCTTAACATCAACCCTATTGTACCAACTCTCGGGTTTTGCGGGCCAACTGTTTTAATCTTTTTTCACTAATCCCATAGTAGTCCGACAAAAGCTTCCTATTAACAATGATCGAGCAATTGTCGATGTCCCTACCGAGCCTTGAACACTTGTCCTTAAGATCAGCCTTGGCATAGAACAAGAGATCATCAGGGACGCCAGCAATGATCAAGTCAGCAAGTTGGGGAGCTTCCTCAATTAAGATTTGAATTGCCTGATTAACTCGCATCATGCGATCGGGATCAACCCCTGGGGCACCAATTGACTGTATTGGCTCCATCCCAACATTTAATCCATGATACTGGTACTCCGCTCGTAACATCTCTTGGCACCGCTTGCGCACTGCATAATACACATAAGTGGTGAACTTCGCCCTGTCAGGATCATAATTCGGCTCCTTCTCAAGGACGGCCACCCTGGCTGCTTGGGCGAAATCTTCCAGTTCCAAAGTTGACTCCTTTGGCAATCTCCGTGAATAAAAGTGCGCAAACTTATACACCATCCGTTCTACAAAACTCATCCCTTCCTCCTTAGAAATCCAGTTTGCGATGTAAGCGGGCATCAACAGTGCTCTCGAACTCATTGATGATGTCGTTCATCCCCTCAGCAATAGCTCCTCGCAGATCATCGCTATTCCTGATATCAGCGGCATCAACGTCTTCGAGATAATCCTTGCACTCACTGATCATTTGGGCCAGTTTCTCATGGCCCAAATAGTCGTCCCACTTGCTCTCAAACGAATCGAGGAAGGTATGCAGTGACTCCAGCGTTGAGCGATTCACCTTGCCGTCAGAACACTGATTGCGGATCTTCGTGATTGACTCGTAGAATTGTTGGCCAATCGTACGGATCCCGGTGTCAATCATATCCTGCAAATCCCTCCGTGCCTGAGAAAGCTGCTCCTTGTATACTTCCGGAGGGAGTACTTCCATGGTGCCCCTGACATCAAAGTGACGGAACAACCAGCGAAAGCGGAACTTGCCACGAAGCTCATTGTTGGTCGGATACTTTTCAGGTATATAAAGGTGGGGATGCTTATCCCTGAATTTCTCCTTCTCAAGATCATACTGAGCTATAAACTCCTCAACCGCTTGGTTGAACGCCACCTTCTTCTCACGAAGACCATCATCGACTGTCGGTATATCCTTCTTGAGGATAAACACAAAGCCGTCAACAGGTGCCGGCAAGCTGTACTTGTAGAGGTATCGCTTGGCCTGATTCCTGATGTCGTGTATCTCCGTGAGCTTGGTCTTGTCAGGGAGCAGGTCGTACACTGCCCGGCAAATCTCGGGAGGCATATCCTCACCATAGAACTCTTCGGGCAACACAGACATCGCTCCCCAGCACCGTACCTGGAGTGTTACCAATGAGCCCTTGCTAAACACCTGATCCTCAAGCTCCCCTCGTTTGTTTCTCTTGATACTCATTTTCCTTCCTCCTCTTATTGTTGGTTTGGTTACCAGCTTGTATGACCTCATACAGCTGCTGGTATGCTGGGAACCTAAGCCCCCAGCACACCGACAGCAGCACAGATCAGCTATCCAATCGGACAACCTTCCGCTTGCCAGCCTTTCCGTTTTTGACCTTCACCTTGGTAGCTGGGATTGCTCGACCTTTACCAAGAACCCACTCATCGCCGCCCATAGCCCACTCCCTCAACTGCATAATGTCCTCCTCAGCAGTCTTGGCCTGAGCAAGAACGAATGTGGATGATTTTGCCAGAGTCCAGCCACGATTGACAGCAATGCGGCAGCAAGCCTCAATCTCGGCACCAGTCCACTGCTCCATTTGGGGGATCACCTGCTGTTCCTCGTCTATACCATACTTGTCAATATAATAGTTGAGGATAGCTTGCTTCTCCTCATCATTGGGCAGGTCGATAAAGAATGGGGCACTGTCCCAGCGACCAGGCCGGAAGTATTCTGGCGGAATACCTTTGAAGCTGTTACATGTGCCATACACATGCACGCCCTTTGGCCTGTTCTTGTACTCAAGGAACTCCAACCACTTGCCAGCTGTCCTCCTGGTTGTCCCTGAATCAAGGCTGCCATCACCGCCAGCGCCAGCGAATTGCTTCTCAAACTCATCGATGATGAGGTTGCATTCCCCGACAGCACCGAGCATTTGTTGCGCATCTCGCACAAGACGATCGGATTCACCTTGAAACTTGCTGAACAGCTTCCCAGAATCAAGTTTAAAGGTCGGCAACCCGGACTCACCGCAAAGACAGTAGATGAAGTAGGTCTTGCCACAACCAGGTGGGCCGATTACCAGAAAGCCCAAGGAATTCTCCGTAATGGGCCAGCTGAACTCCTTTATTTGGTCGTACCCAACGACATCATCGAGGGTGAGGTCAGTCTTAACAACCTCGAGCAACCCTTGCCTCTCAACCGCCATAGCCTTATGGTCATTGAGATACTCAGGATCAAAATCACCAGTGCTGATGAAGGATCGAGCCAACGCATTCTCCATCTCGAGCTCAGTCAAGCCTTTGCTGGCCTTTACAATCGAGTTGAGTCTCCCCTCATCGGGTCGCTTCAGCTTTCCGCCAGTGCTGTTGACTATATGGTCAACAGCACCAACAACCACCTCATCACCAGGAAAGTCAAGCTCCATCACAAGAAAGTCCTTCTCAAGCTCAGGAGGTATTTCTGCCTTTACACTGATGATGACGACAGCTTGACCACGATTCTTCCAGACCTCAACACGATTCTCAATACTTTGCACCAGGTTTGGTTGCTTGATGAACCAATGGTAGTTCTTAAGAACCTTAACAGTCAAGTCCGGAGCGTCGTCCATCGCCTGGAGTGGTGTCTTTGGGTCAGCTTCCTTGCCCGATGCCGTACAATCCCACGAGGTTAGTGAGTATTTCTCGCCATCCTTCCGAGTATACTCATCAAGCTCTCGCTTCAGCTCCGTCAATGCCCGACGAGGCTCGCTGGTTTCAACCCAAAACAAGCTGTAACCAGCACCAAGATACGACGTGATCTGCTTCAGATTTGCCTTTTCCATTTTCCCTTCCTCCATTTCGTTGGTTTACGGCTGCCAGCAGCAGCCAATTGCGAAATCCTAAGATTTCTCAAGAAATCTTAAGAACTGAAAACACCAGCTTTTACTGCCAACGGCAGCAACGAGCCATAATCTCCGATTTTAGCACGAGATTGACTTAATGCCGGCCAATTTATCTTACAAATAAGGTTGACCATCATCAAAAACGATCCTATGCCGATTAAATCGGATAAAATCCCAGTCAGCTTGTTAGCCCTGGGTTGAGCCCACAAACCATCATAGCTTGTGGGCTCCGCTCAGAGCTAAAGAGCGTGTTAGTAATTTATAACATAGGCAAGCTCGCCATCATTGCCTCTTTCCATGTAGTATCCACTGATCTTGCCCTCAGCTGCTTGTCGGGCAAGACCCTCCTCAAGAACCTCCTGGTTGTACCTTTGAAGGAACTTATGGAATTTGTCCATCGATCCAGAGTTTGCCCCAAAGTGGTCATAGACCAGATTCCCGTCTTTGGTGACTGCGATGGGATACCTCCAGCCCGGCATCTCGATCCTGGCTACACCAAGAGCAGTGTTGCCACCATAGAGCCTGATCTGCTGCTCAGAGCCAAGGTCGATGAAAGAACCACCAAGTTCCTCGACAACCCGCTTTGCAATGGACAGATCATTGATGTTACTCTCAAAAGTCGTATTGTGACTCATTTCTCCCCTCCTTCCATCGGTTTGTTAGCCACAGTAGCCTGATGGCAACCCGTTAGTGATGTTGTTGCATTCTTCCTGATAATACTCCGGCTTGTAGTCCTTCTTGCCAACGCCGAACAGGGTATCAAGGAAAGCCGTCGCTTCTTCGCAACTGCTACCAGTAAATCCCTCAGCCTCAGCAGAGACCCTCCCATTGCTTGCAATTGTCACTCTCACTTTCTTCATTTCCTCCTCCCTTTAATGTTGAGATTGTTGTTTTTGGTGGTTTGATCCCACCATTACTGGCCCAGCCGAAGCTGGGCCATAAATGCTAAGATCAAAATCCTCCTACATGCGCCAAGGATCAAGGTTTGTGCGAAGCTTGATCCTCTTGACACTCTTAATTGTGCCCATAAGGGCAGACATGGTCGGCCCCAACTTTGCCCTCATTGGGCCTCCCGCCTTGACTTGCCATCGAACCCAGTACCCGAACATACTCACACCTCCGCAGGTTTAAGTGAATCAGTGAACATTTGGCCCTCAGGCACAGACTCCTCAACGCCATACTGTGTTGCAACGAAGTCGGTGCGGATGGTGCGCTTAGCACGAACAACACCCTCCTCTGTGTCAACCTTTACGAAATTCAAGGTAAATCTGCTACCATCGGCCGTCTTCACGTCAGCATCGCACCAGTCGGCCCAACGAGAAGTGGAACCAGAGTGGAGGCGAGGCCTATAAACAGATACCTCGACGAAGTGGTTGCCAAGGATCTCCTTTATGTGTTCCTTGTCCGTCTTCGCCTTCTCCCTGCGCTCAATGTCGACCCTTGCTTTGTGGACATTGTCCCGCAAACCCTTGAAGAGCTTCTTGACGGCAGGCTCACCAAAGGACTTCGCTGTCCAGTCAATCACCTTGTCATACCTGTGCTCGACATAGAGCCCAACAACGCCAGCAATGTAGGATTGACGCCGATAGGAATCTCGTCTCTTGGGGTCAGCATAGATGTAGAATCGGTAGTCGCCAACCTCTGCCGTATAGCCCAAAGCTCCATACTTCTTGACAGCCTCATTTATCCTGGCAGCAAACCTGCTATCAGGCTTGTTGTCGGTGGTGTATGGCGTCCAGATAATAGACTCATCGAGTTTGTTGTTGAGCACCACCACGAAGTTGTGCAGCTCTGGCCCAACAGATTGTATTCTCCGTATCAGAGCCTCAGCATACTCTTCCTGTTCCTTTTGGCGAGCAGCCAACCGAGCCTCCTCCTTCTGCCGCCTCTTCTCCTCACGCTTCTTCTCTTCGACTGCAGCAAGTCTTTCTTTGAGCTCCTGCTCCTCCTTCTCAGTGTCTGTCAGTTCTCTTTTCTCTTCCATTTCCCTTCCTCCCTTTTGTTGTTGGTTTTGGCGGATTAATCCCACCATTACTGGCCCAGCCGAAGCTGGGCCATAAATGCTAAGATCAAATCACCACCCAAGGCTTTCTTTGGCATCATACGGCAGATACCCGAGCTGCTGGTCCTCGGCGATATACACCACATCATCAGTGTTTGAGGGGACGAGCTCAGCGGCAACCGAATATTCGAAAGGCCATCTCGGCTGGCTTGCTATGCGAACCTTGATGTCATAGGCTTTTGACTCGCCTACTTCGTCAACCATCTCATCGACCATCATCTTCAGATCCATCAGCGTCAGTTCCATTCTCCTTCCTCCTTAATTCATTGTTTTGGGGCATTTATCCCATCCCTGCTCGGCTGCCCTGCGCCAATACAGGGTTCTCCATCAGCGACCACCTTTAAGATCACCTCGGCGTGCTCCCCCATAGACAGATCGTAGCCATATCCGGTATCCATCAACACCCTGCCTCCGAGGAACTCGTTGTCCTCATCGAAATCAACGAACGCAAATCCTTGCTTGATTTCCAAGAGGAATCTGTTTACTGGTCTTGCCATAAATCCTCCTCAAATAACATGCACCCACAATGCCGTGACCTGGGCCATATCATCGAAGTCTCCATAGGAGGCCTGCTCGTTGTATGCCCGAACAGTCTCCTCGTCATAGCCAGCTTCCCTCAAAGCCTTCGACACCTTGTCCTTGACGCCATCAGCATCGAGCCAAAACCCGATGAGTTTGACCCTGACTTTGGTGATCGGAGGCGGCATTTTGTCCTTTTCCATTTCCTTCCCTCCTTTGTTGTTGTTTACTGCTAACACCCACACCTACCCACCAACTCGCAGCTGATGAGCAGGGATTGATGTTAGTGTACTATGTGGTCTCCTCGGTAGTAGACGTCTTTGCAGTAGATTTGGCCATCGTGAAGCCAATCTGCAACGCCGAACGACAGTCCGGCAGGATTCTGGGTATCCGCTTCCCGGAACCCCACGAAGTAGTTGTAACGATCAGCCATTTGGGTGACTGCGCTCCTTCTTGCCGCTGCTGTCTTGTATAGCCTTATGCCATACTTTCCTCGCTTCGCCATTTCCCTTCCTCCTCTATTATTCGACTGGTGGTGGTTCGCACCCTTTCGGGAACGACATCGCCGTGTATTCATTAAAATTCGGCATCTCGAACCGAGTTTCTATAAATCGGTCAAAAGCCTTTTCGGTTTTGAATATTTTTTCTTTTGCGACCAGCCTGTCATGCCTGTCAAACTCCGTCCATCGGACGCCCCATTCTTTTTCTGTCATTTCCCTTCCTCCTTTTTGTTGATTTTGCTGGTTAGCCGTGGATACAACCCGCAAGAAACTCAGTCATTATTTGGCTCTTCCCCTCATTGCTGAGGTCCATTCGCTTTGCAACATACTTCTCCAACCGACGATCGGTGCTGAGCAGCCCATCAGCAATATCATAGGCAGAATCCCCATCGATCTCGCCAAAGTCACCCTCATAGTCAGCCTTAACACCAGCGCACAGCTCGTCAAATTCCTCATCAGTCATAGGCTTGACTTTGGGTTTGGCTTTGAGCAACCCTTCCGGTAGTTGCTCCCGCACCATCGGCTCGGGCTCAGCACGCTCAATTGAATGTTGTGCCTTCGTGAAATGCCTGTTCGCTATTTGAACAAGCCTCTCAGCTTCTTCAATAGGGAAGCTGTTCTCGCTGATGTGTATCTCGCTGCTCCCCTTCCTGCGCCATTCGATCCTCACTTGATCTTTGTTCTCCATTGCCCTTCCTCCTCGTTATAGTTGCTTAGTTTTGCTCCCGATATCCCGGGAGGTCGTCCTAACGTCCTATTTCAGCACGAGTTTGGGGGCACCCGAGTAGGGTTGCCCCATCCTAATTATTCCCATGCTTAAATCGGACGATCGGCGCCGACCTTCGTATACCAACTTCTGTGGGGAGTTGGTTAAATCAGCACTACCCAGGAACGACCCGAGAGGGAAGCTCCTGGGTAGTACAAACAACCAACTTTTGTACAGGAGTTAGGTTAGAAAATGCTTAGAACCACCATGTGTTGCACAACATTGTTGCGCAGCGTCTTGGCAGACCATTAATCGCAAAGACACAAATACCAGGGGACCATTCCGCCTCCTACTCAATATTCAGAGGCATCTTGGCTCTGGTATATGCGACTATTGCTTTATTGGCAATCTGCTCGGCCACATACTGGCTCCGTTTTCTTTTACATCGGCTGTATGGTTCTGGGGTCCGGACCACAGCCGCCTTTTGGCGACCCCGGAATAGCTGGAGAGCTACCGATGGCTATCCCACCACCACAACAGTGGTGGGTTGCTTCGCCGGAGGGCTCTTAGGTCTGATATCAGTTTAGTCCTCCCTCCTGCTCGCTGTAATGCAAAAAGCACCAAGACTCTATTGGTCTTGTTTATAGTCCCGCTTTGGACTCTCATTACTTACAGCATCACGGGTAGGTTTTTGGGTTTACTCGCTGCCGCCCTTGGCCCTGCGGCTCCCGGTTTAGCTTCAACCCACTAAACTCAGACATTTAGTAGGTTACGTTTTAGGGTTTCAGGCCTCGAGCAGATTTAGGGGAAATACTGCTTAAAAGGTGGGCTTTTAAGGGTTTTGGCCAAGGTTGGCTTTAAAAACAGGACCCGAGCCCGTCCACCGAAAAACTATGTCAAAGATCGCCGCTCCAAACTGTCGAACAAACGCAGTTTGAGCATACCTGAGAAATTTTCAAATGTAAAGCTGCACTATCTACTGGTGTATCCGACCTTGGATTGTTTTCATTCAGATATCTAAACATTACTTAAAAGATCGTAGATTTTCGGCTGTTAGCTTTGGAATTCACGGCAGGAGTGGTTTTTTGTGGTATAATTTTTTCAACCCACCACCTTTTATAACGAGGATTTTTAGATTGGGACGCTGAATTGATTTTAGTGGTTCTGCCCAGTAGCTATGATATAGGGGAGGCTTTCTCCTCAAGACGAAGCATCTCTCTCCTCCCCCTTTCCGCAACATCCTTCCCGGCCAGATTGATCACCCTTATCTCCGATATGACTGGGAATAGCAACTCTGCTGCCCTATTGGCATGCATCAAGCTGTCCGGATCACCATCAGGTAGAAGGGTCAGTGATCTCGGTCTTATGTCGGACACAATCAACCTTATTTGCTCAGGACTCAGCTTGTTGGTGAGCTGGGCAACAGTCTGGCTATCATTCATCGCCCAAACATCAGTGACACCCTCCACAACTCGCAAATGATCTCCCCCACCATTGATTACATTGTCATAGTTATATAGTAGTTCCTTGTTACGCATCTTACACAACGACGACGGACAATTCTTGTATCTCAAAGAGGAGCAGCCCGTGTAATCTCTTCCAAGCCAAGACACAAGCTCCCCTTTATGGCTTATGGGCACGATTATCCTCCCAGAATAGCGACCAGTAAGGCATATCTTCAGATCATACTTCCTGGCAGTCTTATGGTCAAAGCCCCTCCGCCGCAAGTACAAGTATGCCCTTCGTTGCTGCGCAGATTGGCCGACCAAGTCAAGAACATCAGGAACCCATACCTCATCAGGGGGCTTGGGCCGATCAGCTGCTGGTCGTGAGTCCGAGTATACTGACCCAAGCCTGCATCCCTTGATGAGCATTGATGCTTCTATCTTGCTGCAACCGACCAACTCCATCACCAAGTCAGTCAGTGTTGGGCGTGGCTTTATGTCCTCAAGACCACAAGCCCAGCAGTTGATTCTCCCATCTTCCTTGTGTATCCCTAAGTGCTTTCTGCTATCACCGCAGAAAGGGCAATCGATGTTGACGTCGTTGGCGGCGACATTAGTCCCCTCCGTACGATAGTCAACCCCAACCTCCTCAAGGAGATCAATGGCATCAATCTTGTACGACATCGATTCCCTCCCTATCGAATGTTGACTTGATCCCTCGCCTGTGATTCTGTAGCTCTCTTATTATACGCTCTTCTATCGTATCAATGCCGGCGAAGTCATAGAAATAAGTTCTCGATGACTTCTGCCCACCCCTGCTGATCCTCTTCTCAGCTTGTATCCGTAATATCACACGCCTGCTATTGCTATAGAACAGGCAATGGTTTCCCGCAGTCAGATTGATGCTTTGGCTTCCAACAGCATTGTTGGCGACAATCACCTTGTACTTTGAGTCTTTCTGGAATTTCTTGCTCCATTCGCCATGCTTATCCTTAACACTCCCGCTTAGAGCAGCAACCTTGACTCTGAGCTTTGATTTTATTGCTTCTATGAGCATCTCGCCTTCCGGGACAAACTCGTAGAAAACAACAGCCTTATTGCCTGTCAGAATTATCTCCTGCAGCAGCTCTAATACAGCATCAAGCTTCGGGTTTTCCTTGAGAGTGCTGTACTCATCGCTACCCTCATCCCGAAGGAAGCCAGAGCAGATATATCTCAGCGACAACCTGCCTCTGCTGAGCTCGCTGTGATTAACATCAAAGCCGATCTCCTCCTCACCAACGAGCTCCTTTAATGTCCCCAAAACACCATCATATGCCCTTCGTTGCTCCTTGCCGAGATTATACTTCACCACCTTGTAGATCTTCGGAGGTAGGTCGTCCACCTCGCTCTCGTCGTATCGTATTGCGTGGTTGAATATGCGCTTGCTTATCTCTTCCTTCCCATATGCGGTGGGGACCAGCTTCTCCTGCCAACGGAAGCCTATCCGTCTCCCGACATCTGTGAAGAAGGATTCCCGAAACTCGCTGAAGGTATTGAGGAATGTCTCGCCAAAATCCAAAAGAGCATACTGCGCCCAGACATCCAGCTTCGTGTTGCCAAATGGGGTGCCAGTTAACTCAACTCTTTTTGTGCCATACTTCGGGACACACTCCGAGATAATCTGGCTACAAACCTGCCAGTTGATGCTCGAAGGAGACTTGATGATGTGGCTCTCATCTATCACCAGCAAATCAGGCTTGATCGTATCACAGAGGTCCCTTATCGCTGATAGGTCGGGGATGCTCTTCTTCCCTCCCCTTTTGGGCTTTGGGTTCTTGCAAACACACATTGCCCGGAGGCTCTCGAAGTTTATGATCTTGAAGTCAGTCTGCTCCTGGAACAGCACCCACCTTTGCTTAGGGCTGCCACGGACACAAGTCGCTGAAAGATCACTGTGTGTAGCAACCTCATCCGCCCAGTTCTCAACAGCATTATTCAAGCATACGACCAGGACGGACACACCACCATTAAGGGAGGCAATCAACCGAGCGACATCGATGGCCACCTTGGTCTTCCCTGTGCCCATGTCAAGAGCATCAAGGAAGCCTCCGCAGCCGTTGAGGATATCTGCACTGGTTGCCACAAAGGAGGCTATCTGGTGTTTCCAGGGTCGTGTTTTGAATTGGAATCCCGCAGGGACAAGAGAAAGGAGATCTTCCCGGGACAGAGGCTTGATGACACTCCAATCAAAAATGTCTTCTTGCTGTTTTGCTTTGGTCTGCAAGCCTCAGTACCTCTCTGTAGATGGTTGCATTGTAGGGCTCAACGGTAGTAAACAACTGGCCGATGTTGAAGTTTGTCCTGCCCCAGGCTTTGGCTCCCACTGGCCCATCGGTGTTCTTGAACAACGAGAAGCGAATCAACCCTTTGTTTATCTCATCCTGCTTAGCATTAAGGCTGATCCCAACAGTGGCTTTCCTGAGTTTATTGATATCCTCCCCAACATTTGATGCCTTGATCCACTCAACACCCTCGGCCTTCCGTTGAGCTTGGGTCGTAGTTGCTATACACAAGTTGTTAGATATCTCCTTCGAGTAGTTCTTAAGCCAAACATATATCCTTGACAGCCTATCTCGCTCCTCCTTTGTCTTCAGTCCTTGAGGTGGGGAAAGATCATCAGCAGAGTCAAATATAACGAGCTTTGGTCGGATGCCGTATTTATTCTCAATATCATCAAGTATTGTCGGCAACCGATCAACGTCCATCTCCTTCTCTTCATCATTCAGCAGGAATATCTTGCTATTCTTCACCATACTCAGCTGCAAGATATCTCGTGCCTCTCCGGATTGCCGGTTGATTTGTTCTGGCGTCATCCCGGTCATAGACATCCGCAACCTCGTGCGCAGAGTGTTGTTTGGCCTCTCGAGGTCTATAATTAAGGACGAGTTTCCTAATCGTGCAGCCATCTTGGCAAGGTGAATTGCAGACCAACTCTTCCCAACATTAAGGTATGCCACAATCACCACAAAATTGCCAATCTTAAGACCGCCTCCGAGTTGTCTGTCTATATTGGGGATATTAGTCTTACAAACGACGTCTCCGTAGCCATCTTCGCGAACATCGTCCATAAACGATTCTACGGTAGACTCGTCAGTCTTGGAATTAATTTCAGCAATAGCCTCGTTAACACGAGCTACCATCCTGGACGAGTCCCAGCCTCGCTTCTCCCTCATACGAGACAAATCGGCTAACATGCTGTCAACCACCCGGATATGCACGAACGATTTCAGCCTGTCAAGCAGGTAGGGTTGCCCAACATGATTGGCGTTGAGCACTGATGGGAGAGTTGCCGCATACAACTCGAGATCTTCTTCCCTGAATCCCCTGCGCTTCTCGGCAAAGGCATCAGCGAGGAGCTGGGCCATCATGTCTGGCCCAGGCACCTTCCCATTCCTTCTGAAATACTTGATTGCGAGATCAACTATTCCCGCAACCGCCCTTGATCCGAAATACTCGCCTTCAATACCGAGCCTGTTGCAAGCCGAAGCGAAATCTGGATCAGTCGCCAGATACTTTGCAACAGCGAGTTGAACTCCCTCACCGAAGTCTATCTTGTCCATGCTTGGCTATACCTCTTCTATACCAATATCAAATACTTCAAATTTATCCCCTCTGCTCCATGCCTCGATCGCCTTCTCCCTTGCCGCATCAACATCAACACCATCAAAATCCTCCCAATAGCTGGTATCGTTGTCTTCTTTGTAAGAGAAAAGCCAGTCTTCGAATCTCGTCATGTTGTCGAGGGATGGGGAGAGTTGGGTGAAATATGGCTTGCGTCCGAACGAGTCGTAATAGCGATAAACGCAGGACAGGTAATCCTTAAGGATTATTGGCAATGGCACTTCTGCGCCATTCTCATACATAAGTTCGTAAAGGGCATCTATTATTCGGTTGAGTGTTGTCTTCTCCTTGCCACCCTTGAGATTATACCAATGGAATCTCCTGCATCTCCCTGGGAAGGAGCTCTCAATCTCGTTGATTATTGGCAGGAATATCTCTATGCGAACGGTAGTCTTTATTTCTCCGGATGGCTCTATACCATTATCGTCTTTCTTCCTAATCGATACTGGAAGCCTCTCCCTGCGAAGCGCATCGCTCAAAAGCACCTCCCGTGTGTTTATGGTAGGAATGATAAAGCCGTATTGAGCTTGCCCACTGGGAGGAGGAAGGAAGGACTTCTTTTGCCCAAGGGAAGCTCAATACGACTGACTATATTATACCAATCTCCGCAAAGTTCGGCCCAACAGCACACAACCTGGCATCGTTGGGATAACATCTTGAGGGGAGGACATCATACGAGATTTCCTAATTGGCCCTCCTAATGTCCGATTTAATGCGCACCTGCATAAGGGTTGTAGTATGGTACTCGGGCAAGTTGGGGACAAATGCTGTATCGGATGCCAGGAGCACGCAGGTACGAAGCTATGGGTCGGGTCGCCTCCCGATCGGCGCCGATCGTCATATCGTCCCATTGCCTGATAAGATGGCCAGGAGGTTGAACACAGTGCCAAATAGGATCATCAATATCCCCCCGGCGAGCAACCACATACGTTTATCCCACACCTTCACCCGATCATCTATGGGATCAACCTTCGTGTCCATCTTTTGGTTGAGGGCATCCACCTTATCGTTGACGACATTGGCAAAGTTCCTAATATCACGAACAGCATCAGCCCTTGACGCAACCACCTTCTCGTCAAGCTTTTGCTCTGCTCGGATCCGTTCGTCACGACAACCATTCATAGCCTTTTCCAAGGACGCATGCTTGGCGCCACACCAGTGGAGCATAAACTCTTCTGTCGGGAAGGCACGACGATCGCCGTGGACCCTCCTCTCTTCTAATGCTCTTTCGTTGTCGTCGCCATTCCCGACCCTCAGCATGCCATCGCTCCCCTTTGTTAACCCATGCATTAAGCCTCCTTGTCTCCCTCGTCCCCAGCAAGGTCAGGTTGGTCAATCATCCGCTTATTGAGTCGTCGGAGAAGGTCCTTCAACTCCCTGTCATCATTGGCACTCAAGCCAACTTCCAACTCAAGCAGAATAGTAATTATGATCGCCATCAAGATCCTATGCAGATCCTTGGTATCCTTGCCCAAAGGGAGCTCATGCCTCATAAGAGCATTACCTACGAGCAGTATGAGCCTGATTACCAGATTAATGTTGATCGGCATCGGTCACCTCCAATTCACGGAGCTCTATCAATGATTCCAGCTCACGGAGCTCTATTTCGGCCTCCAGCAGCACCGCCCTGATCTCGTGCTCCTTGTATATTGGTCGTTCGTCTGCCAGCACTGCCTCGTTATATAGGCTGAGCTTATACTTCGCCTTGTCGATATTTGGGGCAACCTCCTCCTCGAGGAACACAAGCTCCTCCTCCGTCGCCTCCTCTTTGGCCCGCAGATATCTGTCTTGCAGATCCATCTGCCATTCGGTCATCCGGATACCGGCCTCAAGGTGCGGATAGTAGGGTTGTGCTCCCCAGTATTCCTGGAAGGCAGCGCACGACGACAACACCATCGCAAGGACAATCAATACAACAATTCTTTTCCGCATATCTATCTCCTATACAACTTGAGGATTTGCTCCATATACCAACCAACCTTGGGCAACTCACGATACTCAAGCAACATCGTGTGTAGCAAGTCTTCTGGCCCTCGGTGATGGCTAACCATCAGCCTCAGCGCATCGCTCAGGCCATCAGGTGCTTCTATCGTTGTGAGGGACAGGATCCTTGGCAGTTGTTCCCTGATGAAGGTGAAGCCAAACTTGCCAGGGTATGATGGGACAATGATGAAGTTGAATAAGTCAAGGAACGAATGGGACATCACCAGGCAACGAATGTATAGCTCCCACCCCTCTTTGTACACAACATACCGAGACTGCCGCCCTTGGTCTATTACCACCCCAATGTTCTCAGGACCATGCAGGGATATGCGATGTAGGAGGATATGGCGCCAATAGCTGTCTTTGTAGTACTGCATATCTGGCATAATTGTCCACTCAATGTAGCCAGCTATTGGCAAGCCATATTGTTCAGCAATAATGCGCCCAAATAGTCTGTGGGAAGCCCAATTCATTATACCTTCTCGTCCCTATCCTTTTGAGCTGCTCCCATCTCAAAGAACTCAAGCGCAGCTCGGATATGGTGCTCCGCCTCCTCCCTTGATAGCTCTGGTGCCTGCTCCATAAGCCACATAACGGCTTGCGTGAGCTTGGTGCTCCCCCCG